>SCPO01000288.1_pt1 | contig 21043 bp, 31 predicted proteins | sample 6106821 | NCBI WGS metagenome assembly SCPO01 (sample SAMN10720448, study PRJNA508395) | human gut metagenome | isolation source: Participant 2 stool, 0 month | host: Homo sapiens | collected 2017 | reverse complement strand
CTCTGTAAAAAGGACGCACATAATATGCAGCTCATCCTGTACCGACTGGGGAAGGCTCTTAAATTCTTCATTAAAATAATATTTCTGCTCATAGGAGCTTGCTCCGCAGAGCACCACTTTATCCATCATCTTCTTATCTCCGCAAGGTCCGCTGCCCATACAGACAGCGGACCTCTTTTCTCAATTCTTATCTTACCAGCATCTTTGCAATATTAAACTGCTCTTCTGAGATATCCTTCTTCATATTTAATGCTTCCTGGATATCGAAATCCACAAATTCGCCCTTTCTGTATGCCACCAGACGGTTGCTCTTTCCTTCTACCAAAAGCTCTGCCGCTCTGGCTCCCATAATGGACGCATACACACGGTCCTTGCAGGTAGGCGTTCCGCCGCGCTGCATGTGGCCCAGAATGGTAGCTCTTGTCTCAATGCCTGTGGCAGCCTCAATACGCTTTGCCATAGAGCTGGAATGACCAATTCCCTCTGCATTGATGATAATGTTGTGCTTCTTTCCCTCTTACGGTTCTCAATGATCCGGTTGATCAGTGCCTGCTCATCTCCGTCGTAACGCTCCGGAAGCAGAATATCCTCTGCACCGTTTGCAATACCGCACCATAAAGCAATATATCCCGCATTTGCGTCCCATTACTCTACAATGCTGCAGCGCTCATGGGAAGTGGATGTATCGCGGATCTTATCAATGGCCTCCATTGCCGTATTGACTGCCGTATCAAAGCCGATGGTGTAATCGGTACATGCAATATCCAGGTCAATGGTTCCCGGAAGGCCAATGGTATTGATCCCCAGGGCGGACAAGCTTTCCTGCTCCCTTAAAGGAACCGTCGCCGCCGATTACCACCATGCCGTCAATTCCGTGCTTGCGGCATCTCAGCACCTCTGCTGACCCTCAGGAGTGGTAAATTCCTTGCATCTTGCTGTATAAAGAATGGTTCCGCCGCGGTTAATGGTGTCTGAAACACTGGTGGACTCCATGTCCACGATCTCCTCTTCCAGAAGACCGGCATAGCCTCTCATAATACCCTTTACCTTCAGTCCTTTATTGATCGCAACGCGCACAACTGCGCGGATTGCTGCGTTCATGCCTGGTGCGTCACCGCCGCTGGTTAATACTCCAATGGTCTTCACTGCCTTTGCCATAGCAATTTACCTCCTTATATTAAGCATATCCATCTATGCCTGTTGTTTTCTTCTTTCTATTTTACACACAACGCTATTCTAATTCATTTTCCATGATTTATCAAGAGTCATTTCTACGACTTTGACATTTTTTTCACCAACTTTACAGTACAGGCGATTTAAAGTCCTGCATCCGCCATTACGTTCCAGTTGGGAGGGAGCATTTTCGCCCGTTCCTTTTTAAATAGATGATTACCTGATCATTTCCCTCACTGGATTTTAGAAGCTCCATAAGCTCTGCCTCCGCTGCCTGATACCCGGCCATATCTTCAAACTGCAGCCACAGCTGACGGGACACAGCATCAAAGGGAATCACCTGCTCGCAGACCAGTTTTCCCACCGGTTCATCTCCCAGTGAAACACGTCCCCGGATAAAGAGCTTTTCATCCTCTGTCAGAAGATCCCTGTTATTTTCATAGTCTCTTGGAAATACGATCACTTCCACTGATCCCATCAGATCCTCCAGCGTGATAAAGGCCATCAGCTGGCCTGTGCGGGTAGTCTTGACCGTTTTTCCCGTTACCAATCCGCCTATGACAGCCTTTATGCCGTCATTTACCACGGCCTCCTCCGTCTCCTCATCCACGATAAAATCAGCTGCTGTAGCAGTGATATTTTTCCGCCACAGCGCCTCATAATCATCCAGCGGATGGCCGCTGATGTATACGCCTAAAATATCCTTTTCAAAGGCAAGCAGCTCTTCTTTTGCATATTCCCCTACATCAGGAAATACAACCTCAAACTCCTTTTTTTCCTCTTCTCCGGCTATATCAAAAAGGCTCAGCTGTCCCTCAAAGGCATTCTTCCGCTCTCTGGCCTTATTCTCAAGAAGCGCAGGCCCCACAGCCATCTTCTGCCGTCTTGTGCCGGGAAGAGAATCCAGTGCGCCTGATTTGATAAAATTTTCCAGCGTACGGCGGTTTACCTCTCTGGGTCATACGGTTGATAAAATCCTCCATGGTACGGAATTTTCCATTCTTCGCCCGTTCCTCCAGAATGGCGTCTACCACCGGCTTTCCCACGCTTTTAATCGCAGAAAGGCCATAGCGGATTCCTCCGCCGGACACGAAAATCCGCTCTCTCCCTCATTGATATCAGGAGGAAGAACTGCGATATTCATCATGCGGCGGCAGTTTAAAATATATTCGGAAAACTTGCTCACATTTTCCATCACAGAAGACATAAGGGCCGCCATAAACTCCTTTGGATAGTAGTATTTCAGATAAGCGGTCTGGTAGGAAACCACAGCATAGGCTGCCGCGTGGGACTTATTAAAGGCATACTTTGCAAAGTCGATCATTTCATCATAAATATGATTGGCCGTCTTTTCATCAATACCATTTGCAATACAGCCCTTTACTCCCTCGGCTTCATTTCCGTAAACGAAATTCTGACGCTCTTTTTCCATCACAGCAGTCTTTTTCTTACTCATGGCACGGCGTACCAGGTCGCTTCGTCCCATGGTATATCCGGCCAGGTCGCGGACGATCTGCATTACCTGCTCCTGGTATACAATACACCCGTAAGTCGGGCTCAGAATCGGCTCCAGCTGAGGGCATTCATAGGTAATGGAGCTTTTATCATTCTTTCCTTTTAAATACCTGGGAATAAAGTCCATAGGGCCGGGACGGTAAAGGGAAATTCCCGCAATAATATCCTCCAGATTCTCCGGCTTAAGCTCCTTCATAAAGCTCTTCATCCCGTCGCTTTCCAGCTGGAACACGCCCTCGGTTCTTCCGGTTCCGATGGATTCAAGTACCCTTTTATCATCAAAATCAATATGGTCAATATCAATGGAAATGCCGTAATCCTTCTCAGCCAGATGCACGGCATTCTGGATCACAGTCAGAGTACGAAGTCCCAGGAAGTCCATTTTCAGCAGTCCCAGTTCTTCCAATGTCGTCATGGTAAACTGGGTGGTAATGGTGCCGTCTGCCGCCTTGGAAAGGGTACAAATTCGTCAATGGAGCGGCTGCCGATCACCACTCCCGCCGCGTGCATGGAGGTATGTCTTGGAAGGCCCTCCAGACGCTTTGACATATCGATCAGGTATTTTACCTGTGCGTCTTCATTATAAAGCTTTCTTAAATCCGGATTTGCCGCTATGGCCTTGTCAAGTGTCATTCCAAGATCATTTGGGATCATCTTTGCAATGGAATCACACATGGCGTAGGGCAGATCCAGCACACGGCCTACATCACGGACCACACCCTTGGCTGCCAGGGTACCGAAAGTAACGATCTGAACCACCTGGTCTTTGCCGTATTTCTCCACCACATAATCAATGACCTCCTGGCGGCGCTCGTAGCAGAAATCCACGTCAATATCAGGCATGGAAACTCGCTCCGGGTTTAAAAAGCGCTCAAAAAGCAGGTTATAGCGCACCGGGTCAATATTGGTAATGCCCAGAGTATAGGAAACAATGCTTCCCGCGGCAGAACCACGTCCCGGTCCCACCATAATATCCTTTGAGCGGGCATAGTTGATAAAATCCCATACGATCAGAAAATAATCCACATACCCCATGGTACGGATTACATCCAGCTCATAGTCCAGGCGCCGGCTTAACGTGCCGTCATCCTTTGGATATCGGGTCTTAAAGCCCTCCCGGCAGAGATGATTCAGATACGTCCAGGAGTCAAAGCCCTCCGGCACCTCATACTTTGGCAGCTTGTGTGACGCCGAATTCAATCTCCACATTGCAGCGCTCTGCAATTTTATGTGTATTTTCAAGGGCTTCTCTGGCGTATGGGAAAAGGGCCTGCATCTCCTCCTCGGATTTACAGTAATACTGGCCGCCCTCATAGCGCATCCGGTCTTCATCCGCTACTTTTTTGCCGGTCTGGATGCACAGCAGGATATCGTGAGCCTTTTCATCCTCTGCAAAGGTATAATGGATATCATTGGTGGCGACCAGTTCAATCCCCGTGTCCCTGCTCAGCCTGAGAAGTCCCTGATTTACCATCTTCTGTTCTGGAAGCCCATGATCCTGAAGCTCCAGAAAGAAATTATTTTCCCAAATATTCCCTCATACCGCTGTGCAGAACGCATGGCCTCCTCATACATTCCTCTGGCCAGATATTTCTGCACTTCTCCGGCCAGACAGGCGCTGAGGGCAATGACTCCTTCGTGATACGTTTCCAGAACCTCATAGTCTACACGGGGCTTATAGTAAAAGCCTTCCACAAAGCCCTTGGATACGATCTTCATCAGGTTTTTATAACCCTGATCATTTTCTGCCAGAAGAACCAGATGGTAATACCGGTCCTCTCCTCCCGTATTTTCCCGGTCAAACCTGGATCCAGGAGCCACATATACCTCGCAGCCCAGGATCGGTTTAATTCCCACTTCCTTTGCCGCCCGGTAAAAATCAATCACTCCATACATTACGCCATGATCCGTGATCGCCAGGCTGTCCATTCCCAGCTCCTTTGCCCTGGCGGTCAGCTCTTTTATCTTGGATGAGCCGTCTAAAAGACTGTATTCTGTATGGACGTGCAAATGTGTAAACTCCATATATACTGATTCTCCTTTCCCGGAACAACGTCCTGTTCCTGTCTGTTATGAAAAAAACCAGGCAGCCTTCTGCACTGCCTGGTTTCCAACTATCCTTTTAATCTCTCTGAAACACTTATGCATTGATGAGATACTTCTCAATCTCAGACACTGCCTGATCCTCATCCGCACCGTCAGCCTCTACTGTGATGGACTGGCCGGCAATCAGCCCAAGGGTCATCATTCCCATAATACTCTTTGCATTTACACGCTTGGAACCGGACTCCAGATAGATTCTGCTGTCGTACTGGCTGGCAACCTGCACCAGCATAGCGGCCGGTCTTGCTTCTAATCCATCGGGCAGTTCAACGGTAATTATTTTTTCTTCATGATTATCCTCCTCATATCTGCGGATGGAGCGTTTCCTTACTGCTCCGGGAACTTTTCCCTTAAATCCTCCGCCATAAGGCTGAGTTTTCTCAGCCGGTGATTGACTCCTGACTTTCCCACCGGCGGCTCCAGAGCTTCCCCCAGCTCCTTAGTGTCGCCTCCGGCCGTTCCAGCCTCACCCTTGCCATTTCCTGAAGGTTCTCCGGAAGGGACTCAAGTCCTATGGTATCCTGAATATACCGGATATCCTCCATTTGCTTTACGGCTGCCGAAACCGTTTTATTGATATTGGCAGTCTCGCAGTTTACCTGACGGTTTACGCTGTTTCGCATCTCCTTTACGATCCGGATATTTTCCAGCTCCATAAGCGCCACCGGCGCTCCATGATCTGAAGCAGCTCTGCGATCTGGCTTCCTCCTTTACATACACTACAAAATAGCGTTTGCGCAGAACGATCCTGGCCTCAATATCAAATGAAGCCATCAGCCCCTGAAGCTGCTTTGCCTTCCGCATGGATGCACAGGTGATCTCAAAATGGTAGAACTTTTCCGGATCACTGATGGAACCCGCCGAAAGGAAGGCCCCGCGAATAAACGCCCGCTTACAGCAGACATTCTGCACCACAACGTTATGTATCAGCGACAGATCCTCCGCAATTTCTCCATAAGAATCCAAAAGTTTGGACGCCTGAAGAACCCGGAGCGCATCCTCATGCTCTCTCACTGCTACCATATATGTTCGACTCCGCCCCGGCATCTGGCCCCGGCGGATTAAAACATCCGTATTTATATTAAATGTTTTTTTCAATAATGTAAAGTATTTTCTTGCAACTGCCAGATTTTCTGTATGGATCTCAATGGCATAGTGATCGGAGGCCGATATCTTTACCCGGCCGCAGAGGCTTAAAACAGCCGCTGTTTCTGCGATCTGGCAGTGCCTTGCCGGAGACCACTGTCTGGACAGTTCCTCCTTTACTTTGGAAGAAAATGACATTGCTCCCTCTTAACTTTCCCTGTTATCGTTTACTATCCTTATCAATATCTCTGTGATCCATGCGGATCCCATATTCTCCGTGGCTCTTCAAATGGTCATACAGAGCCTTTGCAATGGTGACAGACCGGTGCTTTCCCCCGGTGCATCCGACAGCGATAACCAGCTGATTTTTCCCTTCATTGATATAATTGGGAAGAAGGAAATCCATCATGTCATTCAGCTTCTCTATAAACGTCTCTGCTGTATTCCCTGCATCACATAATCTCTCACAGACTGGTTTTCTCCGGTCAGGGGACGCAGCTCCTCCACATAGTAAGGGTTCGGGAGGAAACGCACATCAAAGACCAGATCTGCATCCTCAGGAATACCATACTTAAAGCCAAAGGACATAACGGTAACAAACATATTTTTAAAGCTTTCTTCCTTTAAAAATATCTTTTCCAGCTCCTGACGCAGTTCCTTTGTCAAAAGCATGCTGGTATCAATAATAAAATCCGATCCCTTCTTTAAAACGCCACTCTGGCCCGTTCCTTTTCAATGCCTGTTTCCAGCCGTCCCTTTCCGGCCAGAGGATGGGAACGTCTTGTTTCCTTATAGCGTTTGATCAAAGCGGTATTGCTTGCATCCAGAAAAAGGATCTGTACATCCATCTGTTCTCTGCGCCACTTTTCGATAACGCCTTCCAGATCTTTTAGACCCTCCCCGCTGCGGATATCGATCCCCAGAGCCGCCTTCTGCACAGTTCCTCCGTCCGATACCAGCTGCACGAATTTATCTGCCAAGGAGATAGGCAGATTGTCCACACAGTAAAACCCCAGATCCTCCAACATTTTAAAGCAATGGTTTTTCCGGCCCCAGACATTCCGGTGACAATGCTTCATCTGTCAGTTCACCTCGTACTCTTTATCGTAATCCACCTTAAAATTTCCCCAGTGTCTTTACTTCCATTTCCAGCTCCACATCAAACTGTGTCTTTACCCGCTCCCGAATCTGACGGCAGAGTTCCATCACATCTGCCGCTGTGGCATCGCCCCTGTTAATCACAAAGCCGCTGTGCTTTTGGGACACCTGCGCGCCGCCGACGGTAAAGCCTTTTAATCCGGCATCCTCAATGAGTCTGGCCGCAAAATGCCCTTTTGGCCGTTTAAAGGTACTGCCCGCACTCGGATACTGAAGAGGCTGCTTTTCCCTGCGTTTTAAAGACAGTTCATTCATATACGCCTCAATCTCATCCCGATTTCCCTTTTTCAGGCGAAAGCAGGCGTCCAGCACGGTATAACCCATAGCAGGGATACAGCTGGTGCGGTAATCCATCTTAAGCTCCTTTGGCCCAAGAGTAAGGATTTCTCCCTCTGGCGTCATAACTCTGGCATACTCCAGTACATCCTTTATCTCTGACCCATAGGCCCCGGCATTCATCACCAGAGCGCCTCCTATGGTTCCCGGAATCCCGGCCGCAAATTCAAGACCTGTAAGCCCCTCCTTTAAAGCTCTTTTCGCCGTTCGGCTTAAAAGCTGTCCGGATGATGCAAAAATCCTCTCTCCTTCTGCCTCAAGACGCGTCAGCCCCTCTGTCGTGGAAATAACCACTCCCTCATATCCTGCATCACTGACCAGCAGGTTGCTTCCATTTCCCAGAATGAAAAACGGAAGCTTCTCCCTTCTGCAGAAAGAGAGGACCGTTTTAAGCTCTGTCTCCGGACGGACATACATAAGCCGCTGCGGGACCTCCGATCCGAAAAGTGGTGTGGCTGCTCATAGGCTCCATAAAACGGCACGGAAAGCCCTCCAGCTCCAAAAGAGCCTGCAGTTTTTCTTTAAGCTCCATCTGTTTCCTTTCTCCGGTCTGAATATCAGTCATTCATCCCGTTTTTTAAATTTGCCTGTACACGGTTATACAGCTCCTGAGCCGCATTGTAGCCCATCTTCTTCTGGCGGTGGTTTACAGCCGCCGACTCTACGATTATGGCAAGATTTCGTCAGGGACGATGGGAATGGTGGCACTACAACCTGATTGCCCAGAAATTCCGTATACTGATCTTCCAGGCCCAGGCGGTCATACTCCTTATCCCGGTTCCAGTCCTCCAGCTTGATCACCATATCGATCGACTGTGTATCCTTTACACTCTCAACACCGTACAGAGTCTTTACATCAATGATCCCGATACCACGAAGCTCAATAAATGCCGGGTAATATCTGGCGCACTTCCGATCAGGGTATCGTCGCTGACACGGCGGATCTCCACCACATCATCCGTCACAAGGCGGTGTCCCCTCTTTAACAGCTCCAGCGCCGCCTCACTCTTTCCGATCCCGCTCTCTCCCATGATCAGCACACCTTCACCGAATACGTCAAGAAGCACTCCGTGGATGCTGATGCAGGGAGCCAGCTTCACATTGAGCCAGCGGATGACCTCTGCCATCAGGGATGAGGTTGTCTTATCTGATACAAGACAGGGAACACCGTAATAATTGCAGTATTCCAGCAGATCATCATCAGGATTCTGTCCCCGGCTGAATACAAGGCAGGGAATCTGGCTGGAGGTCAGCTTATCATACATCTGACGCTTCACTTCTCTGTCCATGGTATTGATATATGCCTGCTCCACGTATCCTATGATCTGTACGCGCTCTCTGTCAAAGTGATCGAAAAATCCGGTAAGCTGCAGCGCAGGACGGTTTACATCTGGATGGGTCAGTACGATCTTATCCGTATCAATCTCCGGTGTGGTGTTGCGCAGTTTCATTTTCTCAATAAGCTCACTGATGGTTACCCATGCATGGTATAATTACCCCTTGTGTCTGCTCTCCGCACATGGACGCGGAAAGGCTATCTGGTTAACATATATACTATCACAAGTTTCACTGATTGTCATGTGTTTTTACATCCGCGCACATTCCGCCGCAGAACGAATGCCCCCCTGTTTTACGAAAAAAATGGTAAACGGCCTCTGCGGCCTTCTGATTCATCTGAGGCGTCTGGGCCAGCTCCTGGATGTCTGCATTTCTTATGGCCTCGATATCCTTAAACTGGCGCATCAGCGCCTTCCGTCTGGCAGGGCCGATGCCCGGGATCTCATCCAGTACCGATCTTACCTGCCCTTTTCCCCGAAGGCTTCTGTGATATTCAATGGCAAACCGGTGGGCTTCATCCTGAATCCGCGTAATAAGCCGGAAGCCCTCGCTGCCGGTCAATAGGCACCTCTTTATTGTTGAAATACAGGCCTCTGGTGCGGTGAAAATCATCGCTTTACCATGCCGCATACCGGAATGGAAAGGCCCATCTGTTCAAGAACTCCAAGGGCAATATTGACCTGTCCTCTTCCGCCGTCCATCATGATCAGATCCGGAAAACGGGTAAAGCTTCCAAAGAAAGTTCCTTTCCCTCCGCTCTGAGGTTCTTTGCCTCCTCCATTCCATGAGAAAACCGTCTGGTTAAAACCTCTTCCATGGAGGCATAGTCATTTGGCCCCTGGACGGTGCGGATCTTAAATTTCCTGTAGTCACTGCGCTTTGGCTTTCCGTCCTCATAAACTACCATAGAACCTACCGACTCCACGCCGCTTGTATTGGAAATGTCAAAGGCCTCCACCCGGCGCACTGCACCGATCCCAATGAGCGCTCCAATCTGGTTCATGGCTCCTATGGTACGCAGTTCTTCCTTTTTGATCCGTTCCTTATCCTGAGACAGAACCAGAGCCGCATTTCTTGCCGCCAGCTCCACCAGCCTTTCCTTCTCCCCCTTCTGGGGCACCACCAGCCTTACCTTCTGTCCCCTTTTCGCGGTCAGCCACTGGCTGATAACCTCGCTGTCTATAATGGGATACTGAAGCCAAAGCTCCCTTGGGATAAACGGCGTTCCTGCATAAAACTGCTTTACAAAGCCGTCCAGAATCTCCTCCTCGCTCTCTGCCGCTCCCGCTGACAAATGAAAATGATCCCTTCCGATCAGCTTTCCTTCCCTGATAAAAAATACCTGTACCACAGCGTCCCTTTCGTCTCTTGCCAGAGCCACAATATCACGGTCCTCCATGCTGCTGCTGGTAATTTTCTGCTTCTGTGCCACCTGCTTTACACTGTTTAAGAGCTCCCGGTATTCAATGGCCTTTTCAAACTCCATTTGCTCCGACGCCTGCTCCATTTTCTCCTTCAGGGAACGCAGAAGAGGCTCGTAATGGCCTCCTAAAAAATCAAGCGCCTGTCCAAAGGACTTCTGATAATCCTCCTTTGAAATATACCCCTGACAGGGAGCATCACACTGCTTGATGTGGTAATTTAAGCAGGGCCTCTCCTTTCCCGTATCCTTCGGCAGATTCCGGCTGCAGGTGCGGATCCGGTACAGCTTATGGATCAAATCCAGCGTATCCTTGACTGCCCCGGCGCTGGTATATGGGCCAAAATACCGGCTGCGCCCATCCTTTTTCATATCCCTTGAAAATAAAAGTCTTGGGAAATCCTCACCCACCGTAGCCTTGATGTAAGGATATGTCTTATCATCCTTTAACATGGTATTGTATCTGGGGCGATGCTCCTTGATCAGATTGCATTCCAATACCAGCGCTTCCAGCTCTGAATCGGTTAGAATGTACTCAAACCAGGCAATATGGGAAACCATCTGTTCGATCTTGGCAGTCTTATTCCGGCTGCTCTGAAAATACTGGCGCACCCGGTTTTAAGCTGACTGCCTTTCCCACATAGATGATCTCATCCCTGTCATTGTGCATCAGATAAACGCCCGGACTGGCAGGGAGTTTTTTTAATTCCTCTTCCAGATCAAACATCAAAACCCTCCTGTTCAGCGCAGCCGTGTGCCGTCATAGCGGCGCAGAAGCTGTACATAGCGGCGGAGCGCCTGAATCTGCTCCTCCACAGGCATTTCTGGCTCCGGTTTTAAATCCATAGCCATAAACATACAATCCAGCTCCCGTTTGGTTGCCTTTCCTTCCATCTGTTTCAAAACAGCTAACTTATCCTCAGGGCGCAGCGCATCCAAAAAACGCTCCAGCCAGGGGCCTGGAAGTTCCTCTTCCTTATCCGTCTCCCCCTGTTCCCTTTCCTGCCAGGCAATTCTTACAGGATCATTCTCCGGCCATACACGCTCAAAACGGTATTCCTGATCCGCATCCGGATATTTTTCCCGGTCTACCGGACTCATAAACATCTCCAGAGGGCGGACATACATACCAAATGTTCCATACAGTGCCTGATACACCACCATAGGCTCTCCTGTTTCTGAATGAACAGCCACTGCTATGACCTGATACAGTTTATTTTTAAAATGCCTGTAAAATGCTCCCGGCACAGGCATACACTCTCTCTGCTGCAAAATGCATCTACCTCATTTCCGCCCGGCCTATGCCGAACTCTGTGTTTATCTTTTTAGTATACCATATCTCATTTTAGAATCAACGGAATTTTGTCCGGACAGATAAAACGCCCGCTGCTATGCTGTCTGCAAAGCTGCGGGCGTACACCTGTCTGAAAGGTATGCTTCTGCATTCCTTACTGTAAAGAAGCTGCTGCGTCTTTTCCTGCAGCTAAATATTCCTGACCGGAAAATTCATCTGCATTCGCCGCTGCCGCATTTACAAGAATCAGCACTGCTGCCAGAATCACCCAGGCAAAGCATTCCAATCCTTTTTCAGTTTCATAATCCTCTTTTCCTCCTAAGGACCACATCTGGATCCGACTCACATTATACCGTTTTTCCGCAAAAATGCAAGTTTTAAATTTTTTTCTGACAGACGGGGAATTTCTCTCCTTCATCCGTTTTATATAGTAGAGGCTGTTAATTTTATACTTCTGATAAGGAGGAATATTTATGATTACTTATAAGCCATTCTGGGAAACCCTGAAAAGTCACCCGAAACCACCTATACCCTAATCCATAAACATCAAATTTCCAGTGCTACCATTGACCGTCTGCGAAAGGATAAACCCTTAAGCACAATCACCATTGACGATCTGTGCCATATTCTGAACTGCCAGGTGGGTGAAATTGCCGCGTACATACCTCCTGAAGATAAACTACATTAAACGGTTAAACTCTGAACATTTTACAATAGCCTTCTGTTTTCCTGTGCTATACTTTAAGAAGCTTAACGTATAAGGAGGTTTCTTTGTAATGCAGAAGATTGGAAGAAATGATCCCTGCTGGTGCGGCAGCGGTAAAAATACAAAGACTGTCACATGGAGCTGGAAGAAAAGCTGACCCAGTTCCGTCGTCAGGGCGCCATCGTCCCCACCAGAGCCTTATTAAAACACCCGAACAGATCCGTGGCATAAAAGAGAGTGCCCGGATCAATGTAGCCGTTCTTGATTATGTAGCTGCACATATCGGCCCCGGCATCACTACTGCCCAGATCGATCTGTGGGTCTATGAACAGACCACCCGTTTAGGAGGCATTCCCGCGCCTCTGGGCTATAACGGCTTTCCAGAAGCGTCTGCACCTCTGTCAATGACCAGGTATGCCACGGCATTCCATCCGAAAATGACATTCTGAAAGAAGGCGATATTATAAACATAGACGTCTCTACTATCTATAATGGTTATTTTTCTGATTCCTCCCGTATGTTCTGCATCGGGCGGTTTCTCCGGAGAAAAAACGATTGGTAGATACAGCAAAACAATGTCTGGAGATTGGTTTGACAGAAGTACGTCCCTGGGGATTTTTAGGTGATATGGGGCAGGCAATCCATAATTTTGCCAAAGAAAACGGCTGCAGCATTGTCCGTGAAATCGGCGGTCACGGCGTGGGACTGGAATTCCATGAAGAACCCTGGGTAAGCTATGTGTCCAAAAGGTACAGAAATGCTCATGGTTCCCGGAATGTGCTTTACCATTGAACCCATGGTAAATATGGGACGGCCGGATGTATTTGTGGATGCGAACAACGACTGGACGGTATATACGGATGACGGACTGCCCTCCGCCCAATGGGAAATCCAGGTGCTGATCACAGAGGATGGATATGAAATACTGGCGTGGTAGACGATTTTCCGAATGGAGTATGCAACACGAAATGCAGCACGCATTAAAAAAAGTCCTGTAATACAGGACTTTTTAATGGAGATAGTGGGATCCGAACCCATGACCTCTTGCATGCCATGCGCGCTCTAACTGAGCTATACCCCATTGGAACATATTTATATCAACTGGCGTCGACTCGTTGATAATACCATATCCGGCAGAATAAATCAAGTATTTTCCAAACTTTTCTCAAAAGGTTTCCAAGACACAAGCTCCCCGAAAGGTTTTCGCCTTCCGGGGAGCTTCTATCATTTAATATACATTTTCACTGTAGAAATTATTCATTTCCATACAGAGCAACCAGCGGATAAGTGCTCAAAGCGCTCCTTAGCCTCCTGCTCGTTGCGTGCGAACAGCTCTGCTGCTCTCTCAGGATTCTTCATGGTCAGAGACAGGTAACGAACCTCGCCCTTTAAGAAGTCCTGATAGCCTTCCATCTTAGGAGCCTTGGAATCCAGAGTGAACTTCTTCTCTGCTGCAGGATTGTAACGGAAGTTATTCCAGTAGCCACACTCTAAAGCCAGCTTCTCCTCAGTCTGAGCCTTGTTCATGCCCTTCTTGATACCATGGTTGATACATGGAGCATATGCAATGATCAGAGATGGTCCCGGATATGCCTCAGCCTCAGCCAGTGCCTTAACGGTCTGCTGCATGTCGCCGCCCATACAGATCTGTGCAACGTATACATAGCCGTAGCTCATAGCTATGGAAGCCAGATCCTTCTTCTTGGTCTCCTTACCGCCAGCTGCGAACTGAGCAACTGCACCGGTCTTGGTAGCCTTGGAAGCCTGTCCGCCTGTATTGGAGTAAACCTCGGTATCGTATACCATGATGTTGATATCCTTGCCGGAAGCCAGAACGTGGTCTACGCCGCCGAAGCCAATATCGTAAGCCCATCCGTCACCGCCGAAGATCCCACTGAGACTTCTTAGCCAGGAAATCCTTGTTAGCTACGATATCCTTGCAAACCGGGCAGTCAACGCCGGATAATGCAGCAACCAGACGATCGGTTGCAGAACCGTTCAGAGCGCCGATGCCGTAGGTATCTAACCCTCCTTGCAGGCTGCCTTGATATCGTCAGTTGCGTTCTCATTTTGCCATAACGCTCTCAACCTTAGCCTTTAAGCCGTCTCTGATTGCGTTCTGAGCCAGTAACATACCATAACCGAACTCAGCATTGTCCTCAAACAGGGAGTTATCCCATGCAGGACCCTGTCCCTTAGCGTTTATGGTGTATGGTGTAGATGGTGAAGGAGTTACCCCAGATAGAGGAACATCCTGTAGCATTTGCAATGTACATTCTGTCACCAAAGAGCTGTGTGATCAGCTTAGCGTAAGGAGTCTCGCCACAGCCTGCACATGCGCCGGAGAACTCAAGCAGAGGCTGCTTGAACTGGCTTCCCTTAACAGTGTTCTCTTTGAACTTTGCAACAACCTCATCCTTGATGGATACAGTCTGGCCAAAGTCAAAGATAGCCTGCTCGCTGAGGCTCTCTTCCAGAGGCTTCATCTCCAGAGCCTTGTTGCCCTTCATGCCTGGGCAGACATTTGCGCAGGAACCACATCCTGTACAGTCAAGTGCAGAGATGGTCATGGCAAACTTGTAGCCTGGCATACCGGTCATATCCTTCATCTTCATATCTGCAGGAGCGTTAGCAGCTTCATCAGCTGTCATAGCTACCGGACGGATAACAGCGTGAGGACATACATATGAACAGCGGTTACACTGGATACAGTTTTCAGCATTCCATACCGGGATATTAACTGCAATACCACGCTTCTCGTATGCGGAAGAACCAGATGGTGTAGTACCGTCTACATAATCCTTGAATGCGGATACAGGCAGGGTGTTTCCTTCCTGAGCGCTTACCTTGGTCTGAATGTTGTTTACAAAGTCAACAACCCTTGCGTCCCTCGGTAACTACCTTATAATCAAGGCCTTCGTCCTCGCACTGAGACCAGCTTGCAGGAACCTCTACCTTGTGAACGCCCTTAGCGCCGGCATCGATTGCTGCCCAGTTCTTCATAACAACGTCCTCGCCCTTGCGGCCGTAGGTTGCCTTTGCAGCTGCCTTCATCAGTTCATTTGCCTTCTCAGCAGGAATGATGCCTGTCAGCTCGAAGAATGCGGACTGAAGAATGGTATTGATACGGGTCGGGCCCATGCCGGTCTCGATACCGATCTTAACACCGTCGATGGTGTAGAAGTTGATCTTATGATCAGCGATGAACTTCTTAACCTGTCCTGGCAGATGCTTCTCAAGACCTTCCATATCCCATGGGCAGTTTAACAGGAAGGTACCGCCGTCAACCAGCTCCTGAACCATGTTGTACTTGCGTACATAAGAAGGATTGTGGCAGGCAACGAAGTTAGCCTGACGGATCAGGTAGGTAGACTTGATGCGGCTGTGTCCGAAACGCAGATGAGACATGGTAACACCGCCGGACTTCTTGGAGTCGTAATCAAAGTAAGCCTGAGCGTACATATCTGTGTTATCACCGATGATCTTGATGGAGTTCTTGTTAGCACCTACAGTACCATCAGCTCCAAGTCCCCAGAACTTAAGTTGGTTGTTCCCTCTGGAGTAGTAACTAAAGGAGCACCAATCTCCAGAGACAGATTTGTAACGTCATCTTCGATACCGATCGTGAATGCTCTTGTCTCATTCTCATATACTGCTACGATCTGTGCAGGTGTAGTATCTTTGGAACCTAAACCATAACGTCCGGTCTGGATCTTGATCTGGTCAAACTTGCTACCCTTAAGAGCTGCAACAACATCCAGATACAGAGGCTCGCCCATAGCGCCTGGCTCTTTTGTTCTGTCTAATACAGTGATGGTCTTTACAGACTCAGGAATGGTATCGATCAGTGCCTGTGCGCAGAATGGTCTGTAAAGACGAACTTTAACAACACCAACCTTCTTGCCCTGTGCAACCAGGTAATCGATGGTCTCTTCGATGGTATCATTTACAGATCCCATAGCTACGATTACTTTTTCTGCATCAGCAGCACCGTAGTAGTTGAACAGTTTGTAGTCTGTACCGATCTTAGCGTTTACTTTGTCCATGTATTCCTGTACGATTGCCGGAAGTGCATCGTAATATGGATTACATGCTTCTCTTGCCTGGAAGAAAATATCAGGGTTCTGAGCAGAACCTCTCTGACATGGGTGGTTTGGATTCAGAGCGTTCTTACGGAATGCTGCAATCGCATCCATATCTGCCATATCTTTCAGATCTTCGTAATCCCATGTTTCAATCTTCTGGATCTCGTGAGATGTACGGAAACCATCGAAGAAGTTGATGAACGGAATACTTCCCTTGATTGCTGCAAGGTGAGCAACCGGTGTTAAGTCCATAACTTCCTGTACGCTTGATTCACAAAGCATAGCGCATCCTGTCTGACGGCAGGCATAAACGTCGGAATGGTCACCGAAAATAGATAATGCATGGCTTGCCAGTGCACGTGCAGAAACGTTGAATACGCCCGGCAGCTGCTCGCCTGCGATCTTGTACAGGTTCGGGATCATCAGAAGAAGACCCTGGGAAGCAGTATAGGTAGTTGTCAGCGCACCTGCTGCCAGAGAACCGTGTACAGCACCTGCTGCACCAGCCTCAGACTGCATCTCTGTAATCTGAACTTCATGACCGAAGATGTTGGTTCTTCCGTCTGTTGCCCATTCATCTGTAGCTTCTGCCATAGGTGAGGATGGGGTAATCGGATAAATAGCCGCTACATCAGTAAATGCATAGGAAGCATGAGCTGCTGCATGGTTACCATCCATGGTCTTCATTTTTCTTGCCATTTTGATTTCCTCCTGCAATTAGTGAAATATGTATATGATAGTATACATGTAAGTCCGCCCGACGGCACATAGCCTTTAGCGGACTGACCTGTATATTATTATAAACAATTCTTTAACAAATTGCAAATGCTTAATTGCTATTACTGCAAAAAATACAATGTATACAGTATAATTTATGCATAAATCCTCTGACAGCCAGAATAGCGAAAGAAGCAGCCGTAAAATTTCCATTTGGGGATTTTACGGACTGCTTCTTCCTTAAAATTTTAAAAATTCAAACCGCTATTCCGGCTTTACGGGAACAACCACGGCTCCGGCTCCCGGCCCGCCCTGTGAACCGGAAGGCGCGTCCTCTGACGGAGCAGGGGCCACAGGTACGGAAGACGGCTCTGTAGAAGCTGATCCCGGCCCTTCTGCCGGAGCAGAGGAAGCCGTACCTGACCCAGGCTGGGACTGGGTCGTCTCAGCAGGGCCGGTATATCCCTCCGGCATTCCGTCCACTGTCGGCGTAACCGTTGTTGCCTGCGTGGTGGTTTCCTCCGGATTTAATACCACACCGCTGGTATTGCGGTGGACTACCGGCTTGTGGCCCTTATACGTTGTTTTATGATCCAGTTCTCTGGAAATCTCCTTGCCGTCCTTATAGACAACCTTATAGGTTTCCCAGCGGCTTCCGGAGCTTCCCTTGCTTGTGGTCTTTTCCACTCCCGGATCCAGAGTCTGATCTTCTACATATTCCGGTTCCGGCACACCAAGGTCTTCTACCTTTTAGACTCAAGATCCCAGGTGATGCCGTCCTCCAGAATCGGGATACCATATACAGATACCGTCATCTTCTGATCCGCATAGCTTGCCCGCAGGCCGATCGCTGTGCTTGAGGTATTGATGAATTTAAAATCAGGCTGCTCATAACTTACAGTAGCATCTCGTCCCGGAGTTACATAATTTGGCTCAAAGGTATGGGAACGGCGATAGCTGATCTTTAAGCCCGCTTTAAATACCGCATTGTACAGAGTAGTTGAAACCTGGCATACGCCTCCGCCGATTTCCTGAACAACCTCACCGTTATTATAGGCAGCCGCACCTTATAACCCTTAGCCTCTGTACGCTGGCCTACAGTTCCGTTAAAGGAGAACTCATGGCCCGGCTTGATAACGGTGCCGTTAATAGCTTCTGCCGCCAGACGGACATTCGTATTTCTGTTTTTATTGGATGTGGTATTTGTAGTAAAGGAACCAATGGTCTTATACTGCTCCCTTTGCGAGCCGCCGTAATCTCAGGTGCCACCGTGCTGCCGGATGCCTCAATTTTGGCATCAAAGTCCTTTGCAGCCAGAGCCTGTGTGATATCATCGATCAGCTTTTCCTGATCAATGGCAAAGCCATTCTCCTCTCCCGCGAAAACGAACTTCCTGTTTCTGCATTAAAGCTGTCGATGGAACCATTTTTGCCTTCTTATCCGCCGCGCAGGCTGCTGCCTCCGCTTTAATCTGCTCTTCTAATCCGGCCGTATCCAGCGTGTAGCTTTCCTGAGGCTCTCCGCTGTAGATCTATTTAAAGAGAATCGATTTTTCCGGCCATCAGGTCATTTACTCCTCATAAAACTTCAGAATCATAAGAAACGGTCATGCTCCATGGAAATTCTTTTTAAATAAAAGCACCTCTTCCTGAGATTTGGAAAGCAATGGTACGATCAGGAATCCCAACTATAACCCTTTTCATCCGGCGTTCCCGCCTGCCGTTCATCCTTCCTGCCTGCCAGCGGTAAGTGAACCGCGTGAGCCGCCGTGTCCTGTATTTCTGGAAGAGGTACCTCTGGATGATGCTCTCCCGGAAGCACTACGTCCTCTGTCTGCGCCCTTTGCCCGGCTTCTGCCCGGCGAAGCGCTGCGGTTCCTGCTGTTGTTTCTCTAATGATCATTTTTCTCACACCTTGTTCAAAATACTTTTGCATTAATTACAGCTTGTAGTATAGCATACTTTATTTAAAATGGAACCGCTTTTTATATTTTTCCTTTGATTTTTCTATTTGTGAATTTACTGTTACTTATTATAAATGAAATATTATGGAAGTATTACCAAAGTATTTCACTGCTCTTTTTTAGAGGCTGTGTTTTTTTACCTTTGAAAGCTGCAAAATGATCTCGCTGAAATATCTGGGCGGAACCTGCTCCAGAAGAAGCGCCTTTTTATCATCTGCCTCATCATAGACATAGCTTCCCCTCTCTATGGTTCCGGCCGGATAGAAACGGACATCTTCTATTGTTACCTCCTCGTTCTGTCCTCCGATATAGGTTCCTGAAAAATGAAGCTCCGCTCCCAGCTTTCCGTCTTCCCGGTAAAAGGTATAAAAACAGCCCGCATCCTGAACAGAACCCGTATACCAGCCAAGAGACTGCATTTTTCCGATGAGAGACATCGTTAAGGATTACTCCTTCAAAGCGCTCCACTGCCTTCTGCCCCACTTCTTCTTCGGAAATGAGGTACACAGTGCGGTCCAGCTGTTCCACAGGCTGAATGATTTCATAATCCTCCAGCTGCTCCTTCCATGCGTCCTCTTCCTTTGAAAGCTCAATGGGATGGATCAGGCCGATTACTGCATCCTCAGGCAGCTCCAGCTCCGCTCTTCATCCACCGTATTAAAGGAGCCGTCCTCCATATACAGGAAGCTGCCTGTAAGTGTTTCTTCCTTATATATACCCCAGATCAGGCCAATGGCAAAGGGGTGCATCACCGGCTTTTTCGTAAACAGCTCCACCCATTCCTCCTTCTTCCACATACGTCCGGATGACAGGGCCAGCTCCAGCCTCTGCTTCTGGCTGGCAGCCACGGTTTTAACTGCTTTTCATAGCTTTAAACCCTCATAAGCCCTTTGCCGCCTTATCTTCCTCATCCCGCTTGCCCGAGCAGGCATATTTTTAAGCTTTCTGCCCTCCTGGTCCCGAACCTGAATTTCAAGCTCCGGGGTAATGGACACGGTAAAGGATCTTGCTCCATAGTCAAAAACACGCTCCATCCGCTCATTAAAACCGAGATCCGGCACAATCCGGTCTGAAAGCTCCTCTCTGGTAATCCCAAGCTGTCCGGCGGCAAATTCCAGCGCTTTGGCAGCCGCAGCCTTCACCTGACGGATTTGAAACTTGAATTTTAATGCCGTCTACCTTTAAAAGCGCCTCTGAAACAGGGCTTAAGGCCAGTGCGTTGACCGCCTCACAGGCCATGGCGCCTCTGGCATTTGCCGGCCATTCCTGGATCTGACGGTACAGCTTTTTAACCATCAGATTGCCTCCGTGGATGGACGCTGCATAAAGAACCCATTTCTTCTTTGCTTCTGCGCCCTGCTCCATAAAACGGTCAAAGAGTTCATTTACATAAAGAGAAAACTCCTCTTTCTTAAGGTCTCCGGCCAGAAATTCAGCGTCTTTATTTACGCCCGGACTGGTTCCCCGGCATACCACACAGGAGAATGGCCTGAAGGTATTCAACGGACGCCTCCTCCCCGTTTTCAAAATGAACCGCCGGGAAAGGAGTCTGAAAGGCCCAGGACAGCGTGCGGCTCTTTCCTCCTTTATGAAGGGCTTTACCAGATCCTCCCTTTTAAAACGCCGGAGGCTTTCATTTCTTCCTCCTTTACCCCCAGCACCTGGGTTAAAAGCCGGCGCACCTTGGCATTTTTTTCCTTTTCAAGAGCTGCCTCAAGAGCCGGGCGGTCGGAAACGTCATTCCATGCATCCAAACATATACCGCAGCTTCCCTGGGGCCTGCCTTTTTATCGCTTAAAAGAACAAGTATATCATCCTTCCAGTCCTTCTGCCTCCTCTAAAATTTTTAAAAGCTCCTCCCGGATTTAGCCGTATCCTTTGCATAGGAAAGAATTTTTTTGTACTCTTTTGCCATCAGAGCCATGGTCATAAGCTCCCAGACGGCGGCCTTCTGCCTCAGACTCACGAAACACTTCCATCACTGCTTCCGGATTGGCTCTGAGCTTATACAGAAATACTCTTCTGGCTGCCAGCTCAAAGCAGCGTTCCTTATCCGAATCAAGGTATAAGGATTTTACATTCAGGATAAAGGTCTTTAACAGATGCGCCTCATCCATTCCCGCTTCTTCCATGTCTTTAAAAATCCTGC
>SCPO01000564.1_pt1 | contig 21096 bp, 28 predicted proteins | sample 6106821 | NCBI WGS metagenome assembly SCPO01 (sample SAMN10720448, study PRJNA508395) | human gut metagenome | isolation source: Participant 2 stool, 0 month | host: Homo sapiens | collected 2017 | reverse complement strand
AGCGGGCCTGTAGATTCTCAATCGTGATACCCGGGGCGATGGAAATGATGATCTGTTCCTCTGTCACCGCATCCCGGATTTCTCCGATAACCGTATCAAACTGCTGTGGCTTTACCGCCAGCACCAGACAGGAACCTCCTTGGCGCAGTTACATTATCTGCCGCGTAAGAAACTCGGTCTCTGCTGCCACCTGTTCCATATGTGCTTTATTTCTTGCAGAAAAATGAGCTGATCTCGGTGCCACGGTCTTTAAAAGACCTTTTAAGATCGCGTAACCCATGTTGCCCATGCCAATAAATCCAAACTTTTCATGTCCGTGTCCTCCTGTGCATATTATAAGTTCATTTTAGCACAAAAGGCGCGTACTTTCCATACGCGCCTTCGTGTGAAAACCTATATTTAGTTCAGAAAATTCCTACCTATCTCCCGTTCGCCGGTTCCATATGAATGGATTTTCCTTTGATGCGGGCGTTTTCATGCACTCCAGTACTTCCTCTGCGCAGTCCTGCGGAACTTCTACGAAGGTGTACTTGTCGTACATGTCAATGCTTCCCACCAGACGGCCGGAAATGCCAGACTCCCCTGCGATGGCACCGAGGATATCTCCCGGTTTTACCTTCTGGTCTTTTCCGATGTTGATGAACAGGCGGGCCATATCCGCGTCATCCTGATTCTTTCTGCCGCGGCCATTTCGTCCGTCTCTTCCCTTGCCCTCTCTTCTGCCGCGGCCATTTCCACGGTCACCGCGGTCGCGTCTGGAATCCAGATCGTCCAGGGATCTTGCCGGACGGTTGTCGAAGATGATATCCTCATTCTCCTCACCCATGTTCATGCGAAGCAGCGCTGCTGCCAGCTCCAGGGAAGTATAATCCTCCTCTAACAGCTTCTTCTCGATGATATGGGAAATGCGGTTTAAATCCATGTCTGCCAGAACTTCCTTTGCCTGATCCAGGATCTTCTCTGCCTTGATCTCGGTAATGTCATCCAGGGACGGAATTGCCTGCGGAATGATCTTGGTCTTGCAGTAACGCTGGATGTCACGCAGCTTGTATACCTCGCGTCCTACCACAAAGTTGAATGCGATACCTTCGCGGCCTGCACGTCCGGTACGGCCGATACGGTGTACATAGTACTCGTCATCCTGCGGGATATCGTAGTTGAATACTGCCTCTACGTCATCGACATCGATACCGCGGGCTGCCACATCCGTTGCCACCAGGATCTCGGTGCGTCCGTTACGGAAGCTGTTCATGACGCGGTCACGCTGTACCTGCTTTAAGTCACCGTGCAGTCCCTCCGCGAAGAAACCACGGCCCTGCAGCTCGGTTACCAGCTCATCCACCTGCTTTTTAGTATTGCAGAACGCTACGGAAAGCTTCGGAGCATACATATCAAGCAGACGGCACATCACCTCGACCTTGGTCTTCGGCTTTACTTCATAATAATACTGGGTTACCTTCGGTACGGTCAGCTCTTTCTTTACCACCTTGACAATCTGCGGATCCTTCTGGAAGTTCTCTGCAATCTTCTGGATCGCTGCCGGCATGGTTGCGGAGAACATCACGGTCTGGCGCTCCTCCGGAAGCTGGCTTAAGATGGTCTCCATATCCTCTAAGAAGCCCATGTTCAGCATCTCATCTGCCTCATCCAGCACTACGGTATGTACCTGGTCAAACTTCACGGTCTTGCGGCGCATATGGTCCATAACACGGCCCGGAGTACCGATAATGATCTGGGTACCGTCCTTTAAGCCACGGATCTGGCGCACGATATCCTGTCCGCCGTAGATCGGCAGGATCTTGATGCCGTGCATATACTTTGCCAGGTTGCGGATCTCATCTGCTACCTGGATAGCCAGCTCACGGGTCGGGCAAAGAGCGATGGCCTGCAGCTTTTTCTTCTTCGGATCGATCTTCTGAAGAAGCGGAATACCAAAAGCTGCGGTCTTACCGGTTCCGGTCTGGGCCTGGCCGATGATATCGCAGCCCTCCAGCTCCACCGGAATGGCCTTCGCCTGGATCGGGGAAGCCTCCTCAAATCCCATGTCGGTCACGGCACGCAGGATGCGGTCATCTAACTGTAACTCTTCAAATTTTACTGTTTCCATTCATTTTCCTCATTCTATTTACAATCTGTTTTCGGGTTTCCGAAAGTTTGTTCCAGTGGGGAACACCTCGGTCTCAGGCATGCAAACACCTGCCACCGACAGATTTTTGCACACAATCACATGAAAAAAGAAGATTCAGGATGGTATTCTGAATCTTCTTCAGCACAATTTTGTATTCTAACATACGGATTTTGGAATGTCAATTTTCTTTTCGAGTGCATCTGGCACATGTGCAATCTGGCAGTATCCATTTTTCACTAATATTAGAACAGCACCCTACATTCTCTCAGCAGGATGCCATTCTATTTTCAATATTCTTTAAAAGTTCCGCTCCGGTGATAATCCTGGTTCGTTCCATAGGTATTATAAATCTGCTCAAAGGTTCCTTTCGGTGCCTGGGCGAGCGCCGCTGCCGTACTTTCCATACAGCTTCATGATCTGGGCCATCTGGTCTTTCTCGATGGCCACGCAGCCGGAGGTGTACTCCTTAAACTCACGGAGCAGTGTAAAAACAGCGCGGAGCCCTGATTCTTGATGCCGTTCGGATTGAATCCGGCATCGATGGCGTAATCATAATATCCGGCATAGCCGCTGCTGCCTAACCCGTTCACCCTCTTTGGAAAGGTCACGGCTCATTTTGTTGGTGTCATCCTCCCAAACATAAGTGTCATCTACCTGAATATAATCGGAAGGGAACCCCTCCAGGGCTTTGGCCTGTCGAACGGGTATTCATTTTAAATACTCCGATCGGCGTAGTCTTATCTCCGGTGGCGGTGGTTGCTCATGCCGTTCATACCCAAATGCCCGGTGGTCTCCAGCCGTTTCTCCCAGGCTCCTGCCGCGCTGCTCCGCTCAAAGGCGTAAACATTACAGTTAGAACCGCCGGTTCCTTCCACGATCACCAGCACCCTTGCTTCTTCCGGAAGCACAAAGCGTGATGCGTCTGCGGTCCCCGCCTGGGCCGATGCTGCCGTTACTTCTGCTGTATCTGTCTTACCTTCCATCTGATTTTCTGCCTCCCCTTCCGCTCTGCTGCGGCGCGTCAAAACTTACGTTGGTTGCCGCCGCCGTATTCTGTCCACCGCCTGCCGTCAGAACCTGTGCGGAAAGAATGGCTGCCGCCATATAAATTCCTGCATGGATTCCCATGTTTTATCCTGCCTTTCTTCTTTTATACCTTGAACCGGTATCCCACGCCCCAGATGGTCTCAATATACTGGGGCTTCGCAGTATTGAACTCGATTTTTTCACGAATCTTTTTGATGTGCACGGTTACCGTAGCAATATCTCCGATGGAATCCATATCCCAGATTTCCCGGAACAGCTCTTCTTTTGTGTAGACATGGTTCGGATTCTGGGCCAGAAAAGTTAAGAGATCGAACTCCTTGGTGGTAAAGTTTTTCTCCTCGCCGTTCACCCAGACTCTGCGGGCTGTCTTGTCGATCTTTAACCCGCGGATCTCAATGATCTCGTTCTCCGGGCTTCCACTTCCGATCAGGCGCTCATAGCGAGCCAGATGGGCTTTGACCCGAGCCACCATCTCACTTGGACTAAAGGTTTTGTCATGTAATCATCCGCTCCCAGGCCCAAGCCCCGGATCTTATCGATATCATCCTTTTGGCGGAAATCATGATGATGGGCGTATTCTTGACTTCCGGAACCGTTTGCAGATTTCAAATCCATCCATGCCCGGAAGCATGAGGTCAGGATCAGAAGATCAAAATCTTCATTCAAGGCCCGCTCCAGGCCCACATCTCCCTGCTCCTCCAGTTCTACTTCAAAACCGCTTAACTCCAGATAATCCTTCTCAAGCTCCGCGATGCTGGTCTCGTCTTCAATGATCAGAATTCTGCTGCTCATTTTGTATTACCTCCTGATATTTTCTCAGCACAAAATGCATCTCCGTGCCGATTCCTTCCTTGCTGGTGGCCCAGATGCGTCCTCCGTGATCCTCAATGATCTTCTTTACGATCGAAAGCCCGATGCCGCTTCCGCCCTTGGACGAATTCCGTGAAGAATCCGTGCGGTAGAACCGGTCAAAAATATAAGGCAAATCCTTCGTGGCAATGCCCCGGCCATTATCCTCAATCTCCACCTGAATAAAATCGCCCACATCCTTGATGCGGATGTTGATGATACCCTTTGGCTTATCCAGATATTTGACGGAGTTGCTGATGATGTTATTGATGACACGCTTGATCTGCTCCGCATCCGCAATGACTTCCACATCCTCATTGACATAGTTAAAATACCCCAGCTCAATGCCCGGGATTCCATATCCAGACCAACCTCCTCCGCACAGTCACGGAAATAGCTGTTGACATTGATCTTATTGAAGGTATAAGGAATCTTATTTGTGTCAATCTTGGAGTAAAAGGTCAGCTCGTCAATCAGCCGATCCATGTCATTGGCCTTGTTGTAGATCGTTCGGATGTACTTGTCCAACTTTTCCGGCGAGGAGGCCACACCGTCCAGAATACCCTCCACATAGCCCTTAATGGCCGTGATCGGCGTTTTCAGATCGTGGGAAATGTTGCTGATCAGTTCCTTATTTTCATTGTCATACTGTATCTTCTGCTCGGCACTCTCCTTTAAACGGATGCGCATCTCCTCAAAGTCCTGACACAGCTCCCCGATCTCATCATCTTCCTCGATATCCAGGGTGAAATCCAGATTGCCATCCCGGATCTTTCTGGTTGCCTCCTGAAGCTTGCTCAGCGGACGCAGGATGGAACGGTACACCCAGATGGTCAGGGAACCGCAGATAAACATCAGCATCAGCACCGCCGTGATCATCAGCTGGGCCACCATAGTTTTGACTTCCGGACCAAATTCATCCATCCGGTAGACCATAAACAGACGGCCCACCGACAGCATCAGTCCCACAAACATGATTGGGAGGACGCTGAATGTCACGAATGCAATGGCAAGACGCGTTTTTAACTTCATAAAAAATACACCTCTCTCTACTGACTAACAGTATAGCACAAGAGGTGTATTCCGTGTATTAAACTATTCTAAATTTTCAAACAATTACTTAGTTTCCGCACTCGATGCTGATCTCGTTGAACTTCTCCAGAATATGATCGATCTGGATCTGCTTTTTCTCCTCACCGGCCTTGTCAATGATGGCGTGGCCCTGATGCATCATCAGAAGGCGGTTGCCATACTCCACAGCATAGCGCAGGTTGTGGGTAACCATGATGGTGGTGAGGTGTTTCTCTTTTACCACCTGATCCGTCAATTCCATAATAATTTCAGCCGTCTTCGGATCCAGTGCCGCGGTATGCTCATCCAAGATCAAAAACTCAATCGGTGTCATGGTAGACATAAGCAGTGCCATGGCCTGGCGCTGTCCGCCGGAAAGCACGCCGACCTTCACATCCATCTTATCTTCCAGGCCTAAGCCCAGCATATGAAGCTGTTCCCGGTAAAACTCCACCCGCTGGCGGTTGGTACCCGGGCGCAGATTGAAGGGTTTTCCCTTGTTATCTGCCAGAGCCATATTTTCAAGGATCGTCATGGACGGACAGGTTCCCATAGCCGGATTCTGATACACGCGGCCGATGCGTTTCTGCCGTTTGAACTCCGGCATGTTGGTGATATCTTCGTTTCCAATTTTAATCTGTCCGGCATCCAGCGGGATGCTGCCGCAGATCAGGTTCAGCATGGAAGTCTTTCCGGAACCGTTGGAACCGACCACAGATACAAACTGACCGTCCTCAATGGAAAGGGAAAAGTCGTTGAACAGGCACATTTCATTGACTGTACCCGCATTGTAATATTTATGAATGTGGTTTAACTCAAGCATGTGCCTTTACCTTCCTTTCCTTCCGGTTACTGGCAACCAGAATGATCAAAAACAGAACTGCCGTGATCAGCTTTAAATCCGATGCCGCCATACCCAGGGCAATGGCCAGGGACACGCAGGCTTTGTAAACGATGGAACCGAAAATCACGGCGGTGGTCGCTTTCACGCTGTGGAACCGCTTTAACAGCTTGGTTCCAATGATGACACTGGCCAGGCCGATCACCATGGTGCCGGTACCGGTGCTGACCTCAAAGAATCCCTTCTGCTGGCAATATACACAGCCTGCCAGAGCTACGAAGCCATTGGCCAGAGCCAGACCCAGGATCTTGACCATGCCTTTATCCTTTGCAAGGGAAGTAACCAGCACCTCATTGTCACCGACTGCCCGGAGCAGATATCCGGCACGGGTCTTTAAGAACAGATCCAGCAGAATCTTGCAGACCAGAACGATCACAAACAGGATGATGCTCACCAGATACGGATCCAGCGCCTCCGGTACGACAGATTCCAGAAACGCGTTCTCAAAAATGGTTTCCTTGCTGAAGATCGGCAGATTTGCTTTTCCCGCGATCCGAAGGTTAATGGAGTACAGCGCTGTCATCATAATGATGCCCGAAAGAAGATCCCGCACCTTCAGCTTAACATGGATCAGACCGGTAATGCATCCGGCCAGCAGTCCGGCCGCAAAGCTTAAGACCAAAGTCAGGGCCGGATGTACGCCCTTAAGATCAGCATGGCTGTGACAGCCGCTCCCATCGGGAACGTGCCGTCCACAGACAGATCCGGAAAATCCAGGATTTTGTAGGTAATGTATAAGCCGAGTGCCATGATCGCGTAGATCAGGCCTTCCTCGATGACGCCAATGATGATAGACATGTGTTTCTCCGATTTCTAAGAGCGTTTATTCTATATTATTAATACGCTCTAGTTGGTTATAATCTCATCGAACAGTGCTGCCGCATTGTCGGAAAGCTCTGCCGGGATGGTGATGCCAAGGTTTTCTGCTACTTTGTTGTTGCCATAGAAAGCTGCCTCTTCAATAACTTCAAAGTTCATCTCGCTTGCTTTCTTCTCGCCCTTTAATACTTTTGCTGCCATCTTACCGGTCTGCTCGCCAAGGCTTACATAGTCCAGTCCAACTGCTGCCAGGCAGCCGATCTTAACCTGCTCGATCTCGCTTCCGAATACCGGAATGTTCTTCTTTGCTGCCTTATCCAGGATAACCGGAAGGGAGCTTACTACGGTGTTATCGGTTAAGTTGTTGATGCAGTCTACTTTCTACCAGGGCATCTGCTGCTAACGGAATGTCTGCAGTAGAGGAAATGCCGCTCTCTACGATCTCAAAGCCATACTCCGGTGCTGCTTTCTTGTATTCCTCAATTGCGGAAACGGAATTGATCTCACTGGTGCTATACATGATACCGATGGTCTTTGCATCCGGAAGCATGGTGCGGATCATCTTTAACTGGCTCTCAACCGGAAGCTTGTCGCTGGTACCGGTGATCTCGCCGACCGGAGTTCCGTCTGCGTTTGCAAGCTCTGCCAGAACCGGATCGGTCACTGCGGTGTAGATAACCGGAACGCCTGCGTCCTTCGCTGCGCTGTAAGCACTCTGGGCGATCGGGGTTGCAATGGCACAGATCAGATCAGCTTTCTTGGAGAGGAAGTTGTTCATGATCTGGCTTGCGGTGCCGCCGTCTGCCTGTGCGTTCTCGTAAAGAATGGTCAGGTTCTTGCCTTCCACGATGCCCTCATCTGCCAGGCCCTGTAAAAATCCGGTACGGCAGTTATCTAAGGAGCCGTGCTCTGCGAACTGGCCAATGCCTATGGTATATTCACCATCTGCAATTTTCACACCCTCTGCGGTAGTTTCTGCTGCTGCCTCTGCGGTGATCTCTGCTGCTGTGGTATCTGCTGCGGTAGTCTCTGCAGTCTTGCTTCCGCATCCTGCTAATGTCATCATTGCTGCCATTGCTGCTGCCATTTTACACTTTTTTTCATAATCTTTACCTCCTTAAAAAAGTCCCAAATACAGATTTCATTCTGTATTTGAGACGAATTCACTTAATCCGCGGTACCACTCAAATTGGTTTGCACCCACTCACCCGTATACTAACATATACGCCGCCAGATAACAGTTGCGGTCTCCGTCAGTCCCTACTCCCTGCTATGTGTTTTGCTCGGTTTCAGATCTGCCCTCGAAAGTCCATTCAGCAATCCCTTCCATACTGCAATCCCACCGCCTGCAGCTCTCTGTGATATCAGCGAAGTGCTTACTCCTCTTCTCATCGGTTTGTCGTTGTTGGTACTTATCATAATGCGGCAGAATGGATTTGTCAACCACTTTTTCAGACAATTTGCAATCGGTCGACAGGGAGTGCCGCAAACAGAACCCGACAGTTCTGGGTCCTATTTCACGGCACTCCCCTGTCTACGTTACTGGCTAAACTACAGATTCAGTTTGTCGTAACTTTTACTTAAATATACATCCAACCGTTCTCTTAACGCCCAGTATTCTTCCTGCTCCAGGTTCGGATCGCGTTCCAGGATGCGGTTTACTTCTTCGGATACGGTCTTTAACAGATTGGCGTCGGTAAAGATATCCGCGATCTTAAATTCCATGTCGCCGCTCTGGCGCAGGCCGAAGAAGTCACCGGGGCCACGCAGTTTTAAGTCCTCAGAAGCAATGTAAAAGCCATCGTTGGAGCGATTTAGGATGTCCAGGCGCTCCTGGGTTCCATCCTGATCGGAGCAGTTGACCATAATGCAATAGGACTGGTGCGCGCCACGGCCTACACGGCCACGCAGCTGATGAAGCTGGGCCAGGCCAAAATGCTCGGCATTCTCGATCATCATGACGGTGGCATTCGGCACGTTGACACCGACCTCCACAACTGTGGTAGAGACCAGCACCTGAATCTCTCCGAAGGCAAAGCGCTCCATGATCTGGTTCTTCTCCTTCCCCTTCATTTTGCCATGCAGATACTCCACAGTAATGCCTGCGGGCAGCTTTTCCCGCAACAGCTTTGTGTAATCCAGCACATTTTCTGCCTCGATCATCTCACTCTCTTCTCGACCATCGGACAGATCACATAAGCCTGACGCCCGGCTGCCACCTCTCTGGCAATGAACTGGTATGCCTTATCCCGGTACCCGGTGTTCACCACACAGTTTTTAATCGGCAGACGCTCTGCCGGCATTTCATCGATAATGGAAATGTCCAGATCCCCATACAGAATGATAGCCAGGGTCCGCGGAATCGGCGTTGCGCTCATGACCAGTACATGAGGGGTCAGCTCCGGGTCCGTCTTGCTGCCCTTGTTGCCCAGGGCTTCCCGCTGTCCTACGCCAAACCGGTGCTGCTCATCGGTGATGACCAGCGCCAGACGGTCATAATGCACCTTCTCCTGAATCAGGGCGTGGGTCCCCACAATGATGTCTGCCTCATGGGACGCAATCTTCTCGTAGGCAATGCGTTTTTCCTTCGCGGTCATGGAACCGGTCACCAGCACCACCTGTTTTTCAATTCCATATGTGGCAAAACAATTCCGTGATGGATTCGTAATGCTGCTTTGCCAGGACCTCTGTCGGTGCCATCATAGCACCCTGACAGCCATTCATGGCCGTTTCCAAGCGCCAGCACCGCCACGATTGTCTTTCCGGAACCCACATCGCCCTGTACCAGCCGGTTCATGACCAGGCCGCTCTCCATATCCTTCCGTACTTCCTCCAGTACCTTTTTCTGGGCTCGGTTAACTCATAGGGCAGGGATGCCAGAAGCTTGTCCACCTCCGGCGCCCGCGGTGTCACATATTTGCTTTTCAGATCCTGCCGTTTTTCTTTTAAGCGGCGTACGGAAAGCAGAAAGAACAAAACTCATCAAACACCAGACGTTTTCTGGCAAAAAGCAGTTCTTTTTTATCCGCTGGAAAATGGATGTGCTCAATGGCATAGTTATATTCTGCCAGTTCGTAGCGGCTGCGCAGTTCTTCCGGTAAGTATTCCCGCTCCATCTGACGCTGCTCTAACGCCTGCTGCACCGCCCGAGTAATAGCCTTGTTGCCCAGGCCCTTTGTCTGGCCGTACACCGGCTGCATGGAATGCATGATCCTCCGGTACTGTTCCGGTGTGAATACATCTGGCTGCTCCATGGTCAGCCGTCCGCTCTTCTTCACCACGCGGCCCCGGAATATGAGGATCTGGCCCATCTGCAGGACATTGCGCAGATAAGGCATATTGTACCAGGTCAGCTGCAAGGCTCCGGTCATATCCCGCACATCGGTAATGATAACCTGAATATTTTTAAACCGGCGCACGGACGGTGTTTTCATAAGCTGGCCGGATACCGCAAACATCTCTTTTTCCCGCAGTTTTCCAATAGGCACCGGCTCCTCATAGGCATCGTAGGCCCGCGGGTAATCGTGAAGCAGCTCCTCCACCGTCTCCACGCCCAGCTTCGCAAACAACTTTGCGGTTTTTCTCCAATTCCTTTCAGACTTGTGATGGGTTGCTGATTCATAGTTTTTCTCCTCGTTCCATAATCCAGATTCTGCTGGCACAAAATATACCGCGTCAAAAGCATCGTTCCGCAGCATATAACACAAAAGGAGAGTCATCCCCAAAAGACAACTCCCCTCATATTCCACCTTACAGCACAGTTTCTATTTCCAGCTGTACGTGCTTTTTGACTACTCCACAGAAATCAGGTAATAGTAAATCGGCTGACCGCCCTCCTGAAGCTCAATTTCCACATCCGGGCAGCTTTCCTGAAGCTTTGCAGTCAGGGCCTCTGCGTCCTCTGCGGTGACATCACTTCCGTAGTACACGGTAACCAGCTCGGAATCCTCATCCAGCATGGCCTTTAAGGTATCAATGGTGGTCTTCTCCAGACTGGTGCTGACAGCCAGCATGCCGTGATCGCCGATTCCCATGATATCGCCCTCATGGATCTCCATATCATCGATAACAGTATTGCGGACCGCATAAGTGATCTGGCCGGTCTTCACGCGGCCCATCTCTCTACCATGGCTGCCAGGTTCTCCTCTGGAGTCTGGTCGGGATAAAGTTGATCAGTGCGGTAATGCCCTGGGGCACCGTCTTGGACGGAACTACAATAATCTGCTTGTCCTCAACCAGATACTTTGCCTGCTCTGCAGCCAGAATGATGTTCTTGTTGTTCGGCAGAATGTAAACGGTATCTGCATTCACATGCTCAATGGCATTGACCATATCCTCGGTGCTCGGATTCATGGTCTGTCCGCCTTCGATCAGATAGTCGGCTCCAATGCCCTTAAAAATCTCGCCCAGTCCATCTCCCACGGATACGGCAATGAAACCATACGCCTTTCTCGGCTCATGCTTTGCTGCCTCAGCATTTTCTTCCTCGGCCTTCTGCTCTGCTGCCTTGCGCTCTGCGTCCTGAATCACGCGTTCCTGATGCTCCTCGCGCATGTTGTCGATCTTCATGCGGGACAGGGAACCATAGGTCAGTGCCTTCTGGATGGCAAGACCCGGATCGTTGGTGTGAACGTGTACTTTTACGATATCATCATCGGAAACAACAACAATGGAATCACCGATGGACTCCAGGTAAGCCTTGAACTCATGCTCGCTGTTCTCATCGTAATGCTTCTCCAGATTGATGATAAACTCGGTGCAATAGCCATATTTGATATGAGCCGTGTCGATATCAGTGGATGCTGCGCCCTTTGCCTCGGATGCAGCTGCGCTGACCGGTTTTGCGTCCGGAACCGTAATATCTACTTTCTTGCCGCTTAAGCCGTCAAACGCGCCCTTTAATACCTGCATCAGGCCCTGGCCGCCGGAGTCTACCACACCAGCCTGCTTTAATACCGGAAGCATCTCCGGGGTCTGACTCAGTACATAGTCACCGTGCTCAATGACTTTGCCGCCGAACTCTAATACATCGTCGGTCTCCTCAGCAACCTCTACTGCTTTATCAGCCATGCCCTTCGCCACTGTGAGGATGGTGCCCTCCTTCGGCTTCATAACAGCCTTGTAAGCAGTCTCCGTTGCATGAACGAACGCCTGTGCCAGGGTCTTGACATCTACAGTCTCTTTTCCTTTGATTTCCTTGGTAAAACCGCGGAACAGCTGGGATAAGATAACGCCGAGTTTCCCGCGCGCCACGCAGGGAACCGGAAGAATAGCCTTGGCCAGGAATCCATAGTCGGGTTCTCTACTGCTGCCACTTCTCTTGCCGCAGCCATGATGGTCATGGTCATGTTGGTTCCGGTATCACCGTCCGGCACAGGAAATACGTTTAACTCGTTGATCCATTCTTTTTTTGCTTCTAATCCCTTTGCTCCGGCAAGAAATGCCTTCCATCAGACGGGCGTCTACTACCTTTACACTCACCGTCAGGTCCTCTTAATCGATAACTCGTACACCTTCTACATAAATGTTGATCTTATCAACCTCCATGCCGGTGAATTCTTCTACTTTGTATTTTACACTTGCGATCAGGTTGTCTGATACCGCGCAGATGCTGACGCCGTATGCCACGATTACATGAAATCAATGGAAATATGGTTTGTCCTGCACCACCACGGTGATTCCGTGGGTCAGGCTCTCGCCTTTAACAGCTTAACCAGTCCGTCTTTCATGCTGACAGCTGCCATACCAACAATACCAAAACACTCTACGGCCGTCATGCCTGCGTACATGGCAATGACATCGGAGCTAATCTGAATCTCGCCCAGTTTGTTATTGATGCGTCCCTTCATAGAAACCCCTCCATATCTATCTTATTTGCCGCAGAATGAAAAGCTCTGCGGCATTGCTGCTATGCCATTTTAGAAAAAGGCATTATTTAACTAATTAATCATACCATACATCCTTATTTATGTCCATTAGGACTTTCCTCGAAAACATTTTTCGGAAAATTATTTCCACGTTTTTCCCAATTTCTCCTGGTTCCTCACAAATTTCTCAAAAAAATGTGAAATTTCACTTGCCAAAATAAAGACTTTCTGCTATCATACTTTATGTTGTGGTTCCTTACGGGACCAAGTACCGGTTAAGGAGGTGCAATCATGGCTAAATGTGCAATCTGTGAAAAGGCTGCTCACTTCGGTAATAATGTGAGCCACTCTCCATAGAAGATCCAATGCGATCTGGAAAGCAAACGTTAAATCCGTTAAGGTTAAAGTTAATGGAGGAGCTAAGAAGATGTATGTATGTACTTCTTGCTTACGTTCTGGCTTAGTTGAAGAGCATAATTGGAACTGAATGCTGAGGACGTGTCGTTTGACATGTCCTCTTTTTCGTTTCAGGATTTCTGTAAATCTTCTAATTTCGCAAATTTCTGCTGTTTTCGCATTTATCTCATCCGCAAAACAGATAATACCCAAGGGTCAGGCATCCGATAATAAAAATCAGCGTAGACAACGTCTCCGGAATAAACAAAAGAAGCGTCATTCCGATTCCAAAAAAAAGCATAAGGCCCCAGAACACGCCTCATGGCGGCCTCCCGATATAAAAACACAGCCATTTCTGCATCATCGTCTGACGCAGAAACAGCAGCGTAAGATTTCACTATCAGTATATGCCGTATCCCACAAGGTATGAACCAGGGCTTATGCCAAATGCTCATTGTTCTCTTCGTATTCTGTAATCCGCGCGTGATAAGCCTCCGCAGATTATTCGGTCTTTTCTTCCGTATGTTTCTCTGCTTCTTCACTGGCCACGGCAATCTGCGCCGTTTCCATCGCTTTTCGAAACCGTTTCTTCCTGCTTTCCGCCAACAAACTTATTCACAAAATCCGGCACCATGTCAAGAACCTTGGTCACCGCATCCTGCTGCTTGATGTTCACCAGCTTGGTCACACCATTCTGGATCACAAGAACCGCGCTGGGGCTCATCTTGGCGCTCATGCCGCCGCCACCGTTATGCTTTGCGTTGTCCGCAAAGGAACCAGCTGCCATGCCGCAGGTCACATCTACCAGCGGAAGGATGATGGCATCGTCTACCTTCACGGCATCTCCCACCACAGTCTTTGTCGTTACAAACTGATCCATCCCCTTAAACAGGGCCTCTACCGTTGAAACAAATTGATTCTCTGCCATATAATCCTCCTTTATGCGGACGGCCCGACACTCCAGGTCTTAAGATTCCCGCCATTTTTGACCCACAAACGGATCTGTTTTATTCTGAAACATCCGAATGCCAGAAATATAAGTGTTTCCCAGACGGATGCGTCCCTTCAATTTCAGTTCTCCATCCAGGCATGGCTCCATAAAATCCGGGCACACCTGAACATGCCGGCCATACAGTCCATAAAACGGGCTGATCCAGGTGAGAACCTGGCCGGTCGTATACGGATCACCAAAGCCAAAATGAATTTTTCCTTCCAGTTTTTGCGGCAGTACATGCCGGATGAGAGCAAAATCTGCCGTTTGGCCAGGCGGAGCTTTTTATTTTCCTCATCCCGGATAAAAGTCAAGATTGTCTCCCACTGTTTTTTCCTTGTCTGAATTTCCTGGCAATTTTTTTGAACCTTTGGGAAATTCTGTGAATCCTAGCTTTCAGGTTTGCTATACACTTGCGAATTCGTTCCGGAATCGCGGACAGAAGGAAACTTGATTTTTCGATTTCAGATCTACGTTATCCGGCGTCTCTGTTTCAGGAATTTTCGGAGTTTCCCCGATTTTTGTTTTCTGCACAGCTGCCTCTGATTTCGCAGTCTCAGAATATACTTCCGTTTCACACGTTTCTGCACGTTCCGTCCGCTCTGTTTTCACCTGTTCCGGCTTCACTTCCGCGGTTTCCACCCGCTCCGCCAGTTCCTGTTCCAGAGCATTTTCTGCCTCCCCATCTTTTCCTCTGCCCGGATGAAACCACAGAATCCGAAAATCCATCTGTGCTTCCCCGTCATAGGAAACCTTTATGGAAATGAGGCGCATAAACCAGCTTGCCGAGGCACTGCCCTTCAAATGCTCATAAATGCTGCCCTCCGCCCGATACCGGACCGGCACAAGCAGCACGCTGAATAGCACAAACAGGATCAGGCCCAGAATGATCAGGAGCAAAATCCCTATTATTTTTAAGATTCCCAGTACGATTGCTATCATACATCATACCCCGTAAAGCGGGCAAAGGACGCCGCTGATACCTCTCCTGTTTTCTGATACAGATCATCTACCATCCGGCGCGCCACCTCCAGGGCCTCCCAGTAGGTCACCGCGATTCCCAGGATCATGCGCTCTTTTTTCTTTTCCGATGGAAACAGAAGCATTGCGGACGGATAGATGTCACAGAGATTCTCTCCATTTTGCGGGGAGGTAATCACATAAACCTCTGGCTGCAGCTTTTCTTTCCGGATGCCCTGAATGATGGCATACCGGTGCCGCTTTGCCTTTTTCCCCACATACAAATGACTGTACCACTGCATCGCATTTTCTCCATCTTTTCCTAGCGATAATTATCCAGAATGGAACGGCGCAGAAGATCCAGTCCCTTCACGACCGCCTGCTCCCGGATTTTAGCCCGGTTGCCCTTAAACTGATATTTCTGGACATTGACCTTGTCCTTCATGTAAGTCGCATGTAAACCAGACCCACCGGTTTTTCCTCGCTGCCGCCGTCCGGACCAGCCAGGCCGGTCACAGCCACACAGGCATCGGAATCGGTAGCAAACACACCGCCAGTTGCCATCTCTCTGGCGGTCTGCTCACTGACTGCACCGTATTTCTTTAACGTACTCTTGCTGACATCCAGATATTTGCGTTTTGCTTTATTGGAATATGTGATAAAACCCTCGTTGTAAACCTCGGAAGCTCCCGGCACATTGATGATGCGGCCAGCCAGCAGTCCACCGGTGCAGGACTCCGCAGTCGTCACCGTCAGTTCGTATTTCTTTAACAGCCTGACCACAGCCTGCTCCAGCGTCTCCTCTTCCTTCAGAGTAGACATAGTCCCCGAAACGGTTTTTGATTTCTTTTACCACCGGCTTCACCCAGTTTCTTGCGTCTTCTTCGGTCGCTGCCTTTGCCGTCACGCGGATGTGTACCTCGCCAGTCTTCGAGTAGGTGGCAATGGTCGGATTCTGCTGTTTGTCGATGAGATCCAGAATTTTGTCTTCCACCTGGCTCTCTCCCACACCACAGATCTTCACCATCTGGGAGCGGATCACCTCCGGCTGCAGCTTCTGCAGATACGGATATACCTGATTCATGAACAGCGGATACAGCTCGTTTGGCGGTCCCGGAAGAAGAATGGCAGACTTGCCGTATTTCTCCAGGATCAGTCCAGGCGCGGTACCATTATCATTGTCCAGAACGATGCAGCCAGCCGGAACAATGGCCTGCTTCCAGTTATTGTCCGGAATCACCTTATAAATGTTGTTCCGGAAATACTCCTCAATCCGTTCATGGGTATGCGTATCCTCCACCAGCGGGAAGCCCATTACCTCCGCACAGACCTCTTTGGTCAGATCGTCCTCAGTCGGTCCAAGACCGCCGGTCAGGATGATGACATCCGAGCGCTTCAGTGCCGTCCGGATTACCTCAGCCAGGCGGTCGTGGTTATCTCCGACTGTCACCTGGTGATACATGGTCAGACCCAGAAGCGCGCATTTTTCTGCAAGAAACTGGGTGTTGGTATTCACAATGTTTCCGAGCAGAAGCTCTGTTCCGACTGAAATCAGTTCTACTACCATTTAAATTGCCCCTCTGTAAGCACTTTATGATTCTTTTGCAATGTAATCCACCAGTGAAACCACAGTCAGCACCAGGGCGATCCAGGTGCAGGCCACCGTCAGGATGTGCAGGACCGGAAGATTCACGATCATTAAGATGACTGCGATCATCTGGAATGTGGTCTTGAATTTGCCCCAATAGCTGGCAGCAATGACAATACCCTGCTCAGCCGCAATCAGACGGAAACCGCTGATGATGAATTCCCGGCTGACGATGATAATCACCATCCAGGACGGAAGCTGTCCCAGTTCAATGAGACAGATCAGCGCGGAACAGACCAGAAGCTTGTCCGCCAGCGGGTCCATAAATTTTCCAAAATTTGTAACCAGATTATATTTTCTTGCAATCTTTCCATCTAGCATATCCGTGAGACTGGCTACAATGAAGATGGCAGCCGCCAGGTTGCGAAGCAGGCGTACCTCACCGTGAAATGCCAGCAGGCTGACTACAAAAAACGGGATCATGATCACCCGCAGCACGGTCAGTTTATTCGGCAGATTCATCGTATACCTCCCCGATCAGATCATAGTCATTGGAACCAGTGACCTTCACCCGGACAAAATCACCGGACATAAAGAGTTCACCACTGTTAACAAAGATATATCCATCTACATTCGGGGCATCCATGTAGGTTCTTCCCAAAGCAGCTTCGTCAGCCACCTTGCCCTCGATCATAACATCCAGAACTCGTCCTACCATGGATTCGGACTTTTCAAAGGCAATTTCCTGCTGGAGCTCCATGATCTCGTCGCGGCGCTCCTCCTTCACCTCCTCCGGGATCTGATCCGGGAAAGCTGCCGCCGGAGTATCTTCCTCTGCTGAATAGGTAAATACACCAAGACGCTCAAACTCCATCTCATCTACAAAGCGCATGACCTCTTCGTGATCTTCCTGGGTCTCTCCCGGGAATCCGGAGATCATAGTGGTACGGAGCGCAATATCCGGCACTGCGGCATGAAGCTTTCCAATAATCTCGCGAAGCTGTGCCTGATTGGTACGGCGTCCCATGCGCTTTAAGATACGGTCGCTGGCATGCTGGATGGGGATATCCAGATAATGGCAGACCTTTTCTTCCGTTCGAATGGCCTCGATCAGCTCATCGGTGATTTCCTCCGGATAGCAGTACTGAATCCGGCGGATCCAGTAAATGCCCGGGATCTCGGCCAGCTTGTGAAGCAGCTCCGGAAGCATCTTCTTTCCGTACAAATCCACGCCGTACAGGGTAGTCTCCTGCGCTACCAGAATCAGCTCGCGGACACCCTGGTCTGCCAGCTGGTTTGCCTCTTTTAACAGGCGCTCCATCGGCACACTGCGGTAATTGCCGCGCAGGCTTGGGATGATGCAGTAGGTACAGTGTTTATCACAGCCTTCCGCGATCTTTAAAAACGCGTAATGACCGCCTGTGGTAATGATACGCGAGGTCTCCACCTCCGGAAGCGCATTCAGATCGTGGAAACAGCTGACATGCTCCTCACCGCCAAGGGCCTGCTTTAACACGTTGGAAATCTCATCGTAAGTGGAGGTGCCAAGAATACAGTCTACCTCCGGAATTTCATCGCTGATCTCCTGTTTGTAGCGCTGGGCCATACAGCCAGTCACGATCAGTGCCTTGCACTTGCCGGTCTTTTTCAGTTCTGCCATCTCCAGGATGGTGTTCACACTCTCTTCTTTTGCGTCATTGATGAAACAGCAGGTATTGATCACAATGATATCTGCCTCGTTTTCATCGTCTGTAAAGGTATGGCCGTCCCGGTTTAAAAGCCCGAGCATCATCTCAGTATCAACCAGGTTCTTGTCACAGCCAAGAGAAACACATAAAATCTTCATAAATTCCAAACTCCTGTTTTATGGAAAAAGCCATCTCTGACATATGAGACGGCCTTCTCCTTTCTTTTATCCCGTTATACTTTTATTTCTACTCCTCAACCTGCTCAGCTTCTATTCCGAATGCTTCCGGATCTCCGTCTGCTGCGGCTTCGATCGCTTTTGCCTCTTCCTCTTCTTCGGCATCGTTATCGCCGAGGATTTTTACCTTACCCTCGTAAAGCTCTTGAACTGCGATGGAAAGCGGCTTTTTGCCTGCTGCTCTCGCAATGAGCGGCTCATCTCCGCCGATGATCTGTCTTGCACGCTTGGAGGTTGCAAGAACGATGGAATAACGGCTCTGCACGACCGGCTGCTCACCCGGCTCAACCTCGCTGTTTACTGCGTTGATCAAATCTGTATAAGATGGATGTAACATAATAAAACTCCTTTCTGGGGATATCTTCTTAATCTTGTATAATAGTTTTATGATAAAACAGCCGCATTTAAAACTGTTTTAAATCCTCTTTCATTTCCACGATAAACTCCTGATTCTGGGAGGTTTTGTGGCGCTGCGCCTGAATCAGCTCATGCATTTCCCGCACACAGGTCTCCAGCTCATCATTTACCAGAATGTAGTCATAGCGGTCCATGAACTCAGCCTCTTCCACCGCGCGTTTTAAGCGGCTTTGATGACCTCGTCTGTTTCCGTTCCGCGGCCCCGCAGTCTGCGCTCCAGCTCCTGGGCACTTGGCGGTGTTACAAATAAAAGCAGAGTGTCCGGGAACTTTTCTTTGACAGCAAGCGCGCCCTGGATCTCAATTTCCAGAATGACGTTCTTTCCGGCCTCCAGCTGCTCCATGACATAGCTCTTCGGAGTCCCGTAATAGTTTCCTACATAGCAGGCATGCTCAATCAGCGTCTTCCGCGATCATCTGCTCAAACTGCTCCTTGTTTTTTAGAAATACTCTCTTCCATCCACTCACCCTCACGCGGTCCGCGTGTAGTGGCCGAAATAGATAACGCATACTGGTCTGCATGCTCTGAAAGCAGTGCTTTCATCAAAGTGCCTTTTCCTGCTCCCGAAAAGCCGGAAACAACCGCTAAAATTCCCTTACGGCTCATACTTAATCCTCGATTCTTTCCTGGTTCTGTGATTATTCAACTGTTCGGATCTTCAATCAAGCAATTCAAAAATTCCCGGTGGATTTTGGTATTTCTTACGGTCTGCGTAAATCGCAGACCTACTATTCGATTATTCAATTCTGAATCTGCTCTCTGACTTTTTCGATCTCAGTCTTTAATGCAATGGCCTTATCACAAATCTCCAGATCGGTGGATTTGGACAGTGTGGTATTGGCCTCACGGTTCATCTCCTGTGCGATAAAGTCCAGCTTACGGCCTACGCTGCCGCCTGCTTCCAGCTCTTTTCTGGTAGCATCAATATGACTGTGGAGACGTACCATCTCCTCATCTACACAAATCTTGTCGGCATAGATGGTAACCTCGGTAGCAATGCGCCCCTCATCAAGCGGGGTGCTGCCCAGAAGCTCTCTGACCTTATCCTCCAGCTTCTGGCGGTATTCGGTCAGGATGACCGGGGAACGTTCCTCGATAAAAGCCACCAGACTGCTCATGTAAGCCAGCTTGCCAAGCAGATCTTCCTTTAATTTTTCACCCTCCTGAACGCGGGAATCCACAAATTTCTTTGCGGCCTCCTCGACGGCTCCTGAAAGCTGCTGCCAGATCCGGTCTTCATCCTCGGGGCCTGGTCCATGGTCAGAACCTCCGGCATGCGGGCCAGTCCTGATACGGTAACATCGTTTTTGATGCCGAACTGTTCTTCCATCTGTTTGAAGCAGCTCATATACTCTGCAGCAAGGGAGCTGTTATACTTTAAGCACATCTTCTCTTCTGTGTAGTCTTCGTAGTTGATGAATACATCGACCTTTCCACGTTGGATATAGGTTCTTTAAAAGGTTGCGGATGCCCGCCTCAAAGTAATTAAACTTCTTTGGCAGCTTAATGCTTAAATCGAGATAGCGATGGTTGACTGCCTTCATTTCTACGGAAATCTTGCATTCCGCAGCAACTCGCACCGGCCGAATCCGGTCATGCTCTTTATCATGATGTCGTCTACTCCTTTGCCATAGATAAAAGTATTATAATTCAAATAGAAAAACAAGTCAACGGCAATCGGTTTTGCGTTCTTGTAAATTTTCATGGAATCCTGTATAATTGGAAGAATCGTAATATTTACTTCATATAAAGGAGCTGTATTGTAAGATGGCATTTGACGGAATTGTAATCGCGAACCTGGTCCATGATATCCGGCAGAATTAGAGGGTGGCAAGATCAACAAGATTGCCCAGCCGGAGAAGGATGAACTCATGTTCACGGTGAAAAACAATAAAGAAACTTTACGTCTCTCGGTATCGGCCAGCCAGCCCCTGGTATATTTTCACCGAGACCAACAAAGCCGCTCCGCTGACCGCACCGAACTTCTGCATGCTTCTCAGAAAGCACATTGGAACCGGGCGCATCGTCAAAGTATCCCAGCCGGGACTTGAGCGTATCATCGAGTTTATCGAACATCTCGATGAGCTGGGAGATCTGAGGAGGAAGCGCCTCATCATTGAGCTGATGGGCAAGCACAG
>SCPO01001271.1_pt1 | contig 21174 bp, 20 predicted proteins | sample 6106821 | NCBI WGS metagenome assembly SCPO01 (sample SAMN10720448, study PRJNA508395) | human gut metagenome | isolation source: Participant 2 stool, 0 month | host: Homo sapiens | collected 2017 | reverse complement strand
CGAAAGGATGAACCAAAAGAACGTATGAAAATCATTCAATAAGTTTTTCTTAGAGAAAAACTAACTATTTAGAATTTGTGTTAATGGTATGCATGGAATAAAATTGAAATAACAGAAAATTACATCTTATCCGAATAGGATTGCAACAGATGTAATACGAGGTGAATTGAGCGGTGATTGCCTTCTTTCATGATGAACTTTGCATTTTCTGAAATCATGGAAGAGTGGAAACCTTCAAAAAGTAATAATCTAAAGTAATGATCTTTGGAAGAATCTTCAAGCAGGTGTTGATTCTTCTGCAGGGCAGAAGAAATCTCATAAGATTCCGGACTTCCTCTATCGTGGAAGGAAGACGGGCAATAAAGAAAAGGAGTGTTGAAGTTATGGGTAAATTAGGAAAACGGATCATGGCATGTCTTAGCGCCAGTCTCGTTGTCATGTCCTTAGCTGGCTGCAGTGTCGGCGGCGGTGGTAATGGTGGGGATAAGAAATCAGTTGCAGGCAGCCTCAAAGGGAAAAACGTCCGGGTTGTCATCGGCTCCACTTCGACTTCTGGTGACTCTTACATGATGGCAGATCTCGTTACGCGCTATCTTTCCAAGAAGATGGGGTTCAAGGGTAAGGTTGACGCCATCGGGAACTCTGCAGCACTTGACACCATTTCCAAGGCCAAGGGCGATGGTACGACGGTCATGATGTTCCACGATATGACTTTCTTGAGCGTACTCTTTGGCTCTGTTGATAAGAAATATGCCCTGGAAAACCTGACGGTTGGTCCTCGTATCGGTCAGAACCCTGGCGGTTGCTTTGGTGCTGCTAAGGATGCTCCGTACAAGTCACTTTCTGAAGTGACAAAATACTTGAAAGCAAACCCAGATAAGACGGTTTCATTTAACATTGAATCGGGCGCAACGAGCCATCTTGCTTTCGTTGCTTACTACCTTGATGTAAAGCGTAAGGAAGGCGATGCTGTTGCAAGCCGTATCAAAGCAATTGTTGGCGGCACGACGGCTGATAAGCTGCAACGCCTCTGGGACCGCAATGCTGACGTTATCTACGGTGATACCTCTGCTTTCGAACAGTATACCAAAGATGGTGTCGATGCTAAACTTGCAATGAACATGTTTGATTCCTGTGGCAAGGTGAACGGTCTTAAAATTAACTCCATGGCTGAAGACGGAATTGAATTTGAAGGCAAACCCTTCGACTTTGCAAAAGATTTTGCCATGTACTTCCCGAAGAACATGGATGAAAAGGTTCTCAAAGAATATGAAGCGGCTATGGTTGAAATCGTAAAGGATCCGCAGTTCCAGAAAGACATGGCTGCCCTTTACTACAACACGTTGAAACCTGAAGAAGTAACTCTTCAGGCTTCCAAGGACTTCATCTATGGTAAACGTAAGATGTGTGAATCCTTGATTAAACAAGCTCCGGCTCTGGATACGCTGACCAGCCACTGAGAACGGTCCTTCATCTAAGTGAAATCAAATGGCGCTTCCCGATGCGAAATGAAATAGAGGTCCTCGGGAAGCGTTTTTTATGAAAAGAAAGAGGGGAAGAAAATATGATTAGTGTGGTTTATTCCACAGAGCACTTGCTGATGCCGAAAATCATCGGTACATTGCTCGTTATCATGCTTGCTGTCATAGTCCTTGTAGAAGGTCGGGAACGCAAGGCAGCAACCGGAAAATTCTTTGGCAGCTTTGGCCCGTTCTTCCGTGAAAATGCGGATTTCAAGAAACTTTTCGGCACGCTGCTCCTATTCATTGGCTACATTTTTGTTGTTGAAGAGGTTGGCTTTACGGTTACCAGCATTATTTTTGTATTCCTCTTCAATGTACTTTATACAGGTTGGAGTAAAAAGGCACTTCGAACGAGTCTTATAATTTCCATCCTGGCACCTGTCATTGTCAGTCTAATTTTTGGTGTTGCTTTCAATATTACGCTTCCCAGCGGAATTTGCAGTATCACCTTCATTGATTACGGCATCACCATTTACTGAGAAAGGAGGATAGCCCATTATGATTACATTTACTTTTACTCACGTTTTGGTCTGTCTCCTTGGTGTTATCGGCGGGATCGTCTTTGGCGCCATTCCGGGCATGACAGCTACTATGGCTGTTGCTGTTTTTCTGCCTTTGACCTATGCCTATGATATTCAGACGGCTATGTTCCTGCTCTTGGGTCTTTATGTCGGCGGGATTTCAGGCGGTCTTGTTCCTGCTATCTTGATTAATATTCCTGGTACGCCATCTTCAATCACAACGACTTTCGATGGCTTTCCTATGGCAAAACGAGGCGAGAGTGAACGTGCCCTGAAGATTGGGATTCTCTCCAGCTTTATCGGAGGCATGATTTCCTTAGCCTGCCTAGCTCTTTTGACGCCAGTCCTCAGTGCCTTTGCCTTAAGTTTCAGTGCTGTTGAAAAGTTTCTCATTATTCTCTTTGCTCTTACAGTCATTGCTGCCCTTTCCAATGGACAGATGCTGCGGGGTATTTTTGCGGGATTCCTCGGCGTTTTCATCAGTCTTATGGGGATGTTCAGCGTTAACAATGCATACCGTATGGTTCCTGATTCCCTGATGACTTACATGCAAGACGGGTTCCAACTTCTGCCGGTCCTCATTGGGCTTTTTGCCATTGGCCAAATATTCGAAGAAGCAGAAGAAGGGATGACTTTTAATCTTAAACGTGTTGACGAAGGCGGAATTGAAGGAAAGAAATTTTCTCTCAGCGATTTCAAGGGACAAGGCGTCAATCTAATTCGTTCGGCTTTGATTGGGACTTTTGTTGGTGTCCTTCCTGGTGTTGGCGGATCTGCTGCATCCATTTTGTCCTATGCACAAGCAAAAAGTTTTTCTAAACACCCTGAACTGATGGGAACAGGTGTCCCTGAGGGTCTTGTTGCTTCGGAGACCTCTAATAATGGTCTTACGGGCGGCGCTCTCATTCCACTTCTGAGCTTGGGTATTCCTGGTGACTCGACGACGGCTGTCCTTATTTCTGCCTTCATGTTTCAGGGTATTCAAGTAGGTCCGCTCTTTATTGCCCAGAACCCAGATACATGGAACTGCATTCTTGTTGGGATGCTTCTTGCGAACATCATTATGTTCCTTTGTATGTTCTATCCCATCAAGTGGATCAGCAGACTTGTCTATATTCCCAAACAGCGCCTTTATCCGGTCATCATGATGATTTGCATTGTAGGTGCTTACGCTACGAAAAATGGCCGTATCTTTGATGTGTGGACGCTTCTGGGATTTGGTATTGTTGGCTATGTGTTTGGTAAGATCCACATTCCATCGTCTTGTTTCCTCATCGGCTTTATTCTGGGTAAGGATCTCGAAAACTACTTCATCCAGTCTATTAGTGCCTCAAAGGGAAGCCTTGCGGTGTTCTTCTCTCGGCCAATCGGTCTTTTCATCTGGGTTCTCATTGCCATTTCCATCTGGTATTCCTTCTATAACGCCAGAAAGCTGAAAAAGCAAAAAGCTGCCCAACAGTAACATTGCCCGTTCTTCAACTCCATATATGAAAGGTCATCTTCCACCCGGAAGGTGGCCTTTTATATCGCTTCTTATAAACATAAAAAAAACTGCCCTTAGCGGGCAGTTTTTTCATTTACAAGAAGTGACGCCAGATGCACAATCTTATCGAGCTCCGGCATGGGGTCAAAGGTAAGAAGTTTTTCTGAAGGCGCTGTGCGGACCGTAATCGGCATGGCAAAGAAACGGCCTCGCAGGAATACGTCCATCTGGTTCTTGCGGACACTGATGGCAATACGGCCTGGCGTGTAATCGGAAAGTTCTTTCAAGGCATCAAGGAAAGGTCCCGATAGGGTGGCTTTCCCCACTTTACCGTAGAGGGCAAAGTCTTTATTGAGACGAATGTCAGGCACTTTAAGATTGATGAGTTGAGGCTGTGCTTCAAAGAAGGCAAGACGCATCGGCGTAGGGAAGGAGTCCTTTTGGAGCAATCTAAAATCAAGATCCGTTTTCTTGGGGAGCGTCAAGTGGAACCAGGCCCCACTATTCATGTGGATTCGTTTCTTCCCTTTTTCTTTCAGCTTAAAAAAGCAGGGGAGGGTGGCATCGCAGACGGAAATGGGAACATCCTTATAGGTGCCGCTCATGCCTTGTGCAAAATAGGGCTTTGCTTTATCGTCAGAGAGTGTAATGAGCTCTGCCTCATGAATCGTTGCCGCCGTAATCTCACCGCCGCTTTGGGGAAGCGGTGCATCAGAATGCAGTTTCTTTGCCGTCGTAAGAAGCAGGTTTTCCCGCGTGACGGACGCAAGATAGTTTTTTTGTTTTTTGCGCAGGTAAAAAATTTGGTAAATGACGGCAGCTGCCAACAGGACGAGGGAAAGAACCCGATTGAAGAAGGTTGCCGCCGCTGCAATGGCAAGAATGGGAATGATGAGAAAGGACGCTTTCTTATAGGTTTTATACTCATTGATGAGGGCTTGGATGATTTCCTTAGGTTCTCTTTCTGTCATGATCTGGTTCCGTAAGGGGAACCACACCTCCTTTTACTGTAACGTCTTTCCTTTAAGTTTACCATGGATGGGACCGAGTCACCACAGTAAAACGGCCATTTTACCAATAAAAGAAAGGCGTGGTGGAAGGTGTTCCATCGCCCTGTTGGCTGATTACTTCTTTCTATTTCTCCATCCATGCGGCCTTCCCCTCTGTCACTACAATTTTTTGGGGCGTGATCACAAGGCTGCATTCCGGCCCGTCCAGGGCATAGGCTTCAAAGTAGACTTGTCCTGCGTCATCTTTCTTGCTAACAACAATGGAAAAGCCGTTCTTTTTAGCAAAGTGAAGGGCAATCTTTTTATCGTTCATCGTTTTTTCGTTCTTTTCTTTCGTCATTTTTTCGGTAACTATGGGGCTTTTTCCAGTAGGCTGCGGCCATGTCGATGAAGTCGCGGGCAGCGCGGCTTAAGGCCGTTCCTTTTTGGTAGCTTGCCGTCATGGACCAGCGCAGGGGTGTTTCAAAGGAAAAATAGCGGATGCCTTTGGTGAAGTGACGGGCTGTCGATTCGGCGACGATGCCGCAGGAAATGCCGGCCCTGACCATTTCGAGGATGGTGGAGGGGTTCTGCGTTTCAAATAGGACATGGGGCGCAATTCCGCTTTCCCGGAAGGCGGCGTCGATAGAGGGACGCATGGTTGTTTCCTTTCGTAGAAGGATAAAAGGATAATCTGCCAGTTCGGATAGGGGAAGCCGGGGATACACGCTTTCTTTTGGCTTCAGGATGCCTGCAACTTCAAGAAAAGCGGGTACGGCAAGCAGGATTTCCTCTTCAAAAAGGGTCTCGTAAGCATCCTGGGTTTCTTGATCTGGAAAGAGGGTCATAAAGCCAAAATCGATGTCTCCACGGGCAATGAGGGGCTGCATGCGGTAAATATTGAGTTCATAAGGGACGACGGCCATGAGGGGATATTTTTTGTGAAAGCGCGGATAGACGTGGACGAACATGTCGGGACCGCGGACCGGAGTCATGCCAATGGAAAGGGTCCCTTTATAGCTGCCCGTAAGGTCGCTGATTTCGGCATAGGTCCTGCTTTTGGTGCGGAGGATCTCCCGCGCGCCTTTAAGATAGATTTCGCCAGCCCGGGTGGGAATCATTTCCGTTTTGGCGCGGCGAAAGAGGGGTATCCCGAGCTCCCGCTCTAGCTTGAGGAGCTGCTGATTCAGGGCGGACTGGGTGAGATAAAGCTTTTCCGCCGCCTTGGTGATGCTTTTTTCCTCGGCAATCTTGATAATATGTTCAATAAGATGAGTATCCATGGCGCTTCTCCCTAGACTTGATGCTGTCATTATACTACAGTGCTTTTTTCAAGGCAAAAAAGAGGCCTTCCCCCTGAATGTAAGGGAGAAGACCTCCGAAAGATTTCTTGTAAGGAAGTAGTCAGAACTTCCAATTGAATCCAGCTCGCAGGCTGTAGGTGCGATGAAAGTCATGACCAACGTAGCGTTCCATATCAAAGTACATGGACTGTTTATCTCCGGTCTTGACGCTGTAGCCAAGGCCGATAACGCCCCAGGTTCCTTTTTGATCATTTGTTGTGATATAGCGGTCGGTGCCATATGCCGCTGTTACATCATCTCCATCGAGGAATTCGTGGAGCAGGGACGCCTTGAAATAGCATTTGCTGTCAAGTTTCGGGTCAAGGTGCTTTACGAGGTCAAAGCCGAGGCGCCCCACGAGGCTCCAGCTGTGGTCCGCGGAGAGGGAAATCCCTTGGGAATCCACGGTATCAACCCCTCCGAGGTAAGAAACCTGGACCTGGGCTTGCGGAACGACGCTCCAGTCTTTTGAGAGCTTGTTGACCCGCCCGTATTCGGTAGAAAGATTGACTGAATGTCTGGTGTAATCGGCTGCATAGCCTGTGCCTGTTATTGCATCAGTGACACTGTAGTCTTCCTTGCCATAATGGTATTTGAGATAGCTGTCCCAGTAACTGTAGGTGCCTTTTTTCCAGTCGGCTTTCCTGGTGAGCTCTGTCGGGGTGTACACATGGGTATCATAAACGCTGATGGCGGTATCACGAAGCCCTAGGTTTCCGCTGGTTCCTTCAAAGTGACCTTCATTTTTGGTGTAGGCCACAGAGGTACTCAAACGATGCTTATGAGGCTCCTGGTTCCGTAAGACTGTTGTATAGCCAAGTTCATAGGTGTTGCCGTCAAGTTCGCCCGTCCCATCAATGCCAAGATTGCGGTAACGGAAACGAATCCAAGCCCCTTCGTGAGCGTCCGGCGTGAAGTACTGCGTGTGACCGCTTCGATTGGTAAAGGTATCCAGGTCGGTGAGGTAGCGCCAAGAAAGATCTGCTAGACGGGAGGGTGTCTTTGCGCCTTCATTGTGCTCGCGGCTCTTGACGACATAGATATTGACGGCGCTGTCCCCATTATAGAGGGCTTCCACATTTTCCGTACCGGGTTTTGCGAAATTTAGAGGACCGACTTCCTGAGAAACAGAGTAGGTCGAACCGCCGTTTCGGTCGTTATTGTAGGCAGCCGTATTCAAGGCGTCGGACGAAAGGGAACGGTATTCCGTCTTGTAGAGGTTGTTATAAATGCCGGAAGAAAGGGCGGCGACGAGTGTGCCGCTGCCAAAACCAAAGCCCGGATTCTTTACTGTTGCAAAACGAACGGCGTCACCCGGTTCCATCTCCTTATCCAAGGTGCTGATGTTTTTAATGGCGAGGGTCTGTTTATCACTGGTTCCGTTCTCGACGTAGAGCATATCGCTTTGACTGCCGTCATCGGCATCAAGGTCCATGGCAAAGGTGTGACTCCCCGAAAGGGTTCCGATTTCAAGGGAATCTCCACCGCTTTGATACTGCACGACCCCGCCGTCGCCCGAAAGGGTCGTTACGGCAGAAGCCTCCGTCATGTTCCATGTACTGCCGGCGTCAAGGGTGAGATCAATGGCTCCTATTCCCGGCAGGGGAGGATGAATGATATCTTCTCCTGAAAGGAGGCTTTCTTCTGACATGGAGGCCGCCATGATGCGCTCATTTAGAAGCCCCGTATCGGCTTGCCCCGTAAAAAGGGAGCCGTCACTGAGCGTAAGGGAAATTGTCCCGCCCGGAAGGGCTGCCTCAGGGTCCGTCGGGAAAATCCGTGTTATATTTCCAAAGTCGCTGCCAACGGAGGCATCCTCTCCATAGGCATACAAGTTGCCCGTAAGGGTGAGGGTTGCACCATCTGTGGGTGCCATCGTGATGGTGCCCTTGTCGTAGGCGAGAAGATGGCCCTCTACAGAGCTCCCTTTTCCGTAGGTTACAGAAAGGGTGCTCCCATCGCTTGATTTAGCTGATTCGGAGGCCGTCTCATTTTCTGCGACAAACAAATTTTCACTAGACGAAGGAAATCCGCCCGTGGAATCATCTCCAGTTCCGTCCCATCCGGGAACTGACTGACCGGAGCCACTGGCATCTCCTTCCTGAAAGGGATCGGGCACACCTGGGTCTACATTGGACGTATCCACGGCATGGGCTGCCAGGAAGGCAATACTACTTTTTACGGAAAGGGAGGCATTCTTGATTTCTGTCTGACTGCCCGTAAGGGACGCCGCCGCAATAGGACGCGCCACCACGGCCTCAAATTCCTCACCTGTGGCATCATCTGTCATCTTAGCCATGATAGGCTCTGTGCCCGTCGCAATTGTAAGGGTGCCGCCCTGAGCATCAACGCTTGTTTGGGACGCGTTCCGCGTCATGATGCCATAGAGAGGGGCTGTAATTTTGTGCTTCCCGTGAGGGTCAGCTTGCGTCCGTGCTCAGCTGGGCCTGTGCTATTTTCAGCGGAGATGACGTTGGTCCCTTTTGCGGATAGACTGGCTTCCATGCCATTCCATAGGTTGACAGCCGTCTGTTTCGCATCAATGATATTGTCGCCCTCTGCTTTAAGAATGACTTTCCCGGCAAGGTAAGATGTGATAGGGCTGCCTTCCGCCGTCACATCGATGCTGCTATAGCCACTCCCGCGGATGCCATAGGTAGCTCCGGTGACTTGGTTATTGCCACCAGCTGTGAGGGTGACGGTCCCAAAGGCCGGGCCGGCTTCTCCCCCACTTGCTATTGTCCCGACACTGATGCCGCTGCTGTAGGCATCGTTTGAATTGACAGAAATGAGATTGTCTTTTCCTGCCGAAAGCGTTACATCAGCACCGAGGAGGGTCTGGATGCCTGAAATACCGTAGGGGTTTTGATTCTGCAGAGCATTGCCTGCCGTGGCTGTGATTGTGTTGCTGCCATTTGTTGTAAGGGTAATCTGGGTGCGTTCATCCGTATTGATTCCACTGGGTGGCATATCCGGATTGGTTGGGTCATAAGGAAGTTCGCTTTCCCAAAAGCCATCAGAATCATCGCTCGCATCGGGAAAAAATCCTGTATCGTTATTGTCGCTGGGTCCACTCGCATAAAGGCCATGGTTGAATCCTTGCAGGGTAATCCCTTTTTCTCCTTCCAGAGTCACGTTTCCCCCTTCCGCGTAAAGGCCGGCTGCTTGGAGAGGGGTGAAAAACCAATTAGAATCATCGATGAGCTGAGTGTTGGTGGTGGAAGAAAGGGTCAGTTCCTGGGCTTTCATGGTGAGCGTCTTGCCGCTTGGCACATAAATCCCAGCCCGCGGACCCTTAACAGCAAAGCTTCCGTCCGCATTTGTAATGGTCACTTGCTCCGAGCTATCGTTATCCCATGTGTTCCCGCTCCCCATGGAAAGAGTCGATTCGCTGGAAGCATTTTCGAAGACTGTATCTTCCGCATAGGTCATTTCTGAATCAGATCCTATGGTAAGCACTTCAGCTGATGCTGCCGGTGATAACGATAGCACATAGAGCAGCACGCCTAGCGCACTTGCTGCAGATCGAAAAGAACCGCGATGTTTCATGTTACTTCCTCTCTTTTCTATTTAATAATGTGAATATTTGATGAAATCGTATATGCCGTTCATTATACCACAGATAAATGAAAAAATAATTTAAAAGATAATTATTATTGAATGTAAATAAAATAATGAGTATTTACCATAAAATGAGGATTAAAATGAAACATTGGGACGGATCCCTGTTAAACAATGGCACTTCGAATCACGGCTCCACGGACGCCAAGAGCCTCCAGAAGGGATGCCCTTGGATCGGGCCAGGAAAGGCCTCCCAAGACATAGATAGGCAGGGGGGAAGAGTGTATGAAGTTGGGGAGAGGCGTTAATCCGAGGGGAAGATTGTTGGGTTTGCAGGAGGTCGGAAAGAGGGGGCTTACAATCAAGTAGGAGGCTCCTGATTGAAGGGCTGTTTCAACTTCACTTAGAAAGTGTATGGAAATTCCCACGCCGTGGGGATAGGGCAGCTTCGTTTTGCCCTTTTCCAATAGGCATCCTGCTTCTTGAGGATGCATCTTTGACCATGCAGTCCAACTGCGTAAGGGCATATGAACTCCAGCAATTGCATCATCAAGGGCCAGATCCGGATGATTATGCGCAAGGAGCGGAAGCTTCCAGGCTTTGCAGAGATGAGCCGTTTCCTTAAATAGGTCCTCGTACGCCTCTTTTGATAGATCTTTTTCGCGAAGGATGAGGGCCGACGGGAATGGTGAAAGGTCAGGGATGCGTTTTTTTAGATAAGGAATCAAGGGCTCGGGATAAATCGTGCGGTCCGTCACAAGGACGTAGGGAAAGGACGCGTTCATAGGAAAATTGCGTCCGCCATGACGGGCTGCATCCCTTCTGATACAAGGTCGTTAAAGACGGCGTCTACGGAGCGGTGGTCGGCAATCTCAAACTGGTCGTCCCCTTCTTCTTTTTGGTGGCTGTGGGCACCAATGCCCGTGCTCACGCCGGCGGAAATCTTTGTGGCCGCAATCTGCATGAGGTGATCCCTGACGCGGGGCACTTCACGCGTTGAGACCGTGAGGGCCGAACTCGGCATCAAGAGACGGTAGGCACAGCAAATCTGGAGGAGTTCCGCTTCGCCGACGCCCATGGGGTAAATGGTCGTATTGCCCTTGATGGGGCGCAGGCGAGGGCAGGAAAAGGCGATTTCCGCATGGGGATACTTGCGCTGAAGGAGGTAGCCATGAAGGCCTGTAGCAAAGGCGTCGCGGCGAAAGTCTGAAAGACCCAGGAGCGCGCCGAGACCAACGCCGCGCATGCCGCCTAAAAGGGCCCGTTCCTGCGTATAGAAGCGGTAGGGGAAGACCCGTTTATTGCCCGCAAGGTGCAGCTTGCCATAAAGGTCATGGTCGTAGGTTTCCTGGAAAACGGTCACAAAGTCGCAGCCGCATTGGTGCAGGTATTCATAGTCTTTTTGGTTCACGGGATAGATTTCAAGACCGACAACGCGGAAGTAGCGGCGTGCCATCTTGCACGCTTCTCCAATATAGGAAACGGGGGACATGTGGCTGCTTTCGCCTGTGAGCATGAGGATTTCCTCAAGACCTGTGGCGGCAATGGCCTTCATTTCTTCTTCCATCTGGGCAAGGTCAAGACGGGCCCGGTGAATCTTGTTGTGGCAGTTGAAGCCGCAGTAGATGCAGTAATTTTCGCAGTAGTTTGCTAGATATAGGGGCGTAAAAAGAGCAACACTATTGCCGAAATAGCGGTCCCTAACGGCTTTGGCCTTTTGCGCCATGGCTTCAAGGTAGGGCCTTGCCGCAGGCGAGAGGAGGGCTCCGAAATCATGGGGCGAAAGGACGTCCTTTCTAAGGGCCGCTTTGACGTCACTTGCCGAGTAGGTCTGCTCTTCAAATTCTTTCATGAGGCGCTCCACATCTTCCAGCATGGTGGATGGCAGCTGGTCCATGCCGGGCTCGTAGGTCATGGGGTCCTTGATAGAGGAGGCAAGGGTCTTTTTGGCTTCTTCCGTCACAATGGTGGGGTTGATCTTTTCTTCTGTCATGGTCATCGCCTCCTAGTCTTCGTCCCGCAAAAATCCCGTCAAGGGACTCGAGGGGTAGGCCCCTTTTTGAAGGACGCGGCCAAGCCCCGCAAGATAGGCTGTGCGGCCCGCTTCAATGGCAAGGCGGAAGGCTTCTGCCATTTGGACGAGGTTTCCGCTTGTGGCAATGGCCGTATTGGCCATGATGGCTGTTACGCCCATTTCCATGGCGGCGCAGGCTTCGGACGGCTTTCCGATGCCGGCATCAACGATGATGGAAGGTTTCATCAAGCAGGATGTTAATCCATTCCTTATTGACAAGGCCTTTATTGGACCCAATGGGGGCGGCAAGGGGCATGATGCAGCTTGCGCCGGCATCTTTCATGGCGCGGGCCGCTGTAAGGTCCGGGAACATATAGGGCATGACGACAAAACCCTCCTTTGCAAGAGTCTCCGTGGCCTTGATGGTTTCTGCGTTGTCAGGAAGGAGGTAACGCGAATCCTTCATGATCTCGATCTTGATAAAGGGCGTATGGCAGATTTCTCGGGAAAGACGGGCGATGCGTACGGCTTCGTCAGCGTTTCGGGCACCTGATGTGTTGGGAAGGACTGTCACCGATTTGGAAATATAGTCCATGATGTTTGCCTTGCCGCCTGTATTGACGCGGCGCAGGGCAAGGGTCACCATTTCCGCACCGGCCCCTTTGATGGCCGCTTCGATAAGGGGCAGGGAAAATTTCCCCGACCCTAGAATAAAGCGGGACGAAAAGGTGTGTCCATCCAAGGTCCAAGTATCGTTTTCTTTCATGCTAAATTCCTCCGTATTCTTTTAAAAGGTGCGGCGCTTAATAGGCGCCGTTTTTTCCAAGCAGTAGCCACGTGACGACGTTTGCCATCATGGCACTGCAGATGGCAACGCGGGGCGCCATGAGTCCAGCACCGGGTTTAGGGGCCGAGACACTGTCGCCGCAAAGATAAAAATGGGGGCTCACTTCCCGCACTTTCATGAGTCCTGTTTTCCCAAAGCCCGCCATGCCGGAGCCGCTTACAAGATAAGCGTCCGGTTTTTGGCAGCGCACTTCACGGGCCAGCATGGCCTTTTGGTCCGCCTTATCAAAGGCTTCACAGATGATGGTCGCGTCCCCGACGCAGGATGCAAGGTTTTTCGGGGTGACGCGGGCCGTGACGGTTTCATAGGTAAGGAAAGGATTGATCTTCATGAGGAATCCTTTGAGGGCGTCCGTTTTTTTGACGCCCACGTGCTCCACAAAATAGGACTGGCGGTTGAGGTTTGTCCAGTCCACGTTATCAAAATCGACAAGGCGCAGATGGCCTACCCCGATGCGGGCAAGACTCACGGCGATATTGGAGCCAAGGCCACCGAGACCGCAGATGGTGACAAAGCCAGCGTCCAGTTTTTCCTGGACCTTTTTCCCATGGCGCTCGCAAAGGGCGCTATAAATGGCGCCTGCCACTGGATCCGATGTATTCCAAGGGGTGAGAACTGCCGTTTTCAGCCGCCGCCAACAAAGCTCACCACCTCCAGTCGCATGTCCTTTTTGAGCGCCATGGCGTCCCAATCTTCTTTTGGCACAAGTCTGCCGTCCACTTCTACGGCCGTGTAGATAGGTACGGCACCTAGGGCCTTCAAGGCGTCCGTAACAGTGGCGCCTTCTTTTAGGGTGCAGGCCTTGCCATTTACCATGATTTCCATTTCTTCCTTCCTCCTTTTTGCTGAAACGGCAAAAAGGTCCACGAAAGTTGGCACCCGAGGTGGTGCCCCCCTTCGTGAACCTTTTGGTTCAGTCTCAGCCTATGAATTTTTTCAAACAAAATAGCGGGGACCTTTTCGATCCCCGCCTGTCAATTGCGTCATCCCTACGTTGGCATTATCCAAATCAGGTTGTGGGTCGAAGTCGAACTTCCTCTCAGCAAAAAGCTCCCCAAATATTCTGTTTACCTTGTAAGCATAGTCCTTTTACATAACATTGTCAAGTCAGGCGCCCCTTTAGAAAGTCGAAATCTGGTGGCACAGGGCCTTCCCCACGCTTTCTGCCATCTTGTCAAGGGTCTTTACGCGCACCAGGTCCTTACCAAAGATTTTTTGGGCATCTTCCATGGAGCCTGCAATTTCGTCGTTGATGAGGCCCACGATGCGCACGCCGTCGCGGCGCAGGGACGCGGCTTCGGCCGCCGTGTCATCAACGGCCCGCTCGTCCCGGTATTCGTGCTGGCTAAGGGCTCCTTTGCCAGTATAAAGGGGATGGTCATCATTCGGAGACGCGTCCGTCAGCATGACAAGGATTTTTTTGGCATCTGTCAGGTCCCCCATGAGGACGCGGGCGCCGCGCAGGGCAAGACCGTCCCGGTTCCAGCCCGTGGCACAATAGCTAAAAACACTCGTGCTTTTTTTCTTTTCTTCATAGCTTTGGTAGAGCGTCATGACTGTATAGCCTCGGAGGGTACAGAAGGAATAAATTTGGTAAGGAATGCCGCAGGCGCGCAGGGCCTCTGCAATGACGTAGGCCTGGGCTGCAATGACCCGCTGGTATTCGCCGCGCGACGCTGAGGCGTCGAGCATAATGTCAACCGTAAAGTTTGGGGTATAGACATCTTCCTGACCATAAAAGACCCTGTTGTCGTCCAAATAGAGTCCCCGCCAGATGAGCCCTGGCACAAGGTCTCCGCTTTTTGCTGGAATGGGCAGCTTCATGCGCGTCATCTGGAGCGCCGTGCGCAGCTGCCCCGTAAGACGGGTGATGCTCTTGCGATATTTTTCGTTATTTTCTTTGTAGTAGGTGATGTTGCGGGCGCGCTGTCTGCGGGCATTTAAAAGCCACTGGGAAGCATCTCCCGTTGCTCCTTTGCTCCCGAGGCGCCCCCGCGTAAAATGCAGGTGGGCGCCCCGATGGGGGCCGGTGCAGTATTGCCGTTCAATCGCAAGGACCTTATCGGCACTGTAAAGGGAGGCCCCAAAGCAGGTGACAATATAATCGTGGTTTTTTACGGCAGTTTGGCCGGTAATCAGGGCCATGAGGCCATTACGCTCCTTCTTGCCGTTTACGATTTCTTCCTCATCATGACGCACGACCTGGAAGTTCAGGATGGATTCATGCCGCGTCTTAAACTGCGGCACGAGAAAGTTCAAGATGGCGGCTACAGGGCTTGAGATGATGACCTTTTCCAAGCTTTCTCGAACAAGGAAGCGGGAAACAAAGTACTTTTTTGTCAGCTTGCGAAAATGGTCGCAAATTTCTTCTGCTGTCCATGACGGGTCAAACCGCAGCCCTTCATAAAGCCCCTTGGCCCAAGGATCCACAAGGCCGGTTTTTTCACCAAGAACTTCATGCCAGCGGGCCGCTTGCATTTCTTGGGCCACGCCATGACGGATGGAAAGGGGCCCGTTAAAATAGTTTTGGGCCTGCTGCCTGCGAAGATAGGCAAGGACAGGGCGCTGGGGGAGTTCCTTGACATAGGCGCAGCCTTCTAGCCCCAGCCACAAAAGGTCACTGAATAGATCGGCAAGGGCGGCGGTCTTCATCTCGTCAAAAAGTGCTTGCAGGACCTTCATGTCATAATATTTTCGAATAATGCCAATGACGGCATTGAGGTAGAGGTTCGGTTCGTGCGTGTCAGGGACAAAAGAAAGAAAATCCGGATCGTAAGTGTAGTCTCCGGATACGTCCCAGACGATGTTGAGAGCCCGTCTCCGCCGGTAGTCATATCTTTTCTTTGCCATCGTGAACCTTCTTAGTCACTGAAAATATCACGTCTGCCATAGGATCCTGGAATGTGGAGGTTGATTACATCGAGGATGAGGGCTGGCTCATATTCGTCAAAGGATTTGTTGATGATACCCATTTTGAGGGCCCGGTGAGCTTCAAGACCTCGTTTCATGAGATGGAGGGCGTCAAGGAGACCGCGCAGGTCAAGGGCCTTATCGGAAATTTCCGCTTCACTGCATTTTTTCTCCAAATCAAGGAAAATCTGCACAAAGGCATCGCAGGCCGTATCCTTCATGGTCGGGAATTCTGTCCGTAAGAGACGGGCCAGCGGCTTTTCCTTGATGGGCGGCAGCTGGATGACCGTAAAACGGCTCATGAGGGCCTCGTTCATTTCCCGCGTGCCTGAGTATCCGTAGTTCATGGTGGCAATGAAGCGGCACGCCGGGTCGACTTCAATCATGCGATAGCCCGGAATGTCGATGCGGCGGCGGTAGTCGAGGAGGGAATGAAGTACTGCCATGGCTTCGTTGCGGGCCATATTGATTTCGTCAAAAACGCCGAAGCCGCCCCTCGTAGCGCATTCATAGACCGGACCGGGACGGAACTGGACTTCCCCGTTTTTAAAGGTATCGGTGCCCAGCATGGCTGATGCGTCCATGTTGATATGGAAGGAAATGTTCCACATGGGGCGGGAAAATACTTGGGCCAGATTTTCAGCAAGAACGTTTTTGCCCGTTGCCTTGGGGCCTACAAGGAGCAAATTCTGCCCACATAAGAGGGCAGAAAGGGCGTCTTCCCAGACTTCCTTGCCAAAAAAAGGAAAATGGGGCATGGGCACACGGTCCTTATCCGCTTCTGTTACAGGAAACTTGCCGCGATAGGCTTCAAGGTCTTTGATGAGGCTTTCCTCGACGCCTTCACTGCGCAAAAAATCAAGTGATAACATAGTGATCAGTCCTTATCAAGTAAATGTCACTGCTATTTCATATTATACCACGGGGACTTGATGGTGCTGATAAAATCTCCCTGTTTTTCTGTTGACAGGAAAGAAAAGCGGTTGTAGAATCATATAGAAAAAATTCTATATGTAGGAGGCTGCAAATGAATGACAGCTACCAAGACTTGGCCCGCTTTTTGAAAGCCCTGTCCGATCCCAAACGCCTTGCCATTGTCGATATGCTTTCCTGCGGCGAGCGCTGTGCCTGCGACCTGCTTGATTATTTTTCCGTTACCCAGCCCACCTTGTCCCACGATATGAAGGTACTTCTTGCGTGCGGTATCTGCACAAGCCGGAAGTCAGGGAAAAATACCTATTATGCCCTGTGTGGTGACACCCTTGAAAAGTTCGAAGGGGTTCTCCATCATATCCTGTCACCCAAAAAAGACTGTATTTGCTTTTTGCAGAAAAAGGGGAAATGTACCTGTGAATCCTAACAGAAAGAAGGAATCCATCTTGAACTTTGAACCTGCATCGGGTATCAGTTTTTTTCAGCGCTATTTGACCCTTTGGGGCCTTTTATGCATGGCTGCAGGCATTGCTGTAGGCCATTTTATGTCGGGCCTTGTTACCTTGCTGAATGGTCTTACAGTGAGCGGGATTTCTCTTCCCATTACAGTCCTTATTTGGATCATGATTTTTCCTATGATGATGGAGGTGGATTTTGAGAGCATCCGCAGCGTAGGAAAAAATCCTAAAGGTCTTTTTGTCACGTGGATTGTCAACTGGCTTGTGAAGCCCTTTTCCATGTATCTTGTGGCCTCCTTTTTCCTGATGGTCCTGTTCCGCTCCTTGATCAGCACGGACCTTGCCCGTCAGTATCTTGCCGGAGCCGTTTTGTTAGGGGCGGCGCCCTGCACGGCCATGGTTTTTGTCTGGAGCACGCTCACAAAGGGGGACCCCGCCTATACAGTGGTGCAGGTTGCTACGAATGATCTCATTATTCTTGTGGCATTTATCCCCATCGTGCGTTTTCTTTGGCGTTTCCCAAGTGGCGGTGCCTTACGGAACCCTCTTTTTGAGCGTCATTCTCTTTGTCCTCATCCCCCTTGTAGTCGGCACGCTGACGCGCCTTATGGTCACGTGGCGAAAGGGCATAGCCTATTTTGAATCCGTCTTTTTGCCGCGATTTGACCATGTGACCATGGTGGGGCTCCTCTTGACGCTCGTCATCATTTTTGCCTCTCAGGCGGAACTTATCCTTCGTAATCCGTTCCATATCGTCCTGATTGCGCTTCCCTTGGTGCTGCAGACCCTCTTCATCTTTACTGTCAGTTTTGGCACCTGCCGGCTCCTGCACCTGCCTTTTGCCATTGCTGCACCGGCGGGCATGATTGGGGCGTCAAATTTCTTCGAACTGGCTGTTGCTGTTGCCATTGCCCTTTTCGGGACTTCAAGCCCGGCGGCTCTTGCAACGACGGTGGGGGTCCTTACGGAAGTGCCGGTCATGCTTTTTTTAGTAAACGTTGCCAATCGGCTTAGATGGTAACAAAAAACCTGCTGCCTCAATATGGACAGCAGGTCATTTTTATTTTGCGTGCCGTTTTTTTGCCCGTCGATGGAGCACAAAAAGCAGTAGGTAGAGCATGCCGACACCGGTAAGAAGTGTCAGGGGTGCGCTGCCGCCTGTTACGCCGGCAACAATGTAGCTGATGAAGCAGGAAATGGCAACGACCGTTGCATAAGGAATCTGGGTCGCGACATGCTGCATGTGGTTGCAGCCTGCACCGGACGATGACAGGATTGTCGTATCGGAAATCGGGGAGCAGTGATCGCCGAAGACGGAACCCGCAAGGGTGGCCGCCAAGGTCACGGTCATGATCTCACTGGGAGCAGCCTGGCAGATGAAGACGACAATGGGAATAAAGATCCCAAAAGTACCCCATGCCGTTCCGATGGAAAAGGACAATCCTGCGGATACGAGAAAGACGATGGCTGGAATCAGTTCCACAGGCAGATGGCTTTGCTCAACGAGCATGCCGATGAATTTTCCTGTGCCAAGATAGCTTTGACAGAGCGTTCCAATGGTCCAAGCGAGGGTCAGGATGATGTAGGCGGGTACCATGGTGTTGATGCCGGTTGCAATGTTGCTCATGAAATCCTTGAAAGACAGGAGCTTTCTAGGAACAAACATGATAAAGGCAAGGATAAGGGCCATAAAACCGCCAAGAACAAGGGCCGCTGAAGAGTTGCAGTTGCCGATGGCTTCTTGGATGGTCATAGGTTTGGTCCAGTAGCCGCCGTTGTAGATCATGGCAAGAATGGTAAAGATGATGAGGCCTCCAATGGGGATGATGAGGTCCCAGACTGTTCCTTTAGGAAGGTTCCCTTTGTCAGTGGGGCTGACCTTTTGGTCAATAGCGCCCAGGTCTCCTTGGGTCTCTGCCTTCCATTCCGCGTCCGCCATGGGACCAAATTCAAGATCCGTAAAGGAAAGGGTGAGGACCATGAGGATGGACAGGATGGCGTACATATTGAAAGGAATAGTGGCAAAGAATGCGGACAGTTCATTGGTAAAAGAGCCTGTTTCAAAAAGGGTGGAGCCTACGGCGGCAGCCCAGCTCGAAACCGGTGCGATGATGCAGACCGGAGCGGCCGTCGTATCAATGATGTAGGCTAATTTCGCACGGGAAATATGGTACTTGTCCGTAACTGGCTTCATAACCGTTCCGACTGTGAGGCAGTTGAAATAGTCATCGATGAAGATGAGCACACCGAGAAAACTGGTGGCAAGTTCTGCGGACCGTTTGCTGCGGATTTTTTGCGTGGCCCAGGCTCCATACGCTTGGGAGCCGCCCGCTTTGGTAACGACACAGACGAGGGCACCCAGAAGGGCTAAAAAGAGGATGATGTTAAATTTATCCGGTGTGCCGACAGTCTTTGCCATGACCTCAAAGGGAAAGGCCACCATATCCATGAAGCCGGCGCCCGTAAAGGCACAATAGATTACGCCGCCGGAAAGGATCCCCAGCATGAGGGAAGAAATGACTTCTTTTGTGATGAGGGCAAGGGTGATGGCAATGAGGGGTGGGAGCAGGGAATATATGCCAACGTCAATGGGTTCCATAAAATCTTTGTCTCCTTTTTGTTTACGTGAATTGATTTGCTTGTTACAAAGCCTTACTATTTTACCATATTTCACGGATTCGACATCAAAAATCTATAAAAATTCTCCATTTTGCTGTAAAATGGAACTATCTGAAAATAATTCTATCAATTTTGTTGCAGAAAAGGGAGCGATGCAGATGGAGAACCTTTTTCAGTGGATCAATTCGGTCCTTAAGTTTGTCGGCCCCCTCAGTGACTTTTTCTGGGACGTGCCGACTATGTTCCATGCCTATAAGTCCTTGCCTATCTTGGGCTCTTTTTCCCTTGCTATCGTGCTGCTGATGGGAAGCGGAATCTACTTTACCCTGCGTCTTGGCTTTATCCAAGTAAAAGGCCTGCCGCGCGCCATTCGCCTCATGGCGCATAATAAAGCCGATATGGGTATTTCTCCTGTTGCTGCCTTTATGCTGAGCTCTGCCATGCGCGTTGGTCCGGGTAACATCCTTGGCGTGACGGGGGCTATTTCTGTTGGGGGGCCGGGGGCCATCTTTTGGATGTGGGTATCCGGCTTTTTTGGCATGGCTACGGCTTTTGTTGAAGGAACACTGGCTCAGCTTTTCAAGGAACAGAAAGGACGGGAATTTGTCGGTGGTCTTCCTTTTTACGGCAGTGCCCTCCTTAATGGAAGCTCTGCGATAGGAATCTTCCTTTCAGGCCTTTATATTTTCTACGCCTTGGGCTGCCTGCCCGCCCAAGGGTATAATGTTGTCTCTTCCCTTGGCACCATGGCCGAAATCGTGACAGAAAGCTCCATCGATACGCAATCGACCTTCTATTATGCGGCGGCAGCCATTGTCATTGGGCTTACGGCCATCCTGACTTTTGGCGGCATCCGGAAAGTCACGAAAGTAACGGATCGTATGGTTCCTGTCATGGCCGTAATCTATGTGGGAACGACACTGATTCTCATTGCCGTAAACCTTGACAGCGTACCCTATTTCTTTCGTTCTGTATTAGAAGGCGCCTTTACGCCGGCGGCAATTTTTGGCGGAACCTTCGGTACCGTTCTCGTTCAAGGCGTCAAACGCGGCCTCATGTCAAACGAAGCCGGCCAGGGGACCATCACCATGAGTGCCGCCGCAGCAGACGACAATCATCCCTGTGAACAAGGACTGCTTTCTGCCCTCGGCGTCTTTCTTGATACGCATATCATCTGCACCATGACGGGGTTTATCGTTATTATGGCCCACGCTTGGGACAAGGATCCTGCTCTTTGGCAGGATGCCGGAAAGCTCCCGAAATACCTTCTTTCTGTTTCGGAACTGGTCCCGACAGCGTCCTTCCACGCCGCGGTCAATTTTGCCCTGACGCTTTGCTTCTGTCTGTTTGCCTATACCTGCCTTGTGGGCATGATTTCCTTTTCGGAAATTGCCGCTGCCCGTATGGGAAAAAGTCAGAGCCTTTTCATAACGGTGCGCGTCCTTGCCCTAGGTGTTGCCCTTTTCGGTGTTCTGGTCAATATTGCGGGCTATGATCTGGGAAATCTCTGGGCGTTTTCGGACCTTGCCAATATCATCCTTTGCTACGTCAACGTGCCACTTCTTTATCGAGGTTTTGCCTACGTCCTAAAGAGCAAGGAACACTTTGTAAGCGGCAGTACGGAGCCTTTTGACGGCAGTATCATGGGTATCCATACGCCATGCTGGCCCCGCGATTCCCATAAAGGGTAAGGCAGGTGTTCATGCGTTATCCCTTCCTTGATGCCCTGCGCGGGTTTTCCCTCTGTTCCATGACGCTCTACCATCTCCTGTGGGATATCGTCTACTTGAGTGGGCCGCAGCCTTCCTTGGTATGATGGAATGGCGGGGTATCTTTGGCAGCAGAGCATCTGTTGGACCTTCATTGCTGTGAGCGGGATGTCCCTTGCCCTGAAGTAAAAGAAAGGACGGAAAAGGGCAGCGAAAGCCGACTCGTCCTTGTGGGTGGGGGACGGCCATCACCTTTGTGACGCG
>SCPO01001285.1_pt1 | contig 21215 bp, 30 predicted proteins | sample 6106821 | NCBI WGS metagenome assembly SCPO01 (sample SAMN10720448, study PRJNA508395) | human gut metagenome | isolation source: Participant 2 stool, 0 month | host: Homo sapiens | collected 2017 | reverse complement strand
TATCTGTATCGGATTTAAATCAAACATAAAACTCCTTTATATGTTACCTAACATGTTTATGAACTATATATCATATATAGATTACATAACACGTTGATGTATTACATAAATTCTTATTGTTTAGCTTCCCATGCGGTGTAGCCGTCTTGAATGCAACGAAGGGCATTCAATGTACGTGGATAGCCGATGTACGGCACGCATTGAGATGCGATGTTAATCAAATATTGTTTACTGTTGCCTACGTTCAAGTTGCCTTCTACGTGAGCCTTTAATTGAGGTTCACATCCACCTTGAGCTGCCAAGAAACAGAAGGTAATCATTTCACGGTGAGCCACACTCAAGCCTTTACGTGTGTAGTAGTCGCCGAACATATTAGCAAGCCACTTTTTGATGTGACGTGTATCTTCAGGACCTTCTTCGTAAGAATGACGCACAGATTCACCAAAGATTTCCACCTGTTTTTCTACGCCCTTTTCAAGACGAGATGCAGCAGTAATTGTACTGCGAGATGGATCCGCAACAGTTTCCCCGCGATAGTCAAAAATCTTATTTGTGACCTTAAAGAATGGACGCACACGACCGATGCCAAGATATGGCACAGCTTGATAAAGGAGCTCTATTACTTCATCGGGAATCAAGCCAAAGTTAAGTGCTGCTGGTAGCATCAACGCATATTCATCGACAGCAGATACACCCACTAATGTAGCAAGGATGGCCAAGAAGCGATCCTTGGCAGGCACATTACGACCCTCTTCGGTGATAACTTCATCGAACGCAAAATTATCAAATAAAACTTCAAACTCAGGGTCAATATAACCTGCAGGGGCCGCAATATCAGGGAACATGCGCTCCGTATAAGCTTGAGCAAATTCAGATTTAGACATAGGAAACCTCCATAACAACACTGGTGAAAGCCCAAAGGAGCTTTCACCAGCAATAGTTATGTAATTATTACGGCTTGCGCCATCAAATTATAAAGCTGGGAAAGAGAAATCAGTGCCGTATACTTCTTTCCAAGCAGCCAAGAACATATTGTATTCATTAGAACCAGGAGTGATTTGGTACGCTTGACCATCTGAGAGAAACGATATACAGTATGCAAGCTTGATGAACAATATATTTGAATAATGTAGCTTCGCCATATTGATTGTTATGCATATTCACTACATTGATGCCGAATACATAGTTACGGCTACTATCGATACCACTGAATTGGGATGCTTTATCAAAGAAGTATGTTTCAGAACCATTTGCACTGTTTGGAACCTCTGGATAGTTAGCTAAACCATTCCAGTTTGCTGCATTAGCAACCACCAACTAATAATGTACCGGCTAATACAAATGCGCCTAATAAATTTTTATTCATAATGCTCCTTTTGCCTTTACGGCATCTCACGACAGGTCATGCTCTCACATGACCTCAGCACAATACGTTATATGTATAGTATATCACATTTTATGAAAATATTAGATATATTAAATTACAGAATGTATGCATATGAGATCTTACTAGAGTACGCTACATTAGCACTTAAGCTTCTCTGCTGTTCTAGCATTAGCGTTATCGATTGCTTCTAACAATTTGTTAAGCAACATACGCATTTGACGTGTTTCTTCAACGTCAAAAATCGGGCCTGCAGCTTCAGACAAGCGACGTGGTATATGAACTGCTTCATCACGTAATGCTTTACCAGTATCAGTAAGGGTTACCATTACTACGCGTTCATCTTGGCGGCTGCGTTTACGCTTTAAGAATGCTTTGCTTCTAATTTCTTTAAAAGTGGTGTTAATGTACCAGAATCAAGGCGCAATACTTGGCCTAGTTCTTTAACGGACAAATCACCATATTGCCACAATGCCATCATTACGATGTATTGAGTATATGTCAAATTTAACGGATCTAAGTGACTGCGACATGCATTAACAATTTCCTTCGCCACTACATAAAGTGGGAAGCTCAATTGGTTTCTAATTTCATGTACTCTGCATCAGGTACGTCTTCTTTATGTTTGTAACCTTCCAGTACGCCAATTTCTGCCATATTCTACCTCCATATGCACACAATAATCTACAAATTAATTGTACACAATTCTACAGCAAGCAGTCAACGTAAAACCTACTTTGTTCAGATATTTTAAATTTGTCAATTAATTAATATATTTTTTCTTTTTTATTAAGAAAATGAGTGCATCCATAGAATTTATGGGCAGAAATCACACCATAAAACTGTGAACCTATTAATAAATTTTTTTTATATTAGAATTCAATACCACATGCAGACATTGCTTCTTCAAGACGAAACGTAATATCCCTTAGCATATCCCTTCTAGAGATCTTTCTAAATCTCATTCTAAATTTCTTTCTAGATTTATGTCATATAGTATAATAAAAGAAATTCTATATAAACCTGATTGATAATAGGAGGACTATATGAACACCTTAGAATGTATCAAAACACGTCATAGTACGCGTAAATTTAAAGCTGATCAATTATCTCGAGAACTTATCGATCAAGTCCTCGATGCTGGCCGCCGTGCCCCATCGGGTGGTAATACACAATTGACACATTTTATGGTCATTACAAACCAGGATGTGCTCAAAGAGCTAGTAACACTCGTTCAAGAGGAATACGGCAAAATGCCGATTACAGAAAATACACTCCCTTACATGGTGAATATCATTAAAATGTCCGGTGAAGGTAAATTTGTATTTAACTATGGCGCACCGGTGCTCATCGTACTAGCAAGCCAAGCGAGCTATGCAAACAACTTTGCCGATGTATCTTGTGCAATGCAAAACATGATGCTTGCTTGCAATGAACTCGATCTTGGCAGCTGCTGGGTAAACCAAATCCGTCACCTCCAAGACAACGAACGCATCCAGGCTAAAATGCGTGAACTAGGCCTTAAAGAAGGTGAAAAAGTATATGCTAGCCTTGCATTTGGCTATCCAGACTTACCAAACGGCCTTAACCGCCGTGAAATTGAGCCAAAAGGCTATCCTGTAACATATATTGATTAATTGACTATTAATTAGTATATATATGTAATATATATAATAGTAGAAGACTATAAAATCAATATATTTACGTACAGTATATAAATATATTCACAATTAATATACAACACAAAAGCGCTATCTATCCTACAACTCTAATTGAGTGTCTATCGGAATAGATAGCGCTATTTTATTGACACCATTCATGTATTTTGGTGCTAGTTCTCTAATAAATAGTAGATATTTTAATGACCTATAATCTATGCGCTAAGCCCATAATGGTACACTAAAATAACTATTTATCATAATTAAAAATAAAATATAGTCGACTTTTGGTCATACATGGTATGATTACAATGGCATTTTGTAGAAAGGATGTGTGATGATGTCGATTTTCTCTCCAGCTCCTCATATTGAACGATTACCAGAGGGGCAAATCGATTCCACCTACAAACGTCTTCGCAAAGAAGTCTTTGCAGGTACTTTTATTGGTTATGCTACATTCTATTTGATCCGCAAAACTTTAGTTTGGCTGTTCCGTACATGATTGCTGAGTACGGCTACACTAAAGCGGATCTTGGTATTGTCATGACCCTCTTATCCGTAGCGTACGGCGTAAGTAAATTTGTCATGGGTAATGCGTCTGACCGCTCTAACCCAAAATACTTCTCCACAGTAGGTCTATTGCTCAGTGCTTTAGTTATGTTATTATTCGGCACCTTACCTGGTGTTTTAAGCAGTATTCCTATCATGTGCGTGCTCGCCTTCTTAAATGGTTGGTTCCAAGGTATGGGCTATCCTCCATATGCGAAAAATATGGTAACTTGGTTCTCCTGTTCTGAACGCGGTGCTTGGTGGTCTTGGTGGAACGTATCCCACAATCTTGGTGGCGGTATTATCGCACCTCTTGCTACGTTAGGTATCTATCTATTTGGTACATGGCATAGTATTTTCTTCTTCCCTGCTCTTATTTCTATCGTATTAGCTGTGGTTACATTCTTCTTGTTGAAAGATACACCTCAATCTTGTGGCTTGCCACCTATCGAGGAATATAAACACGAAACAGTAGCAACTGAAGTAAAAGATGAAAACAAAACTACTTTCAAAGAAATCTTCTACAAATATATTTTGCATAACAAATACTTATGGTATCTTGCGATTGCGAATATCTTTGTATACTTCATCCGTTACGGCGTAGTAAGCTGGCCTACTTATTTGACTGCTGTGAAAGGCTTTACAAAAGAAGGTTCCCGTTGGGCTTACTTCTTGTACGAATGGGCTGGTATTCCAGGCATGCTCGTAAGTGGCTATTTGAGTGACCGCGTATTCCGCGGCCGTCGTGCTCCAGCTACCATCTGCTTCATGTTATTCGTTATCTTGGCGATCCTTGTTTACTGGTTCAACCCAGCAGGCAATATCCTTATCGATAACTTAGCACTTATCGCTATTGGCTTCCTCATCTACGGTCCTGTTATGATGATCGGCCTTCAAGCAGCAGACATGGTACCACGTGTAGCAACAGGTGGCGCTACTGGTCTTACAGGCCTTCTTGGTTACCTCATCGGTTCCGCTGGTGCTGGTGCGTTCATGGGTCTCATGGTTGACCTCTACGGTTGGGATGGTGGTTTCATTGCCCTCGTTGGTGCATGTATCCTATCCATCGTATTCCTACTTCTCACACTTGGTGACAAATCCCAAGCAAAAGAATAATCTACAACTAGCTGTTGTATGAACGTAAAAATCCCCTAGTAACACATCATTACTAGGGGATTTTATTATGTCTTAAAATATATACTGTACTAAATTCTATGCTACACACAAAGAACCATTTAATACTTTCAAATTATACACGAGACCAAGTCGCCAAACCGTGCAATGCAACAGCTGTAACAGGAGCGATAAAACCAAGTACACCCACGCAGATGATCGCTACGTGGAATACAATAGACACGATGAGTAGACCTAAATGAGACTGCTTTGTTCCTTTTGAAAGCTCCGATACAGGAGATGCGTCATCCACAAGGATCCCATCATAAGTGCCACTAAGATAAGCTCCAAGGAACATGGGCATAGTACCAATAACAATGTTATAGTATGTATGAAATCCTGTGTCAATGCAAAGGAACCCATAGATAATAGCAATACAGCCACAACAATGACAGACGAATAATTGTTAATGCCCTGACGCATAGCAACGAGTTGTGCTGGCATTGTAGGCAGCATATCATCATCTACAGTGTAATGTGACTCACCCGTAATAAGCTGCTCCAAGAAGAAACCAGCCTGTACAATGAGCCCCACATAGGCCGCCGTATGATAATCGCCATTGGAAATGAGCGCCACCAGGGCCACTACAATGAGGAAATTAGCATGAATCTCTAAACGCTCCCAAATACTTTGAACACTGTTAATAAGTAGTGGTAAACCACAAACTAGAACCGTTACCCATGCTAAATCTATAACGGGATTTAATGACTCTGTAATCACATCCAAAAGAATAAAGACAACGCCTAATGCTAAAATAGCACCTTGCGTAAATAACGACACCTGAGCCGATAAAGACTGTAAAAACTTCATATAGACCTCTCTATACACTAGAACCGGCTAAACTTGCTCCGGAAACACAACACAAAACAACACAATAATAATTCAAAACTCTTTATACCTTAAGTAATTTAAAACACTTTGTACCTAAGGTAATTTAAAACACTTTGTACCTAAAGTAATTTAAAACGCTTTGTACCTAAGGTGATTTAAAGTTTATGTACCCATAGGGGTATATCTACAATGTAAATATTATACAAGACATACAAACTATATACAAGTTAATTTTTTCGATAAACAATAAAAAACTGCATTTCCATTACAGAATAGGAAAAGAACGAATTCATAAAAATGACCTCTCCCTTTAAAGATCTAGTTGAAGGCTTATTTCTTTATTAGATATAGAAAGAACAGGTCCCTAAAACGACTTAGCTCGCTTTGGAGGCTTTTAGGGACCTGTTCTTCGGTTACTGATATGAAATTAGAGCTTCAACGCCTCAATCCATTCTGCTTCTTTAAAGCCCACCAGAACTTTGTCTTCAAGAACCAAGATAGGACGTTTTACAAGCATACCATTGGATGCTAACAAAGCTAGTTTTTCTTCTTCACTAAGGTTTGGCAATTTATCCTTCAATTGTTGTTCACGATAAATCATACCAGAAGTATTAAAGAATGCTTTCAAATCTTTACCAGATTGTGGATACCAAGCTGCGATTTCTTCTGCTGTAGGGTTTTCAGATTTAATATCACGATCTGTGTATTTAATATTATGATCATCTAAGAATTTCTTTGCTTTTTTGCATGTTGTGCATTTAGGATATTCAACGAATAACATAGCGTCTCCTTATAGTAATACATAATGTCATAACGATTTATTTATAAAATAAGTGTACCAAATATATCGAAAATTATCAATCAGCAGTACATGAATTTGTAATACATCTTATATTCTTCAAATCAGCTTGAAGCCCCTCTGTATCCTCTGCTTCAAGTAAATCTAAATCCATCTGTAGTCTTAAGAAAACCCTTAGACATTCCAAAATATTTACACAATCGTAAGTCTGTATCTGCAGTGATTTTACGTTTGTCTTGTAGGATTTCTTGTATCCGCGATACAGGCACCATAATATCTTTAGCGACACGATATGCACTTAAACCCAATGGCTCCATAAATTCCGTACGTAGAACCTGTCACTCATTTTGGGTACAGGAATTAATTCCTTCATAAATATATCTCCTCAATGATAATCAATAATTTCACATCATATAAATTAAAATCTTCATCTATGCAAAAACATACGAGAGTAGCCACGATAAAAATACGCTCCTTCGTGCTTCGATAATCATAGAACCTCTCCCTTCGATTATATAACTGTTTTACAGGTATAACTCAATAATATATACCTGTAAAACGAGTATATTATGGAATATTTTTATTCTATAAATCATTTCGGTAAAAGATTTCTCTAAACTCTCACTCAAATCCTACTATTCTCCTGACTCTATTAGTCAACTATTTCGGAATGTATCTAGTTCTAGACATCACTTGAAGATAAGCAAAGATTAATACTAACTTTTAAAAAATTATCCATATAACTAATGGCTACAAATGTAAAAAGACCTATAATCTCCCAGCTTTCATCTGCAAAGTATAACAGTGAAAGGTTAGAGCATATAGGTCTCTTATAAAATCTATATATTATTTTTATTAGTATTCATAATACGATTTACATTAGAGCAAGAATGTAAGCCCCATAGCCACGAAGATGGCTGGTAATAGGTTAGCAATACGGATTTTACCAGGCCAGATGAGGTCGATACCGACGCAGAAGATCAGAATAGATCCCACGTAGGACAGGTTATCGATAGCACTCGGCGTCATTAGCGGCGCAGCGATGTGAGCCATAGCTGTAATAATCCATTGAGTAATCCCTACAGGAATAAAGGAGAACAATGCGCCCTTGCCCATAGAGGATACCATAACCATAACGATGATGCCGTCGAGGATGCCTTTCAACAATAGCGTTTGGTAATTACCCGTCAAGCCGTCTTGAATAGAGCCTAGCACACCCATGGCTCCCACTGTAAACGTAAGGGATGCAGTAATAAAAGCGTGTGTAAACTGCGGATCACCAGTGTTACCAGTTTTTGCTTTCACCCAGTCACCAAATACCGTAATCCAACGGTTAAGGTCGATAAGCTCAATTACAGCGCCTGCCACCATGCTAATAATCATGAGCATAGGCCCCGTCGTTTGCAGCGTGCCGTTTACAATGACTAGCATATACTGCATAGCGCCGCTCATCCCAAGAAGGAGAACGATAATGCCGCTCACCATCATGAGCGTCTGTTTCAAATTTTCTTTCATAAACCGACCAAATGCGAGGCCGCACAAGCTGCCGCTATGATGAGGCCAATGTTAATGGCCGTACCCAAACCAATCATATATTTCCCTTTCTTAATTGTGAAAGTAATACTTTATTTCATCATCAGTATACCAACTATATCGAAACAAATCAATTTATATAGCAAAAAGCCCCTATCCAGTAAAGGATAGAGGCTTTATGTTGTGTTTATAGCTTTGAGAGAGAAGTATATGAGAGACCCGCTTTGGAGAGAGAGAATATATGTTTGTATATAAAGCGGGCCGACATATGATGGAACGCTATCTTTCCATCGACTATAGTGTACACCTTAAAGTATGGTTTAACACAAGTACAATTTTGTAACATCAATCATGTATAAAAACTATTGTTAACTAATAGTAGATTAATACGTTATCAAACATTCAGTATTAATACTCATTTAAAACATATTAACTCGGTCTACAGGATTGAACAATATCTGCAGCTTATTAATCTCGCTAAAACAAGGACAGTCCTTGCCATGATCGTTGATGAGACCACTAGCTTGCAGGTGGGAATAGATGGTAACGGGGCCTACAAACTTAAAACCTCGTTTGTTTAAATCCTTACTAATCCGCGTGGACAAGCCATTCTTCGCAGGTATATTTCCATCAGGGTGGCTTTCATAAATAATAGTTTTATTGTCTGTGAAAGCCCAGATATAGTTGCAAAACGAACCAAATTCATCTTGAATACCTTTAAAAGCAGAAGCATTATTGATGATAGCTTCAATTTTAGGGCGAGACTTGAGCATACCCTCGGTCTGCAAGATTCGCTCTACGTCGCTTTCACCATAACTAGCAACCGTATCAATATCAAAATGATCAAAACAACCTCGGATAATGTCTCGTTTATTCAAAATCGTAAGCCAGCTGAGGCCACATTGGAGACTTTCAAGACAGAGATGTTCAAACTGCAACCGATCATCATGAATAGGCCGCCCCCACTCATGGTCGTGGTAGGCCTGATACAAAGGCGTAGTAGGCCACTCGCAAGTCGCCATCACACACCTCCATGAGCCCATACGAGGACATCATACATGAGAGCCACTACGAGGCCCATCACGAGATGACCACCTACGTAGAGCGGGATTAGCAAATAGATAAATAACAATAGGGAATGTAAGGTTCTGCGTAACCATACAATCGGCGTAGATGTACCGCCGCCAACCTTACCATCAAGCCAATTGTGAACGATGTAGATAGGCGTACCTAACCGATGAATCCATTAGGAAGTCGCTTACCAGGATTTAAGCTAGGGCAATATAAAATGACCAATGGTAACGCCACCGCATCAAGAATGAGCAGCATCGTTAAGGTCAAGGAGAACAAATCTATTTCACCTTCCCACGTCACTGGATGTGCTATAAAGCGGAGGGCCCACAAATAGGCTTTATATACGATATACGGTTCTAATAGCCATAATAAGGGCTTCACTACACTCATGGGACTACCTATACCAAACACAAAATAATAAAACTACGCATCTGCGTAGTTGTTTTATATACAACGTTCCGATTGCATCGATTTAACTATAAGAACTACAGATATTTTAGGCCCTAAGGTGAGTCTAAAACATCAATTTACACTCACAATTTTAGTCCTTTTATACATCGATTTCTATACTATTATTATATCAGATTTTGGCCTTTTGTGGGGTTAAAATTCACAAAATTTGCTGAAATATACAATTTATAGTAGTTCTCACTGAAGGAACCCACTATATAAGCTATCCCTCACTATCGATTCATATATACTTATTTTTCATCAAAATTATGACTTATTTTGATAAATCTTTAGAAAATACAGCATCCAATGTAATATAAAACCAAAACAAAGAACTAAGAATTTGTATCAATACTATGTGGCATTTTATACCCATACCCTATGTTATTATAAATACAGGTAGTAAATACCGTCTCACTTTCTACGTTAAACAACGGAAAAAGGCAGCCACTAGAGGGCTGCCTTTTTTGTATGCCACATACAACTTAAAAATATAGTCATTTAGTTATATAATTATACTTAACAACTTAACCTATGGATTACACAAGATCAATAGATATGAGAGTATAAACGGGAGATACTACCATGATAAAACTACCACTATTAGCGGGTGTTTTCATGATGAGCACCATATTATCATCAGTAGGAGCCATCAATGTTAATATTCCTGGTGCAGATTCGAAGATTCCAAAGGATGCCTACATAAATTACAAAACCACGAATCCTGATATTGAAAGAGGATGTAGCAAACTATGTGGAAACACTCAAGTCAACGGACAAAACTGAAGGTATTAACAAAAGCGAAATGGAATACGCTAAAGCTGCCTCTATCTATCGCAGTCAACATTACCATAATACGGTCATTTCCGTTCATGACAAATACAACCAAATTCGACTTTCATTCCCCGTAGCGGGCGTACAAAAGTGATTATAATATAGGACGTTACCAAAAATCCAAGTCGAACCATTGAGGACTATCGAGTTTTAACCAATAATGGAAGTCTCAATTTAGAAATTGACTATGCTGATTACAAAGATTACGACTGGCGCAACACCAAAATAGCTTATGAAAAGCTAACAGACAAGAATGTCCGTAATTTCTTGCAGGACATGGCAAAACATAATCCAGCAAAACAGATTTCTGATATAAAGGGCACTGTATTTTCATATCCTACTGTTACCTACAGCACTTGGGATAGTATGAAGATGCCGCACCTTGAAAACGGTAAAAAAACAACGCTTACCATCGACACGATCAATTTTAAATTTAAGGGCTATAACATGCGTCATCCCTTATATCACGCAGGGTTTGTCTATTATGATAATAACCCCGTCCTGAACAAGGTTCCTACAGATAAATTATTGGCTAATTATGTGCTTCCCTCTGTACAAACCCTAAATGAATTAAATCAATATTCACGCATAGAAAGCTTAAACGGTGTACAATACCGCGTACCAAAAGACGCCATATTCGAAGGTGAAAGTAAGGGCTCTGAGTACCAAGATATTAGATACTACAAAAAAGGAGATATAACATTCTTTGTTTCTACTAATAATATTCCTAAAAACCCATATGCGCGAACTTGTTGTAAACGGTCATTACAATTTTAAAATTAATTTAGATACGTTCTGGGATATTTACTATTACCAACCAACATCAGATTATATTAATTATACCGTTATATGGAATAATAATATTCCTGGCTATCCACACACATCTATACACCTCATAAGGATGATCACATCCTAACCTTTCAATCCTATGATGGGACCTATAGCTTTACCTATATCATCCTTTACCCACGTTTTTTACATGCTGAGGAAGTTCAAAAATTACGGAATATGATTGAGTTCTTTTGATTCTACGAATAATCCTAGTTTTAAACTGAAAGCGCATGTTCTATTCCCAGAAACAGTAGCGCCATGCCCATTAAAACATCATTCAAAATCAACCTAATAGTATCAGACGTAAACCAAACAGCCAGCACTGCAAATCGCAATACTGGCTGTTTTTATATCTCATTATTTCTTTATAAGTTTTATTTATCTCAGATACAGCATCTTCACGGTATTCCAAAGAATTGAATGCACATCCTCAATTTGTTACGTGAACAAATCTATCCCTCTATAGCCTCAATACTTCGCCGATGTACATATAATGGTTCCCAACGACACCAATTTGAGTATACGGTAGGGTTTGCTGCATAATTCCTTTATTTTATCTGCCAACAGGAGCTTCATCGAATTGGTGTTCATAACTTTACGGATATTGATCGTTCCGCCCTGTCCTCAAATCCACTGGTGTTAAACCAGAATTGAGCAACCTTATCTCATCGCGCAACCAGAATGAGAGCCTAAATAAGAGCCTTACGCTGGCTGTTAGGGAATAAGCTAACTGTAAAAGTATCGTATTTCGCCATGAATTCTTGAGTATAGCGAGCTGGATGAATGTACACAGTCACGGTAGATATATCATTGCCAAGCATGCCCTACATGTTACCCATAAAGGGCCCAGCTAACTGTACACGTATTAAAATCATCAAGCGTACCTGCTGTAACAAGATCAACGTTCCTCAAACATGGTAAACGCCTTATAATCTTTTGTTTCAAATGTTTCATAATAACCTCCGAACATAGAATTTAATTAACAATAACCTCATCAAAATGTTCCTATATACTTCATAATACACTGCATCAGCGATATCGTAAAACTCTTTATTTAGAGAATCTTTCACAACGGGTCTGCGCAGAAAGGCACCACGATTGATAGGCCGAGGCGTTCCATCAAAGCCAAAGCGACTGATTTCCTCTTCATCGCGCATAATACCTGGATTAGACCACATATCTTCATTCATATCCATATTCGCACCCGCATCAGTATTAATCGCCGTTTTCCCTGCTGTTGCGCCCGATAGACCTTTACTAGCTGCTGAATTGCTACTATCATAGGTGAAAGTCATGTCCTTAACGGTAATCACCTCTCATCATTCCACTGATACGCTTTATATACCGTCGCCTTGATTGTATAAATAGGCGGCTCAAAACCGATTACTTTACCGTATTCACGTCAATATAGGACGCTTCACGCTCGTCTATATTAGGAATATCCGATACAAACTGAGATACCTGCTTAAACTGCGGCTGAGACGAGCTTCCTCAATCGTGATTGCTTGAGCTGGATGGTGAAAGCAAGCATAAGCCCTAGAGTTATTAAAAATCGATGTAACATATATCCTCCTCATCTTCTAAACTTTACAACATAAATAAGCACAACCTTATTAGCATAAGTATACTTCAAACAAGACTACTATTACGTATTATTTATAAGTTTATATTTTAGAATATAAAGGGATTAGCGCTTAGTAATTTTATAATGTTTATCTTAATTTGACGATATATATCTTTTTACCCTATAATATAAGTAGATAGTCAGACGAGTAGTTACGTCAGGCGCATCTCGAAATTAAAAAGATTAGAAATGGCCTTCAGTATCTAGTCATTAATTTGAAGTAACGGGGCTATTTGCTTTTGTAAGGCAAATAAGGGCTACTAAGGCTCCAAAAGCAATGACAATAGATAAGACTTAAGAGAGCATGATTATTTCATAATCACTATAGACTTATCCCTTCAAAACGAAGAGAGGCCCAACCTCGTCCAACTATCCTAAGTCTATTATAGAACGAACTAATATACGATACAATAAGCATTACATTATATGAATATACGAATAACTAATAAAAGCTGAGCTACTTAACCAACGCAGTAGCTCAGCTTTTTAGTTAATTTTAACGTTTGATAGAATACTAATAATTTATCAATGGAATACTTAAAACAGTAGAGACAGAAGTAAGATATACACTACAAGACATAGTTTTAGCAAAAGCAGTAAACTGCCAAATAGGACTTTATAGATAGGTGCTTCTTGTTTCTTGGATCGTATCCAGTCTTTAATTTTATAATATATTTTGGTTTGTTAAAAGCTGGCGGTAATCGCTTACACCATAAAACAAGCCACAGAATACAACATATATTACCAAAGAGAAAGAATAGAAATAGGTCCGAAATGCTCCAGTGAATATACTTTAATACATAGATATTATAGAGTAGCTGAGTAAAGGTCTCTACAAAGTTAATCCATAGATAGACAAGATAAGCCTTAAGCAAAGCACTAATATAGTTTTGATATATTTGAGTTTACTCATTAGTTCACCCTATCAAAATATACAAACTAAATACACACAACTATATTACATTTTTCTTGACTTTGAAATTACCTTATTTCTCAATGTTTCAATATTTGCAAAGTCAGAATATTCTACTGTATTACGCAGCTGAATATGAGAATATGGCACTGCTCGTCAGTATAAACTAAACTCATAATATATATATTCTTGTCATCGCGTAAGAATCGATACATTAAAGATTTTTTACCTAGTTGATAGTTATCTACCAAAAAACTAGGCACACCATTATTCCAAACAGATGCTGCCTGAATAGGTGCATCACCTATAATTTGACTTTCTGGCTTTACCTCCAAAATTTCGTTAATAAAGGAGTAAATATATTTATCATCTACTTTAACAGGTTTCTTGGCCACAACAAGCCGCATACCTAATCCACGATAGTCCCTTATTTCAGTAGAGTCCGTTAGCGATTTCTGTGCTATTAGTTTAAGCCCTTTAGGAATGCGATACATGAGATTATCCCAGTTGATACTTTCACTATACTGATCCATATCATCTAAAGAGTGAATCGACGGAATCACATAATTACTCATAACACGCTCAAGCTTGTCGGTAACGGGCTGATTTTTGTAGCTAAGCCCTATCATATATTCTTGATTTGGCTGATTATCTAAACCAACTACGGCAACCATAGCAGGCGTATTTTCGCCAAAAGACTCTGTTTCAATAGCCCATTTACCATGCGGGATACCGGGATATATAAACTCCCCTTTTCGGTCCGTTTTTAGTTTGCCTAATGCATCATCATAATTCTGTTTCGTACCGATGGCAAAAACACAGAATGTTCTCTTACAATAGATAAACGCTCACCATCACTGCGTTTTGATAGTATTTACTTGCTAATAGTAGTCCAGGAACAGATGCTCGGATATTAGTACGGTCATCATGCAACAACACAACTGCAGACTCATTAACTAACAAATCCATCACCTTCAGAATCGCTCTTGCTATCTGATTGACTTCATCTTGTGTTAGTTCCCAGTCAGTTCTATATATTTCCATACGCTTATCAGATTCAGAATGTAATTATAACATCACTAGCCCCCACATTTACTCAAGCTACCAGCCCGATAATTTCATGCGCATTGGCAGGAATACTCGCATCAGCACCTGGCATAGGTGGCTGTCCGGCTGGCACTTCGATCTGTACAGCACTTACATTCATGGTGAAAGCAGTAGCTAATGCCATAATTATACTTCTACGTAACATAAACCCTCTTTTTCTCTCACATTACAAAACAAGCACAACCTTATTAGCATAAGTATACTATGCAAACAAGGTCGTGCCTATTATTAATAATTTTATATTTTAGTATGTATAAGTTTTGTGTATATATTTAGTATTGATAAGGTTTATCTCAATTTGACGATATATATCTTTATCCCTATAATATAAGTAGATAGTCAGACGAGTCGTACCGTCATCAGCTCATCTCGAAAACATAAAGATTTAGAGAAATGGCCTTCAGTTATCTAGTTACACTAGGCTAACGGAGGGCTATTTGTCTTTGTAAGACAAATAAGCACCACAAGTGCTCCACTAATAAAAGCCAAGCTATTTCTAAATATGAATAGCTTGGCTTTTACATTGTGTAAATAGGTTTAGAGCGTATCAGAAATAAAATATGCGTGTTCAAAAGCTTTCAAGAGCTAACGAAATATCAATCCAAGAATCATAAGTAGAGGCATAACTAATATAACACCAACCAAAATAAAACCAGCTAAAACAACCATAGTGTGCATACGTTATTAGACATAACTTTATTAAAAATCTATACAACTATATATACACATACCCACGGTAGATTGTTCTTTTAAAGAAATGAACCATGCTTTCACTCTATAATACATTTTCGATTTATCAAACACAGGATATAGTTTCTCATACCATAAAATTACCCATGGTAAAACCCAAATATTCCCAAAGCAAAAAATCAATACCGGCACATAATCTCTTAATGGATATGCTTCTAATACATATCGATCGTACAGTAATGTATAAATCCCCCAAATAGAGGCTCCCCAAATAAGTAAAAGCACAAACTTTAACAGAAACAAAAAAATAAGTTTAATCATCAATCTAAGTCTATCCTCGATTCTGACCATTCTAATACTATCAATAATTTATTATGTCTCATCGTCATAAGCTATACCATATGCTTTTGATAGAGCAAATTAGGCAATTTATATTTTCATCACCAAAATCAGCAGGTAGAATCATAGCTTTAGATTTCTGCATATACACGTTGTTGGCGAATTTGTCCATTATTGTAATAGGTACCGCCATCATTAACAGTTCCAGTGATTCCTGAGTTCCCTTGTTTTGTACGCCAAATAGAGATATACGGCGTCTTATTTGTTTTAAAGCTTTATCATGAGCATTAATCAAATGGCGCAAAGAACGATCCATTTGGTAATCGTATTGTACTGAAAGTCCTTGAATCATATTAGCAGCAGGCATAGAAACATAGATGACCGCTTCGATACGACGATGACCATTCGGTGCCGTTACAGGCTTAACAAATGAAAGGTCCAAATATTTTCCCTCCCTCGTCCAGAGTCAGCACTCGAATCGATGTGCTCAAATCGCTCTGAGTTTAATAACTCAGCTTGTGATACGGCTTGCCCTTTCATGGGCAATACGAGGCAGGCTAATAACCATAGTGGAAGTAAATATATGCGTTTCATCATCCACCTCACTGCACCACAATATCGTCAAAATGCTGCTGATACACGGACATAAACATAGCATCCGCTATATCATACATAATAGTGTTATTACGATTAAGTGGGAACTTACGCGTATCATTCACATAATGCATTGGCTTCGTCGCCCCATCAAAGGTATACTTCGCCACATCTACCTCTGTCATAGCTAAGCCAGATTTACTTTCACTAGCCTCAATCAAAGCCAACGTAGACGGGCTTGGATTCATCATATGAGACGAATGGATTAAGGTAGCTAGAGAATAGTTTGTATCATAATCCACAGTAAGTTGTTTCTCTTCAATCGTAGATTGGTAATCTGTATCTATTACGACATAATAGGTACCACGCAAAGAATATTGTGGGGGTGCATAATGAGTCGCCTCAATAGAATAGGTGTTCAAATAGATATATAAACCACCGCGCTCCATCGTAGGATTCATCGCCTGAACATGAACTAATTTGAACTGTGGCGATGTCTGTAATTCTTGTAATGTGATTGCCTCTGTGGGCATGATGAAAGCCAGCAACACAAGGGCTAGCATTAAAATACGTTGAACCATAAAAACCTCTCTCAAACTAAACAGTCAAATACAGCTTATTTACTTAACAGCTTAACCCATTCCATATACCATGGAATAAAGATGGAACTATTTTCAAGTCTCTCCTTATATGCCCCTTCTTCCCGCCATTGTGGCTCTTTTCGTAACTTTGCCGCATCATCAAAGCCTACGTATTCAATCATATCTCTTAGCTGCTTATGCGTATACGATATTTTACTTTCATCATAATTAATGCGATAACTGTAGTATAGAATCTTTTACAACATGACGAAGATAGGATTCACGATTGGGCTTATAGGCATCAACTAAAGAGCCAGGAATTCCGTTATTCCACACTACGGCGTACTGTGTAGGTGTATCCAAATCATTATATTTATGTAAATAATATATTATTGGAACCTTAATCAGCGTGTTATCTGTCTCTTTGCTCATGATTGCGCTACGTATTACCCGTATTTTAACCCCTGTATCCTCATAAGTCCTCACCTCATGTCTCTCATTTCTACGGCTTCACTGACTAACTTAGCCGTCTTAGGAATGCGATAGTGAAAGTTCCCCCAATGCTCAATCTGACTGTAATTATCTAATCTAGATAAGGACTCTATGGATGGAATAATATAATTACTCATCACCACCTCAGGTGCTTGATCTTGATATGGATCTTCTGTATTAACCCATCCCCCATAAGTAACTCCATACGTTGTCTTTGTATCATCCGGAGTGAATTCCGTATACATTATGCGAGAATTGTTTGACATGAACTTCCAAGATGCATTCCTCAACCCTGGATAATTATATTTTCCTTCACCTTCAGCATATTTACTAAGCTCTTTACCATGAGGTGGTCCTACTACTAAAAACGAACTGAGACTACGAACAGCAAATAATGGCCCTTTTCCAGGCTCAGTTTCTATCACATCACCACGGAAGCTAACATTTGGTACGGATATCTGATATTTTTATCCCCTTCATGAATCAATACCACTGTAGACTGCGAATAATCTGCAAGCTCCAAAGCCTTAGAAAAACCAGGATGTTCCAGATTTAGCTTATCAAGCGTAGATGGCGGATTTTTAGGATTCGATTTTGCAAATTGACTATATGACTCTGCCTCTTGCTCCGCAACTTTATTAATATGCCGATAATTCTCATACGCATTAGCAGGAATACTCGCATCGGCCCCAGGCACAGGTGGCTGTCCTGCTGGCACTTCAATCTGTACAGCACTTACATTTATGGTGAAAGCAGCCGTTGCCACTGCCATAATACACTTTTACGTAACATAAAACCTCTTTTCTCTCACATTACAACAAAATAAGCACAACCTTATTAGCATAAGTATACTATGCAAATAAGACTGTGCCTATTATTAATAATTTTATAATTTAGTATATAGACTTCTAATTGCTATTTATAAGGTTGATATTTATACGATTTATCTCCATTTGACGATATATATCTTTATCCCTATAATATAAGTAGATAGTCAGACGAGTAGTGACGTCAGGCTCATCTCTAAACTAAATGAAACATGTAGAAATGGCCTTTCGTTTTATCTAATTTCCGAAGAAACGAAGGGCTATTTTGCTATTTCTAGACAAGCGCCACAAGTGCTCCAAAGGATATCATGACTGATAAAATCCCAAGGATAATCATAATGATTTTATAACCACTCATAAGCAACCCTCCCTTCAAAAACGAAGAGAGGCCCAACCTCATCTAACTATCCTAAGTCTATTATAGAACGAACTAATATACGATACAATAAGGAGCGAATAATAGAAATATATAGATAATACAAAACTCCTATCGGTGAAACCAATAGGAGTTTTCTTATTTTCCCACTACATCATCAAATTGTACGCCATACATCTGTTCATACAGTCGATAGCCAAGAGGTATCCTGCAAAGCCAAAGTCTGGGCTGTTGCCATTCGTCTATCGCTTGCTTCACTTTATAGGTGTCATAGCGATTTCCATTCATATTGATACCTTTGAAATCAACAACACTAGATGTTACGCCTGAGTGCTTTGTTTAAACAGCCACAGTTCTTTATACGATCCTAATTGATGAGCATCCAATCTTAATTAAATTAGCAAGGGATTGCTTTGTATCAAAGGTGTACAGGACTCTTGCTTTTCTTGAATCATGTCACCAGCAGGCATGAGCACATACCGCGTGACAGCAATTTGCTTGGAGCCATTCGGTCCGTTAGAGGCCTTGATGGAATCCTTATCATATAGGTTCCATCACCATTGCCGCTTCACCAAAGCCATGAAGCATTTCAAGCGGCCGTATTTTGTAATTCCTGCATAGACATGCTGTGCACGGGTTAACTTCCACACAAGACAGCGCCAACGCATTGCTATATATAATACTTCTCTCATCATGAGCCCTATTTCACCATTACATCTTCAAAATGCATACGGTACGCTTCTTTCCATAACGTATCTGCTATATCGTAACGCCGTATTCGGTGCCGTGCGCAAATAGCAAGCACGAGTTGAGGCTTTCACCTGAATCGGCAGCGACTGTCCATCAAAGGAGAATTTCCCAATGGTTCCTCAGTGCCCGTCATACCTGTTTTCGTCTGTGCTGCATCAATAACTGTCGTCAACGAAGTTCCTGCCTGTTTCGCACGGTATAAATTTTGACTTGCTGACTGACGCGCATCATAGGACACAGTCCAGGCATCACTAAAATGACATGTTTCCAAGCAAGCGACTGATACGCATTGTACACAGTGGCCTTAATCTATACATGCATAGGCGGCGCGTACTCTAGCACCTCAATAGAACTCGTGTCTAAATACACGTAGTATGCTCATTAGCATTAGAACATCAGGCGTTACCTCAGCAACTACCTTAAACTGCGGTGATGACTTGAGTTCTGTATTGAAATCGCTTTGATTATGCATAGTAAAGGCTACCATCAGCGCTATCATCGAAAAATCGCCGTAACATATATCTCTCCTTAAGACTCATAAACTATCATGTAAACTATACTTATTATACATCATATATGTTTCAAAATTATCTATAACTCAATATAACGGGTACACATTCATCACAATTTGACGATATACAACTTTGTTCCTATAATATAGATAGATAGTCAGACGAGTAGTGACGTCAGGCGCATCTCGAATCAGTAAAATACTTAGGAAATGGCCTTTCTGTTTACTTAGCTACCATGCGGTAACGGAGGGCTATTTGCTTTTGTAAGGCAAATAAGGGCTACCAGTGCTCCAAAAGCAATGACAATAGCCAGACTTGTAAAGGAGCATGATTATTTCATAATCACTATAGGCTTATCCCTCCCTTCGATGACGAAGAGAGGCCCAACCTCGTCTAACTATCCTAAGTTATTATATATGACGAACTAATATACGATACAATAAGGAACGAATAATAGAAATATATAGATAAATTCGAAAAGACCGCACCCCAAGGTACTTTTTCTCTTTACTTTAGCTTCTTTCTATCTTGCTTCTTAACTGGTTAGCGTTTTAAAGTCTAAATATTCCATCATATTGCGTAACTTTAGATGATTGTATTTAGTTTTACCATCTTTATACGACAATACCATAACATAGGAGTATTCATCATCTTGTATCAAATGGAGTATACGTGATAGCTTACCAGGGTTGTATTGATCCATGATATAGGTAGGAACACCATTATTCAATACCATCGCAGATTGATTGGTACATTTTGTAACAATAATTTAGGAGGACTTTATAGATAATATCGTTAAAACACGTTTAGGATATGCAACCATTGATGATCTTTATCTGTATAGGACCTCTTGTTACAACCAGCCGCATGTCTGGTCCCTCATATACACGACCTTCTGCATGTGGCCCTCTTTCATTTCTGATTGTAACTGTATACCCTTAGGCAAACGATATGTTACATTCCCCCATGTAACAGCATCACTTGTACCATCTACATCATCTATTGGCTGTAGTGATGGTATTACAAAATTAGCCATTGTACTTCTACCTTAGTAGTAATTGGGTGATTTATATGGCCAAGCGCTGCCACATAATTGTGGTTTGTTGTTTATCAAACGTAACAGCAGCCAACATTAAAGGCGTATTCTCACCATAATATTTATCTGTTATACCCATACCCTTCGTAATACCAGGATAATTAAACGCACCCTTTTGTTTAGCCGATTTATAGGCTGCATCATCTACAAAGCTTTACCTAAAACTAACAAGCCCAGTAATAAGCACTGTTTTCACCG
>SCPO01000253.1_pt1 | contig 21263 bp, 27 predicted proteins | sample 6106821 | NCBI WGS metagenome assembly SCPO01 (sample SAMN10720448, study PRJNA508395) | human gut metagenome | isolation source: Participant 2 stool, 0 month | host: Homo sapiens | collected 2017 | reverse complement strand
AAATGCAAATATTTAGAAAGAAATTGTCCGTTGGAAAAAATGTGGCGTTTGTGATTTGCAAGGGAGCGATTTTTACTGATGTGAAGACTTTGTATGGAAATCATAATAAAATATTACGGGAAGATGCCATCAGGTATATTGTAAAAATGCTGATAAAGATCCAATTGTTTCGACTACTGGAAAAATATCCAGAGAACTTTTTGAAATAAGGACAGTAAAATGGACAGGGACATCAGTTTGATTTTCTAACAGTTGGATCCATGGGACATTCTTCATCTGCCATTGCTTGGCATAGCGCTTAATAAGCCGAATACAAAAATATGGTGTATTGATGGAGATGGAGCGGTGCTTATGCACATATGGAATGGCGGCGTCATTGGTGCTGCACCAATGAACTTGGTCCATGTGATCATTAATAATGAAGCTCATGAAACAGTTGGAGGAATGCCAACAGTAGCGTCTACCGTTAAGTTTACAAAATTAGCAGAAGCCTGCGGATATCCTTATGCAGTTTGTGTTGATACATTGGAGGATCTTGATTATGAACTTACAAAAGCAAAAAAATGTCAGCAGCTGAGGTTGATAGAAGTTAAATGTTCTGTTGAATCAAGATCGAATCTGGGCAGACCTACAACATTGGCCATAGAAAACAAAGAAAACTTTATGAAATATTTAAAAATGTTGTGATATCTATGAATAATTTGGTATTATTGTATCTTTACCAACAAAAAACAGCAAGCCAAGGAGTGGACTCAGGATACACCTTCTTTGACAGAGAGTACAACAGTGAGTGATCAGTTAGCAATATCGGCTCCACAAACCCAGCTTTCTTTACTTATCCCTGATCAGGCAAAATAGAAGGTAGCAGAACGTATCCAGGGGGGATATAGGAAGCTAAAGCATTTGATCCATTTCCTTTTATTTTGTTAAATCTGGTTTTATCCTGTGTTGCTGCAATTCAGGCGACGCTGATTATGATGAGCCAGAACCGCCAGGAAGAAAAAGACCGCAGACGGGCAGAGAATGATTACAAGGTAAATCTAAAGACCGAAATTATGATTGAAGATCTTTACGATAAGATCAATACAATTAAAAAAAGCAGATTCTGTTGGAAAAGAAGTTGTTGGAAAAAATGAGACGGAAACTTCAAAAATGAAAATATAAACTTAATAGTGCCTATAAAAGTTATCGAACAGAGACAAAAATAAGTATATTCTGAATGGTTTATGGCGGAGAAGGGGAGAAAAGTGTACTATTTAAATACAAACATAAAAGATCTGGTTAGGATTTTTGATCAAAACGAACGGAAGGATTAATTACGCTTAGATTTATGAGAGTTTCAATTGGAGCTGAAGAATTTATGCAGTTTCTGTATGCATTATTGGAATTGGACAGATAGCGTGTCTAAGAAAAAATGAGGTTTGCAAATGGAAAAAGTGATAACATATGGCACCTATGATCTGTTTCATGAAGGTCATTACAGACTGCTAAAAAGAGCAAAAGAATTGGGAGACTATTTAATAGTCGGAGTGACAACAGAACATTTTGATGAATGCCGTGGAAAGCTGAATGTTGTAGATCCTATTTTGAAGCGGATTGAAAATGTAAAAAAGACCGGATTTGCAGATATGATAATAGTGGAGGATCATGAGGGGCAGAAAATTGAGGATATCCAAAAATATGGTGTAGATATCTTTACAGTGGGATCAGATTGGATCGGAACATTTGATTATCTGAATGCATTTTGTAAGGTTGTATATCTGGAAAGAACTCCCAATATTTCTTCTACAATGCTGCGTGGGAGTGCTTATAAGATTATAAAAATAGGAATTGTGGGTACGGGACGTATTGCAGGAAGGTTTGTAGCCGAAGCCAGATATGCAAGTGGTATTGTGGTTTCTGATGCATATAATCCTGAAATAGAAAGTGCAAGTCAGTTTAAAAAGAAATACTCAGAATATGATATTGCTATTGAGACAGAGGATTACGAAACGTTTTAGGTAACGTAGATGCAGTATATATTGCATCTACTAATGAAACACATTATGAATATGCAAAGCAGGCTTTAATCCATGGAAAAAGTGTTTTATGTGAAAAGCCTTTGGCATTTACTAAGAGAGAAAGCATGGAATTGTATGACCTTGCTTTGAAAAATTATGTAGTTTTAATGGAAGCAATAAAGGCGGCATATTGCCCAGGATTTCAACAGCTGCTAAATGTGGTTCTGAGCGGGAAAATAGGGAAAATAAAAGATGTGGAAGCATGCTTTACCAGAATTGCCAATGTTCATTCACGGGAAAGAACAGATCCGGAATACGGAGGTGCATTTCTAGAATATGGCGGCAATGCTCTTATGCCTATTATAAAAATATTGGGAACAGATTATCAGTCGGTTACATTTGACAGCTTTGACAATGAACTGGGAACAGATGATTATACCAAAATCCAGATTAGGTACAAAGATGCCATGGCAACAGCTAAAGTTGGAATGGCAGTGAAGTCAGAAGGACAGCTTATTGTTGCAGGGACAGAAGGATATGTGATTGCCCCCCTGGTGGTTGACGGAAAAATTTGATGTAAGATATGAGAATGAGACTATTGTTGAACACTATGAGCCTAGATTTGTAGGGGATGGATTACGATATGAAATAAGTGAATTCATAGCTAAAATACGGGGAACAGGAGAAAAATCTTATAAGCTGACAGCAAAAGAGTCTATTTCTATAACTGGAATCGTAGAAAAATTTGTTAAAGACAGATGTATTGAAAAATGACAGATAAGTTAGAATGAAGAATGATTTTTAACAAAAAGTTGAAAGAAGACTTAAAAATAGAGGAGTTGGAAATTATGGATCGTATCGATTATATTTTTAGTATGACATCAAAATTTGCAAATGGACGAAAGATAGTTCTTTATGGTCATAATGAAAGAACCAGAGGAATCAAAAGAAAACTTGTAGAAAAAGGGGTAAACATAGAATTTTTTGTGGATCATTCTCTTTATCAGAATAAAAAACCAGGGTTTATGACAGCAAAATATTACAGGGAAGATCAGATGAATTTTATGTAATTGTTGGAATGCTGAATCGTTTAGATATTATCCAGAGGCTTCAGTCATTTGGATATTTCAGTAAAAAGATTATCTGTACCTAGGAGATATTGAATACTGTGTTTTACGAGATGAAGATGGTTATTTTGAAGATAATTATGGAAATCAACTGATAATGAATAGAAAATTACGGTCACATATCACCTTGAATGGATTTAATTCTCGTGTAGTGATACCATATAGCTGTGTTGTCAGCCCTGACTTCCATTTGCTGATAACTGATGAATGTATCGTCGAAATGGGAAATGGAACATGGTTGGATGGAAATTTTACCGTTTTTGATCAAAGTCACTTTAAATGCGGAGAAAGATGTATATTTGCTAAAGGACTTTTGGAGGTTGAAGCAGCTAATGTCAGGATTGGAAATGATCTTACAACAGAGAGTGGTTATGTTATTCGCGCATCTAAAAAATCTTCTATTGTTATCGGTAATGATTGTATGTTTTCATATAATTTGAATATGAGAACCAAGGATGGTCATGTGATATTTGACGTCAAGACGGAAAAAATATTAATTCAACAGATGAATTATGCAAAAGCAGGAATATTAGAATTGGGGATCATGTGTGGATTGGAATGAATGCCTGTATTTTGTACAATACGGATATTTCAGCTGGGAGCGTGATCGGGGCAATGAGAAAGCAAAAATACCTAATAACTGCATTGCAGCTGGAAATCCGGCCCGTGTGATCCGGACAGATATCGCCTGGAGTAGAAAAGATAATCTTTCTACAGATATAGGTGAATGTGGTGCTGAATTTATAAAATGTACAGAAAACAGATAGTTCTATTTTAAGAGGGCAAAGAAAAATGCCGAGTTTTACAGTTGGACCTGTTATGTCAACGGATGATGCCCTTGACTTTTCTCCAAAAAGTTTTACTATCAAACTACTATTAGATAGTATTAAAAACTAGATATCGGGGTAATGTAAAAAGAAGTGGTTTGAAAGTTGAAGAAAGGCAGGGCGATCAGGACATGAATAAGAAAGCATGGAAAGCGGGTGCGGTATCGGCACTGGCAGTTGGAGCGGGACTGGCGGCAGCGGCGTCGAAGCGGAAAAAGGCAGGAAAAGTGGTTAAGTCGGCTTCGGATTACCGGAATACGGAACGCGGCAGCCAGGAGAAAACAGCAAGGGAATTTATTATTCGAAGGGAAATTATGAGGCGTTTGCGCGCCCGGAGAAACCGGCGGGAATCGAGGGCAAATCGGCTTATATCGTCGGAAGTGGCTTGGCTTCTCTGGCGGCGGCGTGTTTTCTTGTGAGAGACGCACAGATGCCGGGAGAAAATATCCATATTCTGGAGGCGATGGAGGTAGCAGGTGGTGCATGTGACGGTATTCAGGATCCGACCCGTGGATATGTGATGCGAGGCGGCAGAGAGATGGAGAATCATTTCGAGTGCCTGTGGGATCTGTTCCGCAGCATTCCGTCCCTGGAGGTGCCGGGGGCATCAGTTCTCGATGAATATTACTGGCTGAATAAACACGATCCGAACTACTCGCTCTGTCGTGCGACGGTCAACCGAGGCGAGGACGCACACACGGACGGCAAATTCCGCTTGAGCCAGAAAGGCAGCATGGAGATCATGAAGCTGTTCTTTACGAAGGATGAGGATCTGTATGACAAATCCATTGAGGATGTGTTTGATAATGAGGTGTTTGATTCGGATTTCTGGCTGTACTGGAGAACGATGTTTGCATTTGAAAACTGGCACAGTGCATTGGAGATGAAACGGTATTTCCAGCGTTTTATCCACCACATCGGCGGACTTCCGGATTTCTCGGCACTCAAATTTACGCGTTACAACCAGTATGAGTCGCTGATTCTGCCGATGCAGAAATATCTGGAGGCGGCAGGCGTCAGATCCAGTTTGGCACCGAGGTTACGAATGTGCGGTTTGACATCCGGGGTGAGAAAAAGGTTGCGAAGGCGATCGAGTGCGTGAAGGGCGGCGAGAAGAAGGAAATCACGTTGACCGAGGATGATTTTGTCTTTATTACGAACGGAAGCTGTACTGAGGGAACGATCTACGGCGACCAGAATCAGGCACCGGTAGAAGGTGCGGAAGTGCGTACCAGCGGCTGCTGGAGTCTGTGGCGTCAGATTGCTGCGCAGGATCCGTCCTTTGGACATCCGGAGAAATTCTGCTCGGATATCGAGAAGACAAACTGGGAGTCAGCAACGGTCACGACTTCGGATGAGACAATCATTTCCCAGATCCGCAAGATTTGCCGCAGGGATCCGAGAAGTGGACGCGTCGTAACAGGCGGTATCGTGAGCTGCCGTGATTCAAGCTGGCTGCTCAGCTGGACGATCAACCGTCAGGGACAGTTCAAAGCGCAGGATAAGGACGAGATCTGCGTCTGGGTATACAGTTTATTTACGGATGTACCGGGCGATTATGTGAAGAAGCCGATGCGCGCCTGCACGGGCAAGGAGATCACCGAAGAATGGCTGTACCATCTCGGAATCCCGGAGGATCAGATCGAGGAACTGGCTGAGAACCACGCGAACTGTACGCCGACGATGATGCCGTATATCACAGCATTCTTTATGCCGCGGCGTGCCGGAGACCGCCCGGACGTTATCGGATGGATGTGTCAATGCGGCATTTCTGGGGCAGTTTGCGGAGACCCCGCGTGATACTATTTTCACGACCGAGTATTCCGTCCGCACCGCGATGGAAGCGGTGTATGGCTTGTGCGGCGTAGACCGCGGCGTACCGGAAGTATGGGGCAGTGTCTACGATATCCGCGAGCTTCTGACAGCACGGTTAAGCTGATGGACGGCAGATCGCCGCTGGAAATGAAGCTGCCGATGCCGCTTGAAGCACTCAAAAGCCGATTCTCCGGAAGCTTGACAAGACGGTGATTGGAAAGCTGCTGCGCGATCACGGCGTGCTGAAAGACTGGATGGTGTAAGAGACTGAGGAACGCAGGTGTTACTGGACACGTATGCGTGAACAGTAACACGCAGGTAAATATGGCTGCGTTAGATAAAGGAAGACAGGCTGTCACAAACAGAAGGCCCCGAACGGAAAACGTTCGTTTGGCATTCGTGTGGCAGCCTTTTAACAGGAAATTGTCGTGAGGCACATTCTTTTCACTTGCCCGTTTTTCTATGACATGATACAATAAAGATTGGCGTAAATGTAGAAAATTTGAGAAGAAAACGATTTTGAAAAGGATCGTTTGATAGATGTGAGGGAAAATAGATGGATTATTTACTTTGTATCCCGGCGCGGGAGACAAATACGAGAGAGAATTGTGAGAAAATACATAATGTTCTGGCGCGCATGTCCGATACCTACAAACTGTGGATTGTACCGGAACCGGTTAAGAATAAGCAGTTTCCATGTCCGCCGTATTACAAGAAATACCGGATCTACAAGCCGGTAAAGGAACGCGATACGAACGGAGAGGCATATCTGGAAAAAGAAGAGGAAGAGATGCTCTTGAGTTCCTGCAAGACGGAGGAAGAGCAGGAACTGATGAAAAGCTGTATCTATGCGTACCAGTATTCGGCGGCGATCGTACTTAAAAGCTTCCGGGAGAAGGAAAAGAAAAATAAGATGCAGGTTCGACCTCTTTCGGAGCGGACACAGGCGCCAAGAGGCGTAAGTGGTCCGAATAGGGGAACACGTCTGGAAACACCGGAAAAAGCCGAAAAGCCGGAACAGGAGCGCAGCGCACAAGAACGTCCGTCTGGCAGTGACAGACCGGAACGATCGGAGAGAAGCTATCGGAACCGTGCAGCGGATCGTGCTGCAGAGGGGAATACCGAGCGCACGCAGGGCAGAGAGAAAGCTTGCTCAGAGAGAGAGAGGGCAGATCGTGTTTCAGGAGCCGAGAGAGCAGCGGACAGACGCAGCGGAAACCGCGCGGTGCCGGAAAATGAGAACGGGAAGACCGCCCGGCTTCTGGAAGGCGGGGGTTTGAGCGCCGTCCACCGCGCAGAGGAGAACGGCCAGGAGAAAAATGAGGTCGTGAAAGACCCAGTGCAGGGCGAACTTCCGTTCCGCGCTTACATGGAGACAGGCAGCCTCCCGGCGTTCCGGGATACGGCAGCAACGGTGACTGTACAGCCGATACAGCGGAAGAAAGAAGGTTATATGCCGATGGAGCGCAAACCGGCCGCGCAGACGCAGGAGCCGGAACCACAGGTGTAAGGTATGTGACAGAAACAGAACGATAAAATTAAATCACAGAATTTATAGAATGGCATCGAAACAATAAGAGTTCCGATGCCATTTGAGCATCAAACAGGACTATGCTTTCCATTTCTTTATTCCAACCATTCAGTTCTAATCCCCCCTATTTTCCGCATATGAATAAATGCAGTCTGTGAAAAGTACAGAACAGGGACGGAAAAAGGGGGAAATGCGTATGTATGAGAACCGGACGGTGGAAGAGGTGTGCAGGAGTTTTCGGTCGATTTGCGGACAGGCTTATCGGCAGCGGAAGTGGAGGTGCGGCAGCGCCATTATGGGGAAAATGAGCTGCGGGAAGCACCACCGCGGAGTCTGATTGTGCGCATCGGGGCACAGCTTTGCGACTCCCTGATTTTTGTGTTGTTTGCGGCAGCCGGGATCTCCCTGCTTTTGGGCGAGTACGGCGATGCGGGGGTAATTCTGGCGGTTGTCGTATTAAATGCCACGGTGGGCGTGATTCAGGAGGGAAGGCGGAGAAAGCGCTCGAATCCTTAAAACGGATGACGCAGCTGGAGGCGGTTGTGATCCGGGAAGGAAAAGAGCGGGAGATTGCCGCGCGGGAGCTGGTGCCGGGGGATCTGGTCGTGCTCGATGCCGGGCGGCAGGTTCCAGCCGACCTGCGTCTTACCGAGACAGCTGAAATGCGGGCAGAAGAATCAGCGCTGACCGGCGAATCGCGGGCTGTTGAGAAAAAAGCCATTTTTAGCCGCCGGTGCGCTTCCGGTGGCAGAGCGTAAAAATGAGACATTTATGACTTCTTACGTGACGGCAGGGCGGGGAAAAGGAATTGTCATCGCCACCGGCATGAATACGGAGGTAGGGCGGATTGCCTCTCTGATCCGTGAGGCGCCGGAGGAGGAGACACCGTTGCAAAAAAGGCTGTCGGATCTGGGGAAACTATTGAGTATTCTTACGATCGGGCTGTGCGTTTTATTATTTGCCCTCGCCGTCTGGCAGAAGCGCGACGTGATGGAAATGCTGCTCACTGCGATTTCCTGGCGGTAGCTGCCGTGCCGGAGGGCTTCCGACGACGGTGACGATTGTGCTGGCGCTGGGAGTGACGAAAATGGCGCGGGCTGGCACGATCGTGCGCCGTCTTCCGTCCGTGGAAACACTGGGGCAGTCAGCGTGGTTTGCTCAGATAAAACGGGGACGCTGACGAAAAATGAGATGACGGTGACGACATGTTATGTAAATCGACAGGAGTATACGGAACAGGAATTGGCGCGCTCTAAGGAAAGAAGTGGGAAAACGGCTTCTGGAGGTATTTGCGCTGTGCAGCGATGCCGGGGAGACGGTGGGGGATGCCACCGAGCGGGCTCTGTACGGATTTTGTGAAAATTGTGGTGCTTCTCCGGAGCATCTGCGTCGGAGATATCCGCGGAAAGGGGAGATTCCCTTTGATTCGGATCGGAAGAGAATGACGACGGTGCATGAGCAGGGAGAAAACTGGATTTCTTGTGTAAAAGGGGCGCCGGATGTGATTCTTAAAAGGTGTCGTTATGAGATGGAAGAGGACAAAATTGTGCCGCTGACCAGGGAGAGGCGGACAGAGATTGAGGCGGAGATCACGCGTATGTCCGCGCGTGCCCTGCGAGTACTCGCGGGGGCGTATAGGGAGCTTCAAACAGGAAAAATGCCGGATGGAAAGTGGGAGAAACAGGTGGGACAGCTGGAGCAGAACCTGGTATTTCTGGGTCTGGCAGGCATGATGGATCCGCCGAGGGAGGCAGCAGCCGGGGCAGTTGAGGCATTTCGCAGGGCATCTGTGCGGACGGTCATGATCACTGGAGATCATGCAGACACGGCGCTTGCGATCGCCAGGCAGCTGGGGATTGCCAAACGGCGGGAAGAATGCATGACGGGGGCGCAGCTGGAAACGCTGGATGAGGAGCTCGGAGGAACGAATCGGTTCTGTATCAGTCTTTGCACGGGTGTCGCCGGAACATAAAGTCCGGATTGTGCGGGCTTTAAAACGCGCCGGGTGCGTGACGGCGATGACTGGGGACGGCGTAAATGATGCGCCGGCGCTTAAATCAGCCGATATCGGGATCGCGATGGGAAAAGGCGGCACCGATGTGGCGCGGCAGGCGGCGGATATGATTTTGACGGATGATAATTTTGCGACGATCGAGAGGGCAATTGAGGAAGGGCGCGGCATCTATGAAAATATACGAAAATCTATACTGTTTCTGCTTTCCTCCAATCTGGGGAGATTTTAACCATGTTTGCCGCCGTTGCTATCGGAATACCGGCGCCGCTGGGAGCCGGGCACATCCTTTGGATCAATCTGATTACGGATTCGCTTCCGGCGCTGGCACTCGGCATGGATGGAAACGACCGGGAGAACTTGATGCGTCAGCCGCCGCGCCGGACGGGCGATTCGCTGTTTGCCGGAGGAGGGTGGTTCTGCATGGTATTTTACGGGTCTCTGATTGCAGCAGTCACGCTGGGGGCATTTTTCAGCAGACAGGAGCTTTTGCGGGCACAGACGTATGCATTTACTGTTCTGGGGCTGTCGGAGCTCTTTCATGCGGTCGGCATGCGCTCGCTTACGGGCTCGGCATTTTCACGCAGTCTTGGGAAAAATCCGCTGATGCTTGCGGCAGTCCTTGTGGGAATTCTGATGCAGGTTGCAGTGACGGAGATTCCTTTTTTGATGAAACTCCTTCACACGGTGCGGCTGCACCCGGCAGAGTGGCTGGCGCTTCTCCTGTTATCCGCCACGCCGCTGTTAGTGCATGAACTTCTAGCATTTCTTCTTCGGAAACGGCGTTGATACAGCGAAAATGCAGTTTACAGACAAGTGTTTTTGAAGCTGAATGCATTGGCAAAATCCCGTTACTGTTTACGGATAGGCACTTTTGGAAGCGAAAGTGCCGTAAGAAAACGTGGTGGCAGCAGGAATTTGCCGTATTTAAATGCGAAGCCGCGGCAAATTCCGTTACTGGGCACATATGCGCGAACAGTAACACGCGGCAGGAGATTGAGCAGATTTCGAAAACAGGCTTGTTCTTTTGGACAAAAAAACTTATAATAAAATGGAGTCCAAGCTGATTTTGTCAGAAAAGTATAAAAAGTTGCTGTCCGCAGACAGGCATATTTGAAGTCTAAGGTGCCGCATGAAAACAGAATGGAAGCAACCATAGATACATAGGAAGATGAGGGAAGAGATGGGGAGAAACAGACGAGAGGACGCCTTCGGCGTTCGAAAGAAGCCGGCAGCTTCATCCGCACGATCTTCGGGCAGGCGGGGCACCGCAAAAGAAAAGCGGAAAATCGATGTCGGCAAAGCAAAGAAAGCGGGCAAAATAACAGCCGGAGCGGTGGGCAGATCGTGTTCCATGCGATGGCAAGGATCTTGGAACCATGTTCAAGACGCTTCTGGTGTGTCTGGTACTGCTGGTGATTGGCGGTGCCGGATTTGGCGCATATAAGCTGATTCCGCTCTATGAGGACTATAAAAGCCAGATAGGGAGTGGTGGAAAACAGTACGCCGGATACGTTCCGTTTGCAGGAGGCAAGTTATATTTATGATTCCAACGGTAATGTGCTGGCGAAGCTGACGGGAGACGAGGATTCCAGTTATTTGACGTATGACCAGATACCGCAGAATGCAGTCAACGCATTTGTGGCGATCGAGGATCGGACGTTCTGGGAAAATCCAGGCATTGATATAAAAGGTATTTTCCGTGTCGCAATCAATTACTTTTTGACTGAGGGAGCAGAAAAGCACGGCGCGAGTACGATCACCCAGCAGTTAGCGAGAAACCGTTTTCTGACCCGCGAGGTGTCGATGGAGCGGAAGATCAAGGAGATGCTGATTTCCTTAGATTTGACGAAGAAATACACCAAAGAGCAGATTATGGAGTTCTATATCAATGATATCAGCTTCGCGAACACATACTACGGGCTTCAGGCGGCTGCAAGAGGTTATTTTGGCAAGGATGCGGATGAACTGTCCCTGAGCCAGACGGCATATTTGTGTGCGATTCCGAACTCGCCGACGTATTACAACCCGTACCGTCATCCGGAAAATGCGCTGACACGCCGCGATAAGATTCTGGAAGATATGCTGAGTATGGGATTTATTACGGAGAAAGCGTGCAAAGAGGCAAAGGCGGAGGAGATCACGGTCAACCGCCAGAGAGTGCCGCTGCACAACTATGAGACGACGTATGCGATCGACTGTGCGATTCGCTATCTGATGCGCCGTGACGGCTTTGAATTCCAGTATGGATTCCGCAGCGACGAGGCTTACAAAGAGTACAATGCCAATTACAACGAGGTGTACAAAACCCAGGAGCGCGATGCGCTCTATACGGGCGGCTATAACCTTTATACCTCGTTGGATCCGGACAAGCAGACGATCCTGCAGGATGCATTAGATGGAGTCCTGTCCTTTGATGGCAATACATCCGAAAACGGCGTTTACAAGCTGCAAGGCGCGTCCACCGTTATTGACAACAAGACGAACCGCGTCGTGGCGATTGTGGGTGGACGCAGTCAGGAGACGGATACCTACACATTAAACCGTGCGTTCCAGGCCCGAGACAGCCGGGAAGTTCTATCAAACCGTTGATCGTGTATACACCGGCACTGGAAAATGGTTACACATCGGAAACAAAGATTCCGAATATCAATATTGACGCGGCGAAGCAGAAGGGCGTGGATGTGAAGTCCCTTTCCGGCGAGAGGCTGGTGCTTCGAAATGCGGTTGAGCGAAGTAAAATGGTGTGGCATGGTATATCTATGATGATATCACACCGGATGTCGGCATGGCATATTTAACCCAGATGCGCTTCGCGAGCGTGCAGGCGGCGGACTATTATCCGGCGACTTCCCTGGGCGGCTTTACCACCGGTATGACGACCGAGGAGATGGCGGGCGCTTATGCGGCGCTGTCAGACCGGGACAGTACCGCGAACCGACCTGTATTATCAAGATGATCAATCACCAGGGCAAAGATATTTTTGAAGATTATGAATCGGTTCAGGTTTACCAGGAGAGCAGCGCTGTGCTGATGACCGATATTTTAAAGGGAGTTGTCACAAAAGGTACGGCGGCGTCGATGGGTTGGAGCGGCAATATAGAGGCGGCCGGAAAGACCGGTACGACCAACGGCAGCCGTGACGGCTGGTTCTGCGGCATGACGCCATATTACACGATGACGGTCTGGGTTGGCTACGACCAGCAGAAGACACTTTCCAGCCTGTACGGCGGCACGTATCCGGCGAAGATCTGGAAAAATGCGATGGAAAAGATGGTAGAGGGGCTTCCGGCGGCGTCCTTTGATACCCCGGAGACGGACAATGGACGCGGAGAAGGAACCTATCTGGCAGGTCATCCGGATGCATTTGAAATCACAACCAGCGGATATAACGCGGCGAATTTCAGAAGGGATCATTTGCTCTCGGATGAGGTGGCGAAGCTTCTGGAGTCTGCAAAGAGCGGCGATTCCGGTCGCAGCAGCAAGGAGTTAAAAGAAGACGCCAGCGCCAAGATCGAGCAGATCAAGAGCGAATCCATCAAAGAGCGGATACAGCGGATCTACAAGACGGGTACGGCAGGAAAACGGTATTCAGCCCCGGCGGTGGTGCCGGAAACAACTGCCGAGACAGTTGAAGAACCGGCAGAATCTAGCACGACGATCGTGCCGGCAGGACCGGGCAGCGACATCGGACCAGGACACGGTCCGGCGCAGGAACCGGCAGTGGGTCCGGCGGCGGAGATTGGGCAGTAAAGAATTGAAAAATAGCACACCGCCTTCTCGTTACTTTAGTGATGAGAATGCGGTGTGCCATTTTTAATAAAGTGCAGAACATGCGTCGATGAGCCGTTGGGATGTGTATCAGAAAATGGGATTTCTGTGCGAAACGGATTGGATGTTTGATATAGCGATATCAGGATTGGAGGTGTATAAAGCTGGAATAGGAAAAACGGTACGTTTATTTCTATAATTTCAATTTTCCTCTGGACAAATAAGACAAGTTAGTGTAAACTAACTTCATTAGCAGTTAGACAAAACTAACTTTCGGAGGATAAAATATGAGTGTTGTAATTGTAGGTGGTCATGACCGCATGGTCAGCCAGTATGTGAAAATCTGCAAATCATTTAACTGTAAGGCAAAGGTATTTACACAGATGACGGCGGATTTCGGCAAACAGATCGGAGCGCCGGATCTGCTTGTACTCTTTACAAGCACCGTTTCCCATAAAATGATTCGGAGGGCGGTTGATGGTGCAAAGGGAAGCCGGACAGAAGTTGTCCGCTGCCACACCAGCAGCAAAACCGCGTTGGAAGAAATTTTGCAGGAACACTGTGCAGCTTGCTGACGTATTTAAATGCGAAGCCACGGCAAATTCCGTTACTGGGCACATATGCGTGAACAGTAACTCCGTCGGTTTCTGGAAACGATAGATTGATTTCGATATGGTTTGAAATATTCTTCCAAATATGGTATTCTAGTATATAGTATTATGGTAACTGGTCGGCAGCTTGGGAAGACTATTCTGCGGGAGACAGGAAGGCACGAAGCCAGACCGGTTATGTGTTAGAAGTTTGGAGGGAATCACTTTGAAAATACAGCAGTCAGCAGAGGATTATCTGGAAACGATTCTTATGTTAAGCTATCGCAAGCCGACGATCCGTTCGATCGATGTAGTCAATGAGCTGGGGTATTCAAAACCAAGCGTCAGCGTTGCGATGAAGAATCTTCGTGAAAACGGTTATTCGATGGATCATGAGGGATATATCCTCTGGAGCCCCGGGCGTCGGGATCGCGGATATGATTTATGAGCGTCATACATTACTGACAAAGCTTTTGGTAGCGTTGGCCAAGAGAGGTGGTGGAAGATGCCTGCCGCATTGAACATGCTGATGGTCAGCCCGACAGGGGCAATCAAAGAATTTGCAGCCGCGCATCTGGCAAAGATCGAGAAAGCAAACCGGACAGATGAGCCGGAAAAATAGATGGCTGTTTAAGATTCGACAGTTATATTCTCATCATAAATTTATAATTGCAGAGGACACGGAAAAGAGACCGCACGCGTGAACGTGGCGGTCTCTTTTTTCATAGGAAATTACGTCCTATGAAACAAAAAACGCTCCGCGGGATTTGCACTCGCGTGAAGAAGCTTTTCTCAAATAAAAGCGATCAGGCGTTGAGCATCTGCACCGAAAAATCATTAAAAGTACCCAGAACCGCCAGCGTGTAGCTGTAACCGCTGCGAAGCCGGATATTTGTGTTGACGATGGCGAATCAGTTAATTTTGACGCGGTAGACGGTCAGCTGGTAGATGCCGGGGATGATGTGCATGTAGCGCGTATAATTCATGTAATCCAGATCGGATACGACCAGACGTCCGTTCAGGTAGATATCGATCGGTTCGCGGATGGAGGCGGCATTGTAGAAACGCAGGTGCGCGATCTCCGATGAGGTGGAAAGAACGGCGAGAGAGAATGCCCCAGGTCCAAGTGCGCCATTTGGAGATGGCTTCCAGTTGGAACCGCCGCAGTTTATGCAGCCACCGGTGTTCGGGCTGCCATGATTATTGGACGGCAGGCTGGGCATCACATCCCCGTATGGTCCGAAGCCCGGAGATACCTGAAGATCATCGGATGAGCTGTCCGGATATGTTAAGATAACAGGAGGCTGAGAATTAAATCCAGACTGTGCCGTATCACTGGTTCCAGCTGCTGCCGCATCCGTCTCCGGTGCCGCCGCCGGAGTCGTGTCAGCATCCCCTCAGGCACTGCTGCTGCATCGTAGTTGTATGTTTCCATAAAAAGATACCCCTTTTCATATTGGCTATATTGCAGTATATGAAGAAGAAAAAAGGAGAGTTACTATTTGCAGGCAGGAATTTTCTGGACTGAAAATCCTGTTCGATACGGTAGAAAAGCGTATTTTGCCGATCTGGAATGCGGAGCATCGGCAAAATTCAGTTATAGTTTACATGATTTGGTGAAAGGTCAAGAATGAAGAAAATAAAAAAGAGACCCGAATCTCGAATCTCTTTCCAGTGACCTGTCCGGGAATCGAACCCGGGTTTACGCCGTGAGAGGGCGTCGTCTTGACCGCTTGACCAACAGGCCATATTTAATTTTGTTCAATCGAGGCGACGTGATTCGAACACGCGACCTCTGCGTCCCGAACGCAGCGCTCTACCAAACTGAGCCACGCCTCGATATGATTTTCTCGCTTTTGAAGCGGTGCTCATCAGCGACTTCTATATACTATCACGCCTTCAAAAAAAATGCAAGCGTTTTTTTGAAAAAAATTGAAAAAGTTTTAAAAAATTGAAAAAACCCTTTAAAATCAATATTTTCACGCTTTTAACTTATATTTCGAAATTATTATGAATAACGTAAGAAAGCGAAAGGATGATTAAAGTCCTGCTAAGGATGCGCCGAAACTCTTTTCATTTTGGATAAAAAGAATAAAATGGGGAACAAAGCATAGTGAGCTTGCATTGAAAAATGAATGAGTCAGGAGGAATTAAGTATGAACATCATCGCAGCCATCTTATTTGGAATATATGGAGTGATCGGAGGCGTGAGTACCGTCGTATGTACCGTGAGCATTCCGGGTATCATTATTTGGAAAATTTACCGGAAAACGAAATATCATAAGGCGCTGACGGATTAAGTAAAATAAGAATTATAAAAAAGGGTCTTGCAGGTGAAAGATTTTCTATCTGCAAGACCCTTTTGCTTAAAATCAATGTAATTATCGGACAATATAGACATCGGCGCTTCTTCCATACTGCAGTGCCTGACTGTGGGAATTGAAGAAGATGTCCAGTTTGTTTCCGCGGATGCCGCTGCCGCTGTCCTCGACGGTATAGACAACGCCGTTGATGCGGAGTTTGGTTCCGAGCGGGAATACGCGCAAGTCGGCGGAAATGGTATGTCCTGCCTGCGGAATGGTGCCGGATTTAGTGCGGTTCTTTCCGCCACGGCAGCATCTGCGGCAGCTGCAGTAAGCAGTTGTCGTAAAACGTCCGGCGTAGATTTCAGCAGGTGCCTCTGCTTCCTGTGCCTCGGCAGCAGCATTTGTGTCAGTATTTTCAGTCATTGCAGCTTCGTCAGCGTTCTCTGCCTTCGCCTGTGCAGACTCATTTGAAAATGCAGCGACTTCTGCCTCGGAAGCGTTCGTGTCAGCCGCTTCTTCCGCAGCAGCGTTTGTATTCTTCGAATCAGCTCCGGATCGGAAGCCGGACCAGATGGTGTCTGGGCTGCTTCGGTGGAAGTGCCGTCTGTTTCTTCACCGGCTGCCGCATCTATTTGGGAGACAAGCTCGGTTCCGCATCTGTGGCTGCCAGTGTATTCATGGTGCCTGCCATGAGACAGACCAGGCTCATGGCCGTTGTGGCAGTCCGCGCCGCATGGTGTTTATCATATTCATCAAATAAAACCTCTCATTTCAATTTAGATTCATTTGTCTCATCGCAACGATTGTATCTCACAAATATTGCAATATATTTACAAATGTTATAATTTGTTACTATTATATTACAAAATGTTAAATGTCAAGCCGGAGAGCCGGAAATAGGGCTCTGGGAGCGGTCGGAGGTTCGACAAGTCGAAAGCTTGTTCAAATGCAAACAGGAAAGTGGGTAAGGGAGTTTCTACATATAGAAAATGTGAAAATCAGCGTGCCTAAAACAGGGTATGCAGAGTGGAAAAATTTTATTCGAAAAGAAGAAAAAATTTTTAAAACCGAAAATCATTGACAAATACTTGCGTAAGTAATATAGTATGAACTGTAGATATTAGCACTCTGATAGATTGAGTGCTAACAAAAAACTTCCAGAGCGGATTTAAGAGACCGGCGGAAGCGGATGCACGGAAGGAGAGATTGGATGGAACTGGATGAGAGAAAGGAAAAGATTTTGAAAGCGATTATCCAGAACTATCTGGAGACCGGAGAGCCGGTTGGTTCCAGAACGATCTCCAAGTATTCCGATTTGAAACTCAGTTCGGCGACGATTCGAAATGAGATGTCGGATCTGGAAGAACTGGGATATATCATTCAGCCGCACACATCGGCAGGCCGGATTCCTTCAGATAAAGGATATCGTTTCTATGTGGATCAGTTGATTCATGAGAAAGAGACGGAGGTCACGCAGGTGCGTGATATGGTCATCCGAGAGTGGATCGGGTGGAGCTTCTGTTAAAGCAGATGGCAAAGCTTTTGGCGAGCAATACGAATTATGCGACGCTGATCAGCGGACCGCAGTATCACCAGACGAAGATCAAGTTTATACAGCTTTCCAGAGTGGAAGCCGGGAAACTCCTGATTGTCACTGTTTTAGAAGGCAACATTATCAAGAACTCGATTGTGACACTTGATGCGACTGATGAGGACATCCTGAATTTGAACATCCTTTTGAACAGCGCTCTCAACGGATTGACGATGGAGCAGATTAATCTGGATGTCATTACCCGGATGAAAGGGCAGGCAGGCGAGCGCAGCCACATCGTGGATGTGGTACTAAGCGAGGTGGCCGAGGCGATTCGTTCCGGCGAGGAAGATTTACAGATTTACACCGAAGGTACGACGAACATTTTCAAATATCCAGAACTGAGCGATGGCGCGAAAGCCAGCCAGCTCATCGGGACACTGGAGCAGAAAAGACCTCTGGAGAGAGATTCTTACCGAGGACGATGCGGACAGCGATAAGAAAAATGAGATTCAGGTCTACATCGGAAGTGAGACACAGGTGCAGTCGATGAAGGACTGCAGTATCGTTACTGCCAATTATGAATTGGGGACGGACTTCGGGGAACGATAGGAATCGTTGGACGGAAACGAATGGATTATGACAAAGTTGTATCGACCCTGCGCTCATTAAAGAGCCAGCTCGATCAGACATTCAATCATAAAGATACCGAGTAGCACGGATGTGCAAAATAAAGAGGTGAGAGACATGGCAAAGACAGAGATAGATTCCAAAGCAGCCGAGGCGGCAAATGAGGAGCAGGTAAAAGAAACAGAAACCCAGGCAGAAGCTGAGGCAGTGAAGGAAAAGGAAGCTTCTTCAGAAGACGCACAAGCGCCGGAGGGAGAAAAAGAGAAAAAAGGATTTTTCTCCAAGAAGAAGGATAAGAAAGATGAGCAGATCGAGGAGCTGACGGATCGCCTGAAGCGCACGATGGCTGAATTTGACAATTTCCGGAAACGAACGGAGAAAGAAAAATCAGCGATGTATGAGATTGGCGCAAAGGACATCATCGAGAAGATTCTCCCGGTGGTGGACAATTTCGAGCGTGGTCTGGCGACCATCCCGGAGGGCGAAGAAAAAAGCGCTTTCGCCGATGGCATGGATAAGGTTTACAAGCAGCTCGTAAAAACACTGGGTGATGCAGGTGTAAAGCCAATCGAAGCGGTTGGTCAGGAATTTGATCCGAATTTCCATAATGCAGTGATGCATATTGAGGATGAAAACCTGGGTGAGAATGTGGTAGCCGAGGAGTTCCAGAAAGGCTATGTATACCGCGACAGCGTGGTTCGCCACAGCATGGTAAAAGTGGCAAATTAAAATAGGTAACACGTAAACAGCTGGCACCCAGAATTCGGTGCTGGTGGTTGATTTGATATAATATAGACAGACAGGCGGCAGAATTTAGCTCCCATGAGGAGAAAGAGAACTGCCAGAAAAGATAATTTCAGGAGGAAATAACTATGAGCAAGATTATCGGTATTGACTTAGGAACAACAAACAGTTGTGTAGCAGTTATGGAAGGTGGCAAACCGGTTGTTATCGCAAATACAGAAGGTATCCGTACCACACCGTCCGTTGTGGCATTTACAAAGACAGGCGAGAGACTGGTCGGCGAGCCGGCAAAGCGTCAGGCAGTTACCAACGCTGAGAAGACCATTTCTTCTATCAAGAGACACATGGGCAGCGACTACAAAGTAACCATTGATGACAAGAAATATACGCCGCAGGAGATTTCCGCGATGATTCTGCAGAAGCTGAAAGCAGATGCAGAGAGCTACTTGGGTGAGAAGGTAAACGAGGCAGTTATTACTGTTCCGGCTTACTTCAACGACGCACAGCGTCAGGCAACCAAGGATGCAGGTAAGATCGCTGGTCTGGATGTAAAGAGAATTATCAACGAGCCGACGGCAGCAGCGCTTGCGTATGGCCTTGATAATGAGAAAGAGCAGAAGATCATGGTATATGACTTAGGCGGCGGTACATTCGATGTTTCCATCATCGAGATCGGTGACGGCGTTATCGAGGTTCTGGCAACCAATGGCGATACACATCTGGGCGGCGATGATTTCGATAACCGTATTACCCAGTGGATGATCGACGAGTTCAAGAAAGCAGAGGGTGTAGACCTTTCCGCTGATAAGATGGCGCTTCAGAGACTGAAAGAAGCAGCTGAGAAAGCGAAAAAAGAGCTTTCTTCCGCAACTACAACCAATATCAACCTTCCGTTCATCACTGCAACCAGCGAGGGACCGAAGCATCTGGATATGAACCTGACCAGAGCTAAATTTGATGAGCTGACCAGAGACTTAATCGAGAGAACCGCAATTCCGGTACAGAACGCACTGAAAGATGCTGGTATCACTGCTTCTGAGTTAAGCAAAGTACTTCTGGTAGGTGGTTCCACACGTATGCTGGCAGCACAGGAAGAAGTAAAACGTCTGACTGGTAAAGAGCCGAGCAAATCCTTAAACCCGGATGAGTGCGTAGCAATCGGTGCAGCTATCCAGGGTGGTAAGCTGGCTGGCGATGCTGGTGCCGGTGATATCCTTCTTCTGGATGTAACTCCGCTGTCCCTGTCCATTGAGACTATGGGTGGTGTAGCAACCAGACTGATTGAGAGAAATACCACAATCCCGACCAAGAAGAGCCAGATCTTCTCTACCGCAGCTGATAACCAGACCGCTGTTGATATCCACGTTGTACAGGGCGAGAGACAGTTCGCAAAGGACAACAAGACACTGGGAACTTCCCGTCTGATGGCATTCTTCCGGCAAGAAGAGGTGTTCCGCAGATTGAGGTTACCTTCGATATTGATGCAAACGGTATCGTAAATGTATCTGCAAAAGACCTTGGTACAGGTAAAGAGCAGCACATCACGATTACCTCTGGTTCCAATATGTCCGATTCCGATATTGATAAGGCAGTCAAAGAGGCAGCTGAGTATGAGGCACAGGATAAGAAGAGAAAAGAGGGCATCGATGCAAGAAACGAAGCTGACTCCATGGTATTCCAGACAGAGAAAGCTCTGGAGGAAGTAGGCGATAAGATCGATGCAAACGATAAAGCAGCCGTAGAAGCTGACTTAAATGCACTGAAAGAAGCTATCAACAAAGCTCCGATCGACCAGATGACCGATGCACAGATTGATGAAATCAAGGCTGGCAAGGAAAAACTGATGAACAGCGCACAGGCACTCTTCAGCAAGGTTTACGAGCAGGCACAGGCAGCTGGCGCAGCAGGAGCAAAAGGTGCTGTGGTGTTTCGATGCAGGAAGTGCACCGCATGACGATAATGTAGTTGACGGAGACTTTAAAGAGGTATAATATAATAAGCAGCCATTTTTCAAAGAAAAATGAGCGGATTACGAATGTTTTGAGGATTGCGGGAGCACGGCAGTGCGCAATCCGGGACATCGGTATCAATAGAAAAACGCAGTGAGGGGCTGTCGCAGGAATCTGCGGCAGACCCCCATTTGTAGGTTTTGGGGTAACTGTTCAGTAGGTCTGCGCATTTACTGCGCTGACCGTACGAAAACATGGCCAGCAGGCAAAAATCCCATTGCCGTAGGCAATTTTAATGGATTTTGCGCGTGTGAAGGTACTGAACAGTTACGTTGTGGGAAGATAAATAGATACGATAGAAACTCTGCCGGATGCGGTCAAATGTACCGGCGGATTTTGGGAAGGAAGAGCTGAAATGGCAGAGAGTAAGA
>SCPO01000395.1_pt1 | contig 21327 bp, 30 predicted proteins | sample 6106821 | NCBI WGS metagenome assembly SCPO01 (sample SAMN10720448, study PRJNA508395) | human gut metagenome | isolation source: Participant 2 stool, 0 month | host: Homo sapiens | collected 2017 | reverse complement strand
ATATTTCTCAGGAAATAACACCAGCATGGAAGGGGAAACAAATAGAATGAAGAAAATTATTTTAACCGGCGATCGTCCTACCGGGCGCTTACATGTCGGACATTATGTTGGCTCTCTGAGCGAGAGAGTGAGACTTCAGAATTCCGGCAAATTCGACGAGATTTATATTATGATTGCCGATGCCCAGGCACTTACAGATAACGCAGATCATCCGGAAAAGGTGCGTAAAAATATTCTGCAGGTTGCCCTGGACTATCTGGCTTGTGGAATTGACCCGGAGAAATCCACCATCTTTATCCAGTCCATGGTTCCGGAGTTGACAGAACTTACCTTTTTATTATATGAACCTGGTTACGGTAGCGCGTGTACAGCGTAATCCTACCGTAAAAGCAGAGATTCAGATGCGTAATTTTGAGGCAAGCATCCCGGTTGGATTCTTTACTTATCCGATTAGCCAGGCGGCGGATATCACTGCATTCCGCGCGACGACCGTTCCGGTTGGAGAGGATCAGATGCCGATGTTAGAGCAGTGCAAGGAGATCGTCCACAAATTCAACAGCGTGTACGGCGAGACTCTGACGGAACCGGAGATCCTGCTTCCGTCCAACAAGGCATGTCTGCGTCTGCCGGGTATCGATGGAAAGGCAAAGATGAGCAAATCGCTTGGAAACTGCATCTACCTTTCTGATTCGGAAGCAGATGTGAAGAAGAAGATCATGTCCATGTTTACAGATCCAAATCACCTGCGTGTCGAGGATCCGGGTAAAGTCGAGGGCAATCCGGTCTTCATCTATCTGGATGCATTCTGCCGTCCGGAGTATTTTGCAGAGTTTCTGCCGGATTACCAGAACCTGGACGAGCTGAAGCGCATTACCAGAGGTGGTCTGGGCGATGTGAAAGTGAAGAAATTCTTAAACAACGTCATGCAGGCTGAACTGGCTCCGATCCGCGCGAGACGCCAGGAATGGGAGAAGAGAATCCCGGATGTATTTGACATTCTGAAAGAGGGAAGCAAGGCAGCAGAGGCGAAGGCTGCTGAGACACTTCGCGATGTGAAGGCTTCGATGCGGATCAATTATTTTGATGATGACAGCCTGATTGATACGATCGAGGACTAAGATAAAAAGTGGAAATTCGGCGTGGCTTTTTGGAATGCCGGGAGTGTGCTGCTGGAAATGAATTGATTTAAAAAATAGAGAAAAGTCTGTCTTCTGGCACGGGAAAGGTGCCGGGATGACAGGCTTTTTTTCGCGTGATTCCCACTTAAAAACGGTTTACATAGTCCCTAAAATTCGATATAATAGTCTGTATCGCGTTATAACACAAAGTTATATCAAATATGAAATGAAAGAATACTAAGAGGGCTACACATGAGCAAAAACAAACAATGGGCGAGTAAGCTGGGCTTTATTATGGCAACGGCTGGGGCGGCGATTGGATTGGGAAATCTGTGGAAATTTCCATATCTGATGGGAAAGAACGGTGGATTTCCATTTCTGGTTGCGTATCTGTTTTTTATCGTTCTTCTCGGACTGCCGGTTATGATCACGGAAATGTCCCTGGGACGGAAGACGCGGCATGATCCGGTGCAGGCATATGCGGACATTCATCCGCACGCACGGATTGTCGGTATATTCGGCGTACTGGCGGCGTTTATTATTTTGAGTTATTACAGCGTCATCGGCGGCTGGATTTTAAAGTATATTGCCAGCTATGTGACGACGGCGGCAGCGCCGGATTTTGACGCCTTTATCGGCAGCAGCGAGCCGGTGATCTGGCATATTGTATTTATGGCAGCGACTATAGCTGTCTGCTATTTTGGCATCAATGGCATTGAGAAAGCGAGCAAATTGATGATGCCGATGCTTCTGGTTCTGTTATTTGTCATCATTTTCAGAAGCGTGACGCTTCCGGGAGCTTCGAAAGGACTGTTATTTATCTTCCAGCCGGATTTTTCGGCGTTCACGCTTTCCTCCGTCAGCGCGGCACTGGGACAGGTGTTTTATTCGCTGAGTCTCTGCATGGGTATCACGATTACCTACGGAAGCTATCTGAGTGGAAAGGAAAATATTCCAAAAAGCTGTATGATCATCGGCGGTCTGGATACTGTGATTGCGGTTCTAGCGGGTATCGCGATCTTTCCGGCAGTATTTGCCTTCGGTCTGGAGCCGGGACAGGGACCGGGACTGATTTTCGGTACACTGCCGATGGTATTTGCGAATATTGCGGGGGGAACTTTCTTCGCAATTCTGTTTTTTGCGCTGGTTTTTCGCAGCCGTTACGAGTGCGATCGCACTTCTGGAAGTCTGTGCCTCCTTTGCGATTGATTCGCTGGGCTGGGGACGCAAGCCTGCGGCGCTTGTGATTGGTACGGCGATCACGCTGCTTGGCATTCCGAGTGCGCTGTCCTTCGGCGTCCTGAGTGATGTCACAATCCTGAATCAGTCGGTCTTTGATTTCGCTGGACTGGTAACGGATAATATCCTGATGCCGCTCGGCGGACTCACGATGTGCTACTATGTAGGCTGGAAATGGAAACCGGGTATCTGCTTGCGGAGATCGAGGCGGACGGTACGAAGTTCCGTCTGGGAAAACTCTGGGTGTTCTGCATCCGATTCCGACGCCGATTATGGTGGGAATCGTCAGTGTAACTGGATTTTATAATTTGTACTTAGCGATCCGGTAGGAAGAGCGGCTTTGTTGACAAAAGCAGGAAATTGCCGTATAATTGTTAAAGTTCAGACAAGGTTACGGAAACGGGGATAGGATGTGCTTGACGGTGGATCAAGGACAGAAAAAAGACCGTTTATGTGATAGTTTGGACGGACAGACAACTTGGGGAAACTTGAATATAAGACAATAAAATATGGGGATACCGCAGAATGACAAGGATGTGATTGGGCGGTGTCCCCTTCGACTGTGGAAAATGAACCGGACATGAGGCATTGCTACGGGTAAAGAAGCGCTGCGTAACTGTGTGCGCAAAATCATGAGCCGGAAGACGTCGTGGAGAAAGCAGAGAAGGAGGATGAGATATATGGTTCCGAGAGAAAACATTAGCCAAGACAGCGGAAAAGAAATCTGTTTCAACGAAAGAGAAAAAGGTTCCGTCTGTTGTGGAGAAAAAAGAGACAGCCGTAGCTGAAGTAGCGAAGAAAGAAACGGCAGTGGCAGCAGTCGCAAAGAAAGAGACAGCGGTAGCGGAAGTAGCAAAGAAGGAAACAGCTGTGGCAGCCGTGGAGAAAAAAGAGACGGCAGTAGCATCTGTTCCGAAAAAGGAAACTGCACTGGCACACGTAGAGAAGAAAGAGACAGCCGTAGCGCCGGTACAGAAGAAGGAGACCGCCCTCGCAGAGAAGAAAGAGATGACAGCAGTCGCAGAGAAAAAGGAGACAGACGTGACCGTAAAGAAAACAACTGCAAAGAGAACCACAAAGACAACCACTGCAGCAAAGAAGACAGCTGAGAAAAAGGAAGTAAAGACAGTTGCATACGTACAGTACGCAGGTGCAGAGATTTCTATCGAGAAGCTGGAGGCAGAAGCAAAGAAAGCGTATGCAGCTCTGGGACATAAAGAGGACGAGATTGAGACTCGACCCTGTATGTTAAACCGGAAGAGCGTGCCGTTTACTATGTGGTAAATGGAGAAGGTTCCAGCGAGTACAAGATTGTGTACTAAGGTGGGCGTTCGGTGAAGTTTCCGGCTCTGTATGACGGGAAGTTTACATACCATATCTGCTTAAAATGAGGGAGCAGGTATAAAAATCTAAGAATGGTAAAAAGCCAGTTTTTATATCTTTGGTGTATTAAGAGAGATATAGAACTGGCTTTTTTTGTTGATAGGGAGATGTTTAAAAAACGCTTTGCAAGAATTACAACAGGGAATGCGGATGATTCGATGCCAGGCGTAGTGAAGGAAAAAACAGCCAGAACAGTACGCCAGCGGTTAAGGTCAGGCAAATTTCCATGGCACTGTTGATGATTCCCGATAAAATCCAGCTGTCCAGACAGAAAACACAAAAAGTCCAGAGAAGCAGGAGGCAGAGGCGCCCACGGGCAGCAGGAGAATCCAAAGAGTGAGTCAATTTGCTGAAAAAGGCAGTATTGGAGGGTGTTTGGGAATAACGGGCAGGAGCTGGGGACGAAAGATAGAGCTGCAAGCTTAAATAAAACAGATTATAAAGAAATAACAGTGCAGCCGCCAGTGCCAGAAGCGTGTGAAGGATAGCACAGACTGGGAGGTGCTCCGGGGTATAGGGCAGCAGGGCAGCGGCAGTGAGGAGAAGCAGGCAGCATTTTGCCTGGCGGGGGCGGTACAGGGAGAGTTGGGAGTAGAAAAAGCCGCCGCAGAGCAGGCACCAGAGAAAAAATTCCCCGCGTCGGTGCAGTGCGATGCTGATGCTGGAAAAATTGGAAGAAAACAGATTGCATCCGCGTGTGAGTGAGAAACTAAAAAATGGGAGGAGAACGAACGTAAATATCCATCGAATCATGAGGATAGTGTGGAAAAATGGGGCGGAAAAGATACTGGAAAGAAGAGGCAGAAATAGTTGACGGAATTGCTGTTTATGTAATAGTATTATTATTTAGGAAAGATGAATTATATGTTTGATTAAGAAGGATAATACAAAACCATGATAAATTTACCAGCAGCATTTACTGAACGAATGAAACAGATGCTCGGCAGGGAGTACGATGCGTTTATCGCCAGTTACGACAAGGAGCGCTCACAGGGACTGCGCGTGAACGGACTGAAAACGGATCCGGCGGAATTTGCTAAGACGGCTCCATTTTCTCTGAATCCGGTTGCGTGGGCGGCGGAGGGATTCGCTTATGGGGCGGAGGATCGTCCGGGCGTCATCCGTACCACGATGCGGGCGTTTACTATATTCAGGAGCCGAGCGCGATGATTGCGGCTTCGCTTTTAAACCCGCAGCCGGGGGAAATGATTCTGGATCTCTGTGCGGCACCGGGCGGAAAATCGACGCAGGCGGCGGCGAGACTGAGCGGAGAAGGACTTCTGGTGAGCAATGAGATCCATCCGGCGCGTGCAAAGATTCTCTCGCAGAATATCGAGCGCATGGGAATCCGGAATGCGGTTGTGACAAAATGAAGATTCCTGGCGGCTGACGAAGTATTTTCCGGCATTTTGATGGGATCATCGTGGATGCACCGTGTTCCGGCGAGGGAATGTTCCGCAAGGATGAGACGGCGGTCACGGAATGGAGCCCGGAGAATGTGCGTCGCTGTGCTGGGCGGCAGCAGGAGATTCTTGAAAATGCGGCGATGATGCTGAAACCGGGCGGACGGCTGGTGTACTCCACCTGTACGTTTGCGCCGGAGGAGGACGAGCAGGCGATCGGACGTTTCTTAGAGGCACATCCAGAGTTTGCGCTAGAGGAAACGCCGGACTATCCGGGACTTTCGCACGGCGTTCCAGCCTGGGGGGCGGGCGTGACGGATGGAATCGAGAAAACGGTCCGTATCTGGCCGCACCGGACCGAGGGAGAAGGCCATTATGCGGCACTTCTTCGAAAAACGGGCGAGCCGGAGATCGTGAAGCGTAAATATCCGGCTTCGATGAAGGACAAGAAGCTTCTGGCAGTCTATGAGGATTTCTGCAAAGAGATATTTATTGAGCCGAAGAAATGGACAGCGGACAGTACGATGACGATGTTTGGCGACCAGCTTTACCGGACGCCGGAGGAGATGGTCGATTTTAAGGGGCTGCGGGTGCTTCGCCCGGGGCTTCAGATGGGAGAATTTAAGAAAAACCGTTTGAGCCGTCCCACGCGCTGGCACTTGCCCTGCATCCATCGGAGGTAAAACAGAACGTGAACCTGTCTGCCGACGCGCCGGAGACGGCGGCATACCTGCGCGGCGAGACGATCCAGCTTTCTGAGGAAGACGCCGGAAAAGGCTGGTGCCTTGTGAGTGTGGACGGGTATTCGCTTGGATGGGGCAAGAAGAGCGGCGGGACGCTGAAAACCATTATCCGAAGGGACTGCGGAAGCAGTATTAATAGAAGAAGGAAAAATCCTCCGGCATCGGAGCCGTAAACTCCATTGCTTCCCCAGTGATCGGATGCCGGAATGCCACCGTATAGGAGTGAAGCGCCTGCCGTCCGATGAAGCGGTAATCCGGGTTGTATAGAAAATCCCCTAAAAGCGGGTGCCCGATGGCTTTCATGTGGACCCGGATCTGGTGGGTGCGCCCCGTTTCCAGGGCGAAGCCGGACGAGAGCAGCCGGATCGTCCCGGTAATCGAGACACCGGTAATGGGTGACGGCGTGTTCCCCATGATCCATATCGATGCAGCGTTCGATGGTGGAACCATCTTTTCGGGCGATTGGCAGATCGATGGTGCCGGATTCTTCTGGTTTACCGGCAACAATCGCGAGATATTCGCGGCGTATCTCTTTGCAGTCATGGCGGAGAGAAATGCGCCGCTTATTTTATGTTTGGCGATCAGCAGAAGACCGGTGGTGTCGCGGTCTAAGCGGTTCACGGCACGGAACACGAAATGTTCGCCGCGCGAGAAGCAAACCGGTACGCGAGGGCGTTTGCCAGCGTATTTTCATGGTGTCCCTGGACGGGTGGACAGGCATTCCGGTGGCTTTGTTGAGTATTATGAGATCTTCGTCTTCATATACTATATCGATCGGAAGATTGACCGGAAGAATATCGGAAGAAACGGGTTCGTCCGGGAGAAAGAGCAACGAGGGTGTCTCCGATCACGAGAGCGGTGTGTTCAGCCAGGACGGTGTTCCGTTCAGGCAGATCTGCTCAAGGGTTCTGTTTGAGCTCGATGAGGATGCGGCGGGAATATCCGGCATCGCGGAGGAAGGCGCCGATGGTGCCAGCTTTGTTTTTATTTGTAATAGTGTATGATAATGTCCGTTTCATTTAGGGAACCTCTTTGTAATCATTGTGATGCCAATAAGGATAACATAAAAGCAAGGAGGCTGCAATCTCATAGTATTTTTGAAGGATTCTCGAAACCCTATTGACTTGCGATCAAAAACCTAGTATCATTACTAATAAGTAAGGCTGTTTTTATTCAAATTACTTATAAGTAGAACTAATAAATACAATGCAGAGAAAAGGAGAATGAACGATGGCAAAAGTAGGAATTGTAATGGGAAGCGATTCGGACATGCCGATCATGGCACAGGCAGCAGATTTTCTGGACAAGATGGGGATTGATTATGAAATGACAATCATTTCAGCACACCGTGAGCCAGACATCTTTTTTAACTATGCAAAATCCGCTGAGGAGAAAGGCTTTAAGGTTATCATTGCAGGTGCTGGTAAGGCAGCGCATCTGCCGGGTATGTGTGCGGCACTGTTTCCGATGCCGGTGATCGGTATTCCGATGAAAACCTCGGATTTAGGCGGAGTTGATTCTCTGTATTCGATCGTACAGATGCCGTCCGGTATTCCGGTTGCGACGGTAGCGATCAACGGCGGCAAGAATGCAGGTATTCTGGCAGCCAAGATTCTGGCAACTTCCGATCCGGAGCTTTTAGCAAAATTAAAAGCATACTCTGAGGAGATGAAGAACGAAGTGGTCGGTAAGGATGAGAAATTACAGAAACTGGGACATAAAGAGTATCTGGCACAGAAATAAATATTAAAATATAAACAAGGACATACGGAGGAAAACCATGGATTACAAGAATTCCGGAGTAGATATTGAGGCTGGTTACAAGTCGGTAGAACTGATGAAAGAGCATGTAAAGAAAACGATGCGTGAGGAAGTGCTGGGAGGTCTGGGCGGCTTTGCCGGTGCATTCTCCCTGGCAAAGATTAAAGAGATGGAAGATCCGGTTCTCTTATCTGGTACGGACGGCTGTGGTACCAAGGTAAAACTGGCGATCATCATGGACAAGCATGACACGATCGGTATCGACGCGGTTGCGATGTGTCAACGACGTACGCATGAGCGGCGAGCCGCTGTTTTCCTGGACTATATTGCCTGCGGCAAGAACTATCCGGAAAAGATCGCGGATATCGTAAAAGGCGTTGCAGAAGGCTGCTTACAGTCGGAGGCAGCTCTGATCGGCGGTGAGACAGCAGAGCATCCGGGACTTATGCCGGAGGAAGATTATGATCTGGCTGGATTTGCTGTCGGCGTGGTTGATAAAAAAACATGATTACCGGCGAAAACCTGAAACCGGGTGATGTACTGATCGGTATGGCATCCACCGGCGTTCACAGCAATGGTTTCTCCCTGGTCCGCAAGGTATTTGAGAAGGAACTCAACAAAGAGGGACTGGAGACCTACTATGAGGAGTTAGGAACCACGCTTGGCGAGGCACTTCTGGCACCGACCCGTATCTATGTAAAGGCGCTGAAAGCAGTGAAGAATGCGGGCGTGACTGTGAAAGCGTGCAGCCATATCACAGGCGGCGGCTTCTATGAGAATGTTCCGCGTATGCTGAAAGACGGCGTCCGCGCAGTCATCAAGAAAGACAGCTATCAGATTCCGCCTATCTTCGGTATGCTGGCGAAGAAAGGCGATATCGAGGAGCACATGATGTACAATACCTACAATATGGGTATTGGCATGGTCGTAGCAGTCGATGCGGCTGATGCAGAGCGAACGATGGAGGCAATGAAGTCCGCTGGCGATACACCGTACCTCATCGGTTCCATTGAGGCAGGAGAAAAGGGAGTAACATTATGCTAAGAGTCGTTGTAATGGTGTCTGGCGGCGGTACAAATCTGCAGGCAATCCTGGATGCGGTTGATAACGGCAAGATCACGAACGCAGAAGTTGTGGCAGTTATCAGCAACAATGAGGGCGCTTATGCGATTGAGCGCGCGAAAAACCACGGTGTCCCGGCATTTGTTGTGACTCCGAAGGCGTATGAAACACGCGATGCGTTCAATGAGGCGCTTTTGAGACCATCAAGGCATGTAAGCCGGATCTCATCGTTCTGGCTGGATTTCTTGTGAAGATCCCGGCGGCGATGATCGAGGCATACATAAATAAAATTATCAATATCCATCCGTCCCTGATTCCGTCATTCTGCGGCGTCGGCTATTACGGACTGAAGGTGCATGAGGCGGCGCTGGCGCGCGGCGTCAAGGTGACGGGCGCGACGGTTCACTATGTGGATGAGGGAACCGATACCGGTCCGATCCTCTTCCAGAAAGCTGTAGAGGTGCAGCCGGATGATACGCCGAAGACGCTGCAGCAGCGCGTGATGGAACAGGCAGAGTGGGTACTGCTTCCGCAGGCGATCAATGCGATTGCAAACGGAAGAATATAAGGAGAAGAACATGAAAGTTTTAATCGTTGGCAGCGGCGGACGTGAGCATGCGATCGCATGGAAAGTCGCACAGAGTCCAAAAGTAGATAAAATTTACTGTGCACCGGGCAATGCCGGAATTGAAGAGTATGCAGAGTGTGTGCCGATCAGTGCGATGGAATTTGATAAGCTGGCGGCATTTGCAAAAGAGCATGAGGTTGACCTGACGGTCATCGGTATGGATGACCCGCTGGTAGGCGGTATCGTAGATGCATTTGAGGCAGAAGGACTGCGTGTATTCGGACCGAGAAAAATGCGGCGATTCTGGAAGGATCGAAAGCATTTTCCAAGGATCTGATGAAGAAATACAACATTCCGACCGCAGCCTATGAGACTTTTACCGATCCACACAAGGCGCTGGAATACTTACAGACCGCTAAGATGCCGATCGTTTTGAAAGCCGATGGACTGGCACTTGGAAAAGGCGTACTCATCTGCAATACGCTGGAAGAAGCACAGGCAGGCGTCAAGGAGATCATGGAGGACAAAAAGTTTGGTTCTGCCGGTAATCAGATGGTCATCGAGGAGTTCATGACAGGACGCGAGGTTTCGGTTCTTTCCTTCGTCGATGGCGATACGATCCGCATTATGACCTCCGCGCAGGATCACAAGCGTGCGCTGGACGGCGATCAGGGTCTCAATACCGGTGGTATGGGAACCTTCTCCCCGAGTCCGTTCTACACAAAGAAGTAGATGCATTCTGCAAAAATACATCTATCAGCCGTCGGTTGACGCGATGAAGAAGGAAGGACGTACTTTCAAGGGCATCATTTTCTTCGGTCTGATGCTGACCGCGGATGGCCCGAAGGTTCTGGAGTACAATGCCAGATTCGGTGATCCGGAGACACAGGTTGTCCTGCCGCGCATGAAGAATGATATCATTGAAGTCTTTGAGGCATGTATCGACGGAACCCAATCGATTGAACTTGAATTTGAGGATAATGCAGCAGTCTGCGTCGTTCTGGCGTCGGACGGCTACCCGGTGAAATATGAAAAGGGCTTCAAGATTCACGGTCTGGAGAAATTCAAAGACACGGACGGTTACTATGTATTCCACGCGGGCACGAAGTTTGATGAGGACGGCGACATCGTGACAAACGGCGGTCGAGTGCTGGGCGTTACTGCAAAGGGCAAAGACCTGAAAGAGGCGCGCGCCAATGCATACAAGGCGACCGAGTGGATCGATTTCGCTAACAAATATATGCGCCATGATATCGGGCATGCGATTGATGAGGCGTAGGGGAAGCGAAAGCGATATAGTTTTTCCAATCAATGCCCAGCTGCAACGAGTATTCCGTTTGTCGTATTTGCGGGACTCATTGCCTTCCTTATCACGAGAAAGGTACGGAACCGCTGCATTTACGAGAAAACAGTAAAGTGCACATATAAGAGGCGCGGAGCGGGAAACTGTAAGATCTGCCAATCCTTCTATAAGAGAGGTGTAGCATCGGAAGATAAGAAGGGCTTCGAGAAATTCAAAGAAGAGAAATAACGAAAAATGCCGGGTAAGACGACGATTCTTATCCGGCGTTTTTGCATATGTTTTTTCTTCCTCTTTCTTTTTTATAAAAAATGTGAGACAATAAAAGAAAACAGAAGTTCTAAAAAAGTAAAAGCGGGAGGATTTTATGGAAAAAAAATTAAAACTTCCGGTTGGAATTGATGGATTCGAAAAGATACGTCGAAATGGTTTTTACTATATTGACAAAACAAAATTAATCGAACAGTTATTTTTAAATTGGGGTGAAGTGAATCTTTTCACACGCCCGCGCCGATTCGGAAAGACCCTCAACATGAGTATGCTGAAGAGCTTTTTCGAAATCGGAACGGATACATCACTGTTTGATGGGCTGTATATTTCTGAGAATAAGGAACTGTGCGAGCAGCATCAGGGGCAGTATCCAGTCATTTTTCTTTCTCTAAAAAATGTCGAAGGCAATGACTTCGAGAGTGCAAAGTATCAAATGATGGAATTGATCTCAAAGGAAGCTATACGGCATAACATTCTCCGAAAAAGCGAAGCATTGGATGAAAAAGCGAAAAATGGATATGAAGCACTGACCACATTTTCAGGCGGGCGATATCAAATGACGGAGGAATCACTGCTGGCTCATTAGAGACGCTTTCAGAATTATTATCTATGCATTATCATAAGAAAACCGTTATCCTTATTGATGAATATGATGTTCCATTAGATAAGGCCTTCCAACATGGTTATTATAAGGACATGGTTTCGCTTATCAGGATGATGTTCGGGAAGGCGCTGAAAAGCAATTCTGCACTTGCATTCGCGGTATTGACCGGCTGCCTTCGTATTTCGAAAGAAAGTATCTTTACAGGTCTCAACAATTTCAAGATCCTGTCGATCACGGATACGCGTTTTGACGAATAGTTCGGTTTTACAGATACGGAAGTACGGAAACTGCTTTTAGATTATTATCTGGAGGATCGCTTCGAAGAAGTGAAGGAGTGGTACGATGGCTATCACTTCGGAAATGCAGATGTATACTGTCCATGGGATGTAATAAATTTTGTGGACCGCGCGAAGGATGACAAAGAAGCAAAACCGGAGGCATACTGGATCAACACGAGCGGAAATGACCTCGTAAAGCGTTTTATCGATAAAGCAAATAAAACGACGAAGAATGAAATTGAGCGTCTGGTCAACGGTGAAGCCATCGAAAAGGAGCTTCGCCTGGATCTCACGTATGAAGAGGTCGATCAGAGCATTGAGAATCTATGGAGTGCACTTTTTACAACCGGGTATTTGACGCAGAGTGGAAGAAATGAAGACGGAGCTTATCGGTTGATTATTCCAAACCGGGAAGTACGAGAAGTCTTTCGTCTTCAAATTAACGAGTGGTTTAAAAAATCGATCTTCAGTAACACGGAGCGCCTCACCACATTCTGGAAGGCGTTTGAGGAAGGTGATACCGAAGGCGTCGAGCAGTATTTAAACCGCGTACTGAGTAATTCCATTAGTGTATTTGACACAAAAGCAAGAAAAGAAGAAAAAGAAAGCTCTTATCACAATCTTCTCGTCGGGATCCTTACCGGAAACGCAGACTGGCTTGTGAAGTCAAACGTCGAAGCTGGAGAAGGATTTGCGGATATCATCGTAGAAACGGATGATCCGGATGCGGGGATCGTCGTCGAGCTAAAATATACGAAAAACTTTGACGATATGAAGATGACTTGTCAAAAGGCTATCGATCAGATCAAGGGATCGCCGTTATCAGGAATATCTTCTGAATGATGATCGGAAGGATATCCGGCTGTATGGTATTACATTCTGTAAGAAACGGTGCTGTGCAATCAGTGAAAAGCTGTGAGGTGTTGAGGCTTGTGATGGTCGCACGATCACCTTGAATTTTTTAAAAATACGTATCTGAAAAACAGATTACCCTTTAAATCATTATCTGTATGTGAGATAATAAGATTATAAGAAAAACTAAAATACTCAAAAGGAGAAATGAATATGAAGCAAAAGCAAGTTAATCGCATTATCCGCTGTTGTGATGTCGATGTCGATGAGCATGTCGATATTTGCGGATAATCCAGTTGGATGGAAGCAGACGAATGGCACATGGCAGTATATAAAAGATGCTTCGGATCCGTTTATTCAAAATGGATGGCAGTGGATCGATGGCAAATGCTATTATTTCGATGCAAACGGCAACATGCTTTCCAATACGTCAACTCGGACGGATACTACGTGAATGGAGACGGACAGTGGGTATATCAGAACGTAGTACAGACAAAGAACAGTACGATAAAGAAAAGCAACATGGTTTTGGCGAAAAGCAGTCCGGTGGCTGGATGTGGATCGATGCAGATGGAGATGGCACACGGGAATGCTATTACTTCGACACAAACGACGGTCACATGTACGTAAGCACCACTACGCCGACGGATACACCGTCAATGAAAAAGGTCAGTGGACAGAGAACGGTATTGTCCAGACAAAGACAAGAACAAATATTACGAATACGCAGACAAACGAAAATGCGGATAATATTCCAGCATATGATCCGGCTGGATACCTTCCAAATGGATTAAGCAAGACCGCGTTCCTTATGGCAAACAATACGAGAGATCAGAACAAGGTCTATGGAGAAATACGGGTTGTTACGCCGGATGAGTATCTTACCTACATCGCAAAAATCGAAGCCGGAGAAATTGAACCAGGTGCGCTTCGAGGAACGGGCTCTGGACTTACTGTTTATTACAAAAATGGATTCTGCGTATATTATCCTAGAAAGGGGACAAATACGATTAAAACCGTAAATACGGAAAAACCGTATGGTGGCGCAGAATATTATCCAGGAACACTTATTTATAAATATTTTGATCCAACAATAGATGATCCAGACACAAAAAGAAGCATCTTTAAAGCGCATGGTGCTCCAAGCACCGAATATGCATCCCAATGTGGAGGGCTTATGCCACATTCAACGTTATTTTGGAAATCATCAAATCTTATCCCGGCGCATGTATACCTAGAAGGCGGTGGACATGATGAATATGATCGAAATTTCAATCTTGTAGCTACAACAAGAGCGGATTATCAGCAAGAAATTGATATGATTCGACAGCAGTATGGATTCTAAAAAGATTTTAAGAGGCAGGCGGAAACGTCCGCCTCTTTTTATATCCAAATATAATCACTCAGCATATTCAAAATACGCAAAAACACAATTTACACAACATATAATAATTAGGATAACACCGGAAAAAGAACGGGGGCAGACAATGATAAAACAAAGAAAGAAAATAGCGGCAATACTCGTGGCAAGTATGATCCTTGTAACAAGCCTGCCAAATACAGCAGAAGCGTTTAGTAAGTAATTGATGTTGTGGCTGGCGAACCTTTCGATGAGTCTTTAGGCTCCAGCACAAGAAAAGAGCCCTTATATAATGATTGTCTGGATGTTGGAAAAAAATGCTTTTGAAAAACATATTAAAAACATTCAATCGTGCTATAATAGAAAGAAAAGATGATCTGTTTTCATGCAATTAAAAGGAGGACAACGCAATGGCTAATAAATATGCAGGAACCCAGACGGAAAAGAACCTGAGGGAGGCTTTTTCCGGCGAATCAGAGGCGAGAAATAAATATACCTATTTTGCATCCAAGGCAAAAAAAGAGGGATTTGAGCAGATTTCCGCCCTTTTTTTAAAGACCGCAGACAATGAGAAAGAACACGCAAAGATGTGGTTTAAGGAATTAGACGGTCTGGGAAATACCGCAGAGAATCTGGCATCTGCTGCAGACGGTGAGAACTATGAGTGGACAGATATGTATGATGGATTTGCCAAGACGGCTGAGGAAGAGGGCTTTCCGGAGCTGGCAGTGAAATTCCGTATGGTAGCGGAGATCGAAAAACATCATGAAGAGCGCTACCGTGCTCTGCTTCACAATGTGGAGCGCAGGAAGTATTTAAGAAGAGCGAAGTGAAGGTATGGGAATGCCGCAACTGAGGTCATATCGTAGTAGGCGAGAAAGCACCGGAAGTTTGTCCGGTATGCGCGCATCCGCAGGCTTATTTCGAGGTTCATGCGGAGAATTACTAAATTTCGGAAACGACGAGACGCCAGCTGAGGGTGCTGCCGATTCCTTATTGTGTATAAAAAAGGAAGATGCATCATATAAAAGATACGAAAATTAAGCAGGCTGTTTTGGATCCGTTCATATGAGATCGTCTTTTTTATCATTCGCACCAGATGTTTCGGAGGAACAGTGTCGGGCAGAGCATTGGATCGATGTAGAAATGTGTCAGAATCAGTAAAAATGACGCCGGAAGAAATTGAAAATTTGAATGCACGGATTTTACGGACATCTGGAACGGAAATGCATGATTTGAAAAATGAAGCCTTTGCCAAAGAAGAGAGAGTTGTTTATGATAAATGGTGTGGAAATTTCTTATCATTTGGGATGGGGATAAATTGGACTGTGCGTGATGTTCAAAATTGCGTGAATAAAAATGTTCATATCAAATATGGAATCGCGACCTCACAGGGGTTGATCAAACAGTTTCCGATGGAGACTTTTTTAGCCGATGAGGAGGATCCATCCGATCCGGAGTGGGATGAGGCAGCACTTTGTCTCTGTATGGTCGGGGAACCGCTTTTGATTTTGGGTTCGGTGCAGGAGGAGAGTTATCTGTATGTCCGAAATGAATGCAGCGAGGGCTGGATATCGGCAGAGTCGGTAGCAGTCTGTCGGGACCGGGCGGAATGGCTGATGGCGGCATTTCCGATCCATCCGTTAGTAGTGACCGGGGATATGGTCTGGCTGGAAGCAAGTGCAGTCTATCCGGGAACCAGTGCATACCGGCTTCGGATGGGGACGGTGTTGGAATTGTGCGTGGAAGAAGGAATCCCAGAGATAAAAGAAACAATAGAAACAAACAGAAAAAAAGGGACAGGAGCGCTAATAGAGACAACAGAAGCACAGGCAGAACAGAGGGTACAGAACAGACTGTCTTGGAATAATTACATCGTCTGGCTTCCATGCCGCGCCCCGGATGGCAGTTTCTTCCGGCAAAAAGGATTGATTCCGATGAGCCGGGACGTATCGGTGGGATATTTGAGCTTGACAAATGAGGAGATTATTAAACAGGCGTTCAAGTTCTGCGGGAGACCGCTACGGCTGGGGCGGAATGCTGGAAAGCCGGATTGTTCTTCCTATATCCGGGAAGTGTACCGCTGTTTTGGATGGATCCTGCCTCGCAATACGACCGGGCAGTTGCAGATGCCAGTTCGAAAAATAGAGCTGGCGGGGCGGCGCTGCTCAGAAAAAGCAGATTTTAAAAGTATTAGAACCGGGCACACTTCTATATTTTCCGGGACATGTGATGATGTATCTGGGATATGAGAATGGCAATTTTTATGTCATAAACGATGTGAGCAGGCTGGTAAAAGAAGGAGAAACGATGCCGGTGCGTGTACGATCGGTGATTGTCAACACGCTGGCAGTCAGGCGTCCCAATCTGCGGACCTGGATGGAGGAGCTGACGCTTGCTTTGATTCCTTGGGAAACATGAAGCGTACAGCAGATAGAAAAAGGGGAGAAAAAGAGATGAAGATAATTGTATGTGTGGATAATCAGAACGGCATGATGTTCAATCACAGACGGCAGAGCCAGGACCGCGTGCTTAGAAAGCGTATTCTGGAGCTGACAGGTGGGGAGAAAAACTGTGGATGAATGCATACAGCCAGAAACAGTTTTTACAGGTGAATGGAAATATGCCGAAAGAACAGGAACAATCCGGGCAACTGGGGCAATCCGGGCAGATTCAGGGCAGATGAAGCGTTTTTGGAAAAGCGGGGCCGGGAGAGTACTGTTTTGTCGAGGACAAGGATGTTGTTCCGTATGAGAGCCGGATCGAAGAAGTGATTCTTTGTCATTGGAACCGGGATTATCCGGCAGATATGTATTTTAAGATGGATCTGGGCAGCTGGAAGCTGGCAGAAACGCAGGAATATGCGGGTTCCTCGCATGAGAAAATCACAGAAGAGCGGTATGTGCGCAGGTAAAAACTATGCATAAAAAGTAAGTACAATATAAAAGAGTAAGAAAAACATAAAAAACAAGTCAAATATAAAAAAGAGCCGGTTCTGCACCTGAAAATCAGGCGCCAGAACGCGCAAATCTACATGGCTCTGAAAGGGATAGGCTTAAACGGAAAGGCAGAAATTCATATGAGAAAATTGAAAATGTGGCTTCTGGGGCTGGCTGCAGCGGCGATGCTGTCTGTTTCAGCGTGCGCGCAGGAGATTCAGAGGAAAGTCTGAATGGAAACGGAAGTGTCAGCGCGGAGGAAAATCCGGCGGAAAGTGCGGACGGAGATTCGCAGGCGGTGTCATCGTCAGAAAATGGTGGAAACCGTGTATCTTCTGCTTCGGGAACGTCATTTAACCTGGCGGATGTACCGGCATATTCCGGTCAGCCGTATGTGGCAGTCAATGGAAATGTGCCGTATTTTACCGATGCGAACCTGACGGATGTATCATTTGAGAGTTACAGTGATCTGGACAGCCTGGGGCGCTGCGGCGTGGCATATCTTCGGTTTCGCAGGACACGATGCCGACGGAGAAGCGCGGCTCGATCGGGGAAGTCAAGCCGACGGGCTGGCATACGGCGAAGTATGACAATGTGGATGGAAAGTATCTCTATAACCGCTGTCATCTGATCGGCTACCAGCTCACGGCGGAGAATGCTAATGTCAAAAACCTGATTACCGGAACCCGCTATCTGAACGTACAGGGAATGCTGCCATTTGAAAATCTGACAGCCGATTACGTGAAAGAAACCGGAAACCATGTCATGTACCGCGTGACACCGGTTTTGAGGGCGGTAATCTGGTTGCCTCCGGCGTCGATGGAGGCGGAATCCGTCGAGGATCAGGGCGAGGGAGTGCTATTCTGCGTGTATGTCTATAATGTCCAGCCGGGTATTGCGATCGATTATGCGACAGGAGAAAGCTGGGCGGACGGTTCTGGAAGTGCGGGAAGCACAGCCGGACAGGAACGGCTGGAAATGGCAGCAGCCAGAATCAATCGGCTGGATCGGGAGCAGCTGGTTCGTCGGGAGGCGGCGCTGGATCCTCTGGAAGCAGCGCGACGGTTCGACCTACATTCTCAATACCAACTCGAAAAAATTTCACCTTCCAAGCTGCACATCTGTCACCCAGATGAAGGCGGCAAACCGGCAGGAATTTACCGGTACGCGCGATGAAGTGATTGCAGATGGATATGAACCATGTAAGAACTGCAATCCCTGATAAAACAGGGATGCAAAGTGTCTCGTTTGTGCTGTGTATGGAAAGAATCGGATGAGAACACACGGTTAAGGAAGTTTCTTTGAAATAAGAATACGATTAAAGATGCATTTTCTTCGGAACAGATCTGCAATAATCTGGGCTGTTTCAGGTGCGCCGTAGTCGTTGGATTTGATACATAAATCGTAGTTCTTGATATTGCCCCAGTCAGCCTGCGTAAAATGTCTGCAGTGAACGGAGCGTTCATGATTTACTTTTTTGATAATTGGAGGCAGGTGCAGCGATAGATTCAGTGGCAGGTGCCACATCCTCTATTTCTTTTAGGGACTTATTTCACAGCCCCTTTCACGTAAATGTGCATGGCTCGTGGTGTTCACAAATTCTTCACAAAAAATTAGCACTCAACTCTTGACAGTGCTAATAAGAAGTGCTATAACATAGCCAGAACGAAGGAAGAGGAAGAAAAGAAAAGTTCCCAGACCGTCCCGGTTCCGAAAATGTTGGTAAATAAACATAATGAAATGAAGTTAGAAAAGGAGAGATGACTTATGTTAATGCCGAGTATTTTTGGAGAAAATTTGTTTGATGATTTCTTTAATGATTTTCCGTTTTATGATGATAACGCCGGACAGAAGATAGAGAAAAAGCTGTATGGACGCCATGGACAGAACCTGATGAAGACCGATATCAAGGAAATGGAAGATGGCTATGAGCTGGAGATGGATCTGCCGGGATTTAAGAAAGAAGAGATTTCGATTTCCCTGGAAGATGGTAATCTGACGATTCAGGCTGCGAAGGGACTGGATGAGGACGAGAAGGAGAAAAAGACCGGTCGTTACATCCGCAGAGAGCGTTACGCAGGTTCCTGTGCGAGAAGCTTCTATGTCGGTGATGATATAACCGAGGAAGATATCAAGGCGGAATTTAAGCATGGTATTTTGAAGATTTTTGTTCCGAAGAAAGAAGCAAAACCGGAAGTCGAGCAGAAAAAATATATTGCGATTGAAGGATAATGTAGAAGAAGCAGTCAGCCGGATTGATGGATGCAGTTGTCTGGCTGTAACATAGAAAAGAGCGCTGCGGCACTCATGGAGCAGTTTTACCAGAAATGGAAAGCCGGTTTGTGAGTGTTGCGGCGCTCTTTTTCACTATTTTATATCTGATTAGTAGTTAATACCTGTGATACCGATAGATCCCTCTTTGTCCAGACCAAAGGTAACTGCCGGTTTACCGGATGGATCGCCTACGATGAAACCTGCCTTGGTCAGTTCGGTGGAAGAAACATCGGCTGTCTTGACTGCCTCAATCAGCGCGTCGGTAAATACCTTGTCTGCGTCGAGAGCCATAAATTCAGTTCTGTTATTTACGACAATCCGTCATCGATGCCGATGTAGGACGGATAGACAAGCAGCTCGGCTAAATCGTTCATATTTTATTGGCGATGATGCTTTGAAGGATCTGGCAAAACCACGGTAAAGTTCTGTGATTTCTTTTCGCTCGAGTCTCGTCTTCTGCATGATCTGCATCCGTTGTCGAGCGGTTTCTTTTCTCCGGCAGTAGTTGTTTCGCTGGCATCGTTGCTTTCTGCTGATGTATCGTTTTCCTGTGTGGATTCAGCAGCAGTTGTTTCAGCCGTGGTTGTTTCAGACGGCTGGCTGGAGCAGGCGGTCATGCTGGCGGCTGCGATGAAGTGGAAACCATCAAGGTATAAATTGATTTTCTCATAATTTCCTCCATTTGTAATCAATGGACTCCCGGAAGCTTTCTGTGCTTAATGCTGTGAGATGATTTGCAGGAAAGACTCCGAGAGTACCTATCAATAAGGTATGGACAGTAGGTGTCCTCTGCCTGTATGTTTTGCTGATATGATTATCATATCATAAGGCGATGGGAATGTATATGAGGTTTAATGTAATGCGTTTAAATCCGCTTTTTTTAGCCTTTTATTTTTTATAGAAACAATTCCACCAACCACCGATAGCTGTAGTAGCTGTCGTAGTTTGCTGATTTGGTCGAGGTAAAATAAAGGTAGTCGCCTATCGATTCTCCCCGGCGAGCGCTGCCTTTGCCGCCTTGGTGGCAGTAGAGGACGGTCCTCTATCGAGATATTTGTCAAGCAGGCCGGAGGTCGCGCCTGGGAACTGTCCGTCCGCGTAGATGACGCTGGAGATGGATTTGCCCCATTTGCCAGATTTGACGCGGTTGACGATCAGACTTCCGACTGCCAGATAGCTTTCATAGGATCCGCCGTTGGCTTCCATCGTGAGGCAGGCGGAGAGCAGATAAACGTCGCTCTCGGAGGCGGAGATCACGTAGGATGATTTAGCGGCTGGTGCAGCCGTGCTCTTTTTCGAAGAATTTCCAGATTTTCCCGAAGTCTGGGAGGAACCTTTAGCCGCGTTTGCTTCTGCCTGCGATTTTGCGGCTGCAATCTGGGCTTCCTCGGCGGCTCGATGCCTGCTCAGCTTCTTCAGCAGCCTGTCGTGCCGCCTCCAGCGCTGCCATCTCAGCCTCAATGCTGATTGCGCGTCCTGGCTTGACGCTGATTGTGACATAATCAGAAGAAACGTAACCGGAGGTGTCAACAGAAAGCTGGATTTTGACCCATCCAGTTTCCTGACTCCAGTACAGGATAGTAGTCTTCCGCGGCAGCCAGACCGACGATGGCAGAATCCGTGCTGGCTTCCTCACGTACATGGAGTGTCTGTGTGCTGACGGTAGCGATATAGAGACCGAGCTCTTTGGCGAGCGGCTTGATATCATCGCCAAATACAAGATAATCGTCCTTGAGCCATCCCTCCAGCCCACCGGAGCGGATTTTTGTCCAGCCATTTTGCGTTTTAAAATGGTACCGCCGCCTCCGCGGAAGCAGGTGCCGAGTACCTTGGCATCTGTATCTGGTTTTCTCTCAGGTTCAGCGCATCATCCCATTGGCGACCGCCAGATTTTCATATGGATCGACCGGCTTTTCTTCTTTGATTTTGGCTTTCGCCGTACTTTTAGCATCGGTGCCGGTCTGATGACTGTTTTTTAAGGTGCTGGAAGAAGCGATGGAAGGATCAGAGCCTGCTTTGTTCTTCTTATCAGAAGGTTTAGAGAGGCATAAAATGCCAGCAGAGCCGCCCCGGCCACAATAAAAGGATCAGGAAATAGATCGCCATCATTGTTTTATCCATTTTTTGCGCCTGGAAGAAGCAGGTTTCAAAGGGAATCGTTCATATCGTATAT
>SCPO01000294.1_pt1 | contig 21382 bp, 15 predicted proteins | sample 6106821 | NCBI WGS metagenome assembly SCPO01 (sample SAMN10720448, study PRJNA508395) | human gut metagenome | isolation source: Participant 2 stool, 0 month | host: Homo sapiens | collected 2017 | reverse complement strand
CCATCTGCGGGCGGTGTTCCGGGTTCACAATCGTAGCAACGATGTTACCGCCGAAAGCCGGACGGATCTGATACAAAGGTTCTTATAAACTTTTCCTTCTTTCTTATCTTCGTGGTCACGATTTCAAGTGAAGTACAGTCGGCAGTCAATCCGCTGGTCAAAGCAGAAGAAACGCGCGGACCGAGGTCACGACCGATTACAGTAGCACCCATCAGACAGATTTGTGGCTGCTCTTCTTTGAAAAGGTTCACCAGGATAGCTGTGTGAGGAAGTGAAGTATAAGGGTAAAGTCCTTCGCCGTCGAAAACGTGGAGTTTGTCTACTCCATAAGGAAGGATTTGTTTTTCAATATCTTTGAGGCCGGTTCCGGCAACCACTGCTTCGAGTTGACGAAGGGACGGGTTGGGTTTAGAGTTCGACGTAACGGGCGTTTCTTCTATTTCGCAATATACAAATAAGTTATTCATGATTATCCGATGGTATGGTTAGCTAACAGTTCAACAATCAGTTCTTCCACATCACGGTCGCTGCCGCTGATGGTTTTGCTCTCTTTGGCCTGGAACACGATGTTCTGGATGGCTTTCACTTTTGTCGGCGAACCGGACAGACCGCATTGTGCGAGGTCACCGTTAACGTCGGCTACGCTCCATTCTGCCAGATTCAGATAATCGCGCTTGTCATACAGGTCGGTATAATCAAGATTGCCTTGCTGTTTTTCAGTCACAGTTTTGGCATGCTTGTATTTCTGAACCAATTTAGCGTTACGCGGACGGCAAGGAGCTGCAGAACCGTTGACAGTAATCACGATAGGTAGCGGGCCTTCTACAGTTTCAACACCACCGTCGATGTGACGTTTCACCTTAATCTTACCATCGCCCACTTCCAGAATTTCTTCTGCGTATGTGATTTGCGTCAATCCCAGCTTTTCTGCTACCTGCGGACCTACCTGTGCCGTGTCACCGTCAATTGCCTGACGGCCACCGATAATAATGTCATACTCACCGATTTTGCGGATGGCAGTGGCAAGTGCGTAAGACGTAGCCAGTGTGTCTGCACCAGCGAAAGCACGGTCAGTTAATAAGTAACCGTTATCTGCACCACGGAAAAGTCCTTCACGAATAATGTCGGCTGCCCGTCCCGGTCCCATTGTCAGAACGGTTACGGTAGAGCCTGGATGAGCATCTTTCAATCGGAGAGCTTGCTCGAGAGCATTCAGGTCTTCGGGGTTGAAGATGGCGGGGAGTGCCGCACGGTTAATCGTTCCGTCGGCTTTCATGGCATCTTTCCCAACGTTACGTGTGTCGGGAACTTGTTTTGCCAATACAACAATTTTCAAACTCATGCTATAAATTTTAGTATTAGTATTTCTACAAGTTAGCAGCCAGTAGTCAAGTAGTAATCTCTTGCTATCCAAACTATCCGGTTAACTATCAGCGTGCAAATTTACTCAAACACTTGGTTCTGACAAGAAATCCGAGTAAAAAATGCACAGGTTTAAGAATTTTGAGCAAAATAGGAGGGTTTTTATAGATTTAATTTAGGGTTGACAAGGCGTTTATGAGGAGGGGTGTCCGAAAAGGATCCCTTGATGAATTCCGGATTATTTGATAAGTTCATAATAATGTGCGTTCATGAAATTATCATTCTTGAAAATAGCCTTTTGCATAATTCCTACTTTCGTGAATCCCACTTTCTCTAATACCCGCATGGATGGGGAGTTATGCTCAAATACGACTGCGAATACACGTATTTTATCAGTGTGTTCGAAATAATAGTTGATAGCTTTTTTCAGGGCGTCAGTAACGATTCCCTGGTTCCAGAAAGGTTCTCCAATCCAGTAGCCCACTTCTGCACTAAAACGTTCTACATCCGTAGCGGGTATAAAACCGATATTTCCGACTGCTTCTCCGTTTACCTCAATGCAGAAATCATGAATGTTTTCTTTTGCTTGTACCATAGCGAGAAAAACGTTAGCATCTTCCTGGCTATAAGGATAGGGGAGACCGTCACGACAGTTATTCCAAATATTCTTGTTATTGAGATATTGGGCTAATGATGCTGCATCTTCGGTTTGCCAAGTACGGAGAGTATAGTTTTTCTTCTGCACGATAATTTCTGTTTGCTGTACCATATTATCTATTATTTTATGTTACTAATTAGATTTTCTCCATAGCCTGATAAGACTATCTTGATTGCCTATTATCTTTTCGTATGACTATAGTTATACGAAATAAGATTGCCTAACGAACTATATCCTGGTAGGCAAACGGCGAAATAAAAATGCCTATAGGAATCATTTACTGTAATAAAGCAAATGGTTTAGTTCATAATTGCACCTTATTCTGATTTTATGGAGAGAGTCTCTATTCTTTTATTGTATACCAATTTCTGCTAACCCCATCGGTTCACCGTCATGTATCATCCGTGTTGCTTTCAGTTGGACATAGCGGGCGTTTACCGGAGTAAAGTAAACCGATTGCAAAATCGGATTGCTCTTTATATTGGAAAATTCATCTTTGGCTACTAGCTGGTTGACAGCATTGCTGTCTGTACCTACAGATATTTCGTAGGCCGCAATCACCCCTTTATTATATTCACTCTGGTCGGGAAGATAGTGGAATGAGGTGATTGTGCGTTCCTCTCCCAAATCAATCAATAATGTATTTCCGTTGATGAAGCAGGTGGTCTGATTGTTTTTATCCATACATTTTTGTGCTTCCTCCGCATCTACTCCGGTGAGCGTGAACGGATAACTCTTCAACTCTTCTGCTTTTGCGGTATATGTATCGGAAGTCTCTCCTGCATAGTAGGCTTCTATGTTATTGATACAGAGGCAAGCTCGCGAATCTGTAAAACGGACACGGATCTTATCTGTGGTGACTGTCTCGAAACGAAGAAGGCGTTTATATCCGATAGTGGTCGTTTCTTCATTCAATTTTACCGGAAGCCATTCGCCTTCCTGGTTGTATTCTACAACGAATGATTTGACACGTTGCCCCAGAGGTATATATTCCTGTAACATCATGCGGTTAATCTTTTCCGTTTGAGGCAGGTCAAACTCGATGGTGGCAGAGTTGACACCGTCATTGGTAGCCCAATAAGTATCATACTCACCATCGGTCACCGCTTTTGCAGAGAATGTTTTTCCCCGTTCGTCCGATGCTTTGGGAGAAAGTCCGGCCAATAGGTTGTGTGCCAGTTGCTTTTGTACGTTCTGGTGGAAGTTTACGGCGTTGGCAGAGTCTGTCGGATGGATCAGTCCGTCACGATCGACCGGAAAGTTGAGTAACAATGTTGCGTTATGACCTACGCTACGGTAATACAGATCGGTCAATGCATCTGCTGTTTTCACACGGTCGTCTTCTTCCGGATGATAGAACCATCCCGGACGGATGGATACGTCACATTCTGCGGCTACCCATTGGTTGCCGTCGGCATGGCCATATTGCAATTCACGATATTTGGGGTAACCCGGATAAACTTCTCCGGCACGGAGAAAAGACCAGTTGGTAGCTCCTGCAAATCCGTTTTCGTTACCTACCCAACGGCAGCCCGGACCTCCATCCGAGAAGATAACAGCCTGTGGCTGCAACTCGTCGATCAACTTATAGGCTCGCGGATAATCGTAATAAGTTTTGCGGTCGATAGTACGGCTGTCTTTTGCTCCGCCATACCAGCCGTCTCCGCCATTGGCACCGTCAAACCAGATTTCAAAAACATCACCATAGTTGGTTAATAACTCGTTGAGTTGTTTATAGAAGTATTCTACGTATTCGGGAGAACCGTAGTTGGCTTGATGCCTGTCCCAGGGAGAAAGATAAACTGCGAATTTAATGCCGTACTTCTTGCAGGCATCCGATAGTTCGCGAACGATGTCGCCTTTTCCGTCTTTATACGGGGTGTTACGGATGCAATATTCTGTCAGTTGAGTAGGCCACAGGCAGAATCCGTCGTGATGTTTGGCTGTCAGGATCACTCCTTTCATGCCGGATTTCACAAAGGTCTGTACCCATTGCTCGCAATCCAGTCGGGTAGGATTGAATGTTTTAGGATCGGAATCACCGTATCCCCATTCGCGGTCGTTGAATGTGTTAAGTCCGAAGTGTACGAAAGCGTATGTTTCCATTTTTTGCCATTCTACCTGTTTGGCTTCGGGAATGGGCAGGATAGCTTCCGGTGCTTTGACCGAATTACAGGCACTTAATAGAAGGAGGCCTGCTCCGAAAATAAGAAAGTGTTTTTTCATGGGGGTAATTTATTAGTTAATAATTGAGTGTAAGAATCATCTACAACGTAATTCCGAATACAAAATAAAGTTGCTCTTCATAGGGGTTGGCTATTAGTTTTCCGAATATGGGCAGAGAGAAGTTGGATGTTATTTTGATTTCTTTCGTTGCGGATAATCCGATATTGACTACATTGAATTTGTCGGAGTACATACTTTCCCAAGGGGTAAAACCAGCTTCGACACTCATGTTTACATCTTTCACGCTGAACGGATAACTCAATTCGCAATAGCTGGACCAGGCACGTTTTCCGTTTTCACGGTAGTCGTTTCCGGCAAAGGTGGTGTACCAGCTGACTGATAATGGAAATTTCTCGCTAAGCATATACCCGGCTCCTACTTCAAAAGTATGTCCCGTGGAATGTGAACTGTAATTGAAGTATTTGAAAGGTTCTTCTTCTGTTTGGGTAAAATAGTTGTTGGCGTAGAGAGTCAGGTTTTTGTATTCGTACTCCAGTGACAAGTCTATCTCATTATTCTTTTCGCGAAATTCGGTAGAACCCCATGCATAGACGGTCAGGCCTTTCCAGTTGAGGCCGAGCGAGGGTTGTACACTTGCATTGCCGCTGTCTATACCACGCCAGATGTAGCTACTTACAAAATCTGCGGTTACAAAAACTTCTTGTGCCTGTGCAAAGGCTGTACATAATAAGATAGCAATAAGTAGGATTTGTTTTTTCATTTTATCGACTGTTTTTTCTCATTTTCGCGGGGTAAAGATACGCAATATATAGATAAATGATGACAGATGCGGAAAAAAAGAAAGCGGCTGCATCGTGCAGCCGCTTCTGAATCGGTTGTAAATTCTAAAAGTTATTTAGAAAGTAATATCCATCTTAACAACAAACGTGCGTGGAGCGGCAACTGCCATCGGGCGGTAGCTATATTCTTTATTTAACAAGTTGTTGACCATAAACTGAAAAGCTACCTCTTTGGACGCTTTTACTCCAAGGCGCATATCCACAGTGGCGTAGTCCGTATTATGTTTTTTCCAATAAGTAGCCAAAGTCTCTCCTTTAGAATAACCGAAAGCGATGCCGCGAACGTAATCCATCAAGTCGAGTTGTGCTTTCGGACGTTCATCCATCATCAGGTAATCCACTGCGAGGATTTTACTCTTCCAGGCAACGTTCGCACCCAGATTGATACGTTTCCACTGGAAATCTACCGTCGCTTTAAAACTGTGTTTCGGACGATACTTCAAATACTTTCCGGTGTTCGATTTTTCTTTCATTTGAAGAGGATCGGTATAAAGATCCTCTGCATCATTGCGTTCTTTATAATCCGCATCACGGGGTTCGGTGTATACATATCCTAAGTTATAGAACAACTTTGTGTTCTTATTGAAGTTATAAACACCGTTTGTTGATATTTCCACTCCGTAGATTTGTGCTTTCGATACGTTATGAAACTGTGCTCCGATTCCGAAACCTTGACCACCGGTTATCATCCGGATGGCATCACTGATGCTGTTAATCATCGTATAGTCCGCATTATTGAATAGTCCGAACTGGAATTCGACCATATCCTTATATTGTGTATAGAATCCTGCAACATCTACAAATCCCTGGAAATTGCCAATCTTATATCCTTGCTTGAGTCCCAATTCCGCATTAAACCCTTTTTCCGGTTTGATATCCAGATTCGGGTAAACGCCGACTCCTCCGATATCTTTGCGCAGGTATTTCTCGTTGATGGACGGGTTACGGTAGCCTTGTCCGAAGCTGGCACGGATAAAACTGTAATCTGCCAACTGATAGTTCAATCCGGCACGGAACACGGGGCGGAATGGAACTTTAGTTCCGAATATCTTTGTTTCTGCTTCACGATGGTGATTGTTTACACGATAGTATTCGGCACGTACGCCGGCAGATACGCTTAGACGATCCCAAAAACGTTGGTCGTACTGGAAGAAAGCAGCTATGTTATCGCTTTTGTAGACTTCGTCCATGATGGCCGAATTATACCGTACATGCTCATAAGTGGCTCCGGTAGTGATTTGTGCGCCACTGTCCCATTTCTTGTTGAACTGATAATCGAGATAATAGTTAGTGCTTTTATCAGTCTGCGTCTTAGGAGTGTTTCGTGAAGGATTGAGTACGTCGGACACCCAGGGAATCAGGTCACCAGGCAATTGTCCGTTCGTCAGTCCTCCCAAATCACTGGGCAGCCCGTTGTCCATCACCCAGGAAATCAGATCGCAATAATCGGCAGTCGTTGCGTTAGGGAAGATATTGCCTAATGAAGTGAATACTCCATTCATGGCGTCTTCCAGATTACCATTGATTAGTCCTGAACCGATTCCCACCAATGCCGGGTAGAATGAACTGTAATCACCGCCTGCAATATCCTGTATCGTTTGGGCATCTGTCCCCATATTGCCCAGAATATCCATGATAGATGCTCCCTGGGTAGGACGTACGATATTGTCGGTACTATAATAGAAACGTCCCTTGATCTTATGTGACGTACCGTTTTCTGGATTCACGTAGTTGACAAACGGGTCGATATGGAAATTATTATCTTCCCTGCCCATGTTGGTGAAAGGAGAGGGCTTGTACACCTCTGTCGGTGAACGCCAGATAAAAAAGTCACCATATTGATTAGACAGGAAATCGATATTAAAACCATAGTTCAACAGTTTCATTCCCATGTCCGGTTGGTGATAGGTTAGGTTACCTCCCATGCGGAAACGTTTGTTATATCCTTGCTGGCGGTATCCTTCATCGGTGAAAAGATTGAGGCTGCCACTGACGTCGAAATTACCGATACGACGGGCGTGGGAGAGATCGAATCCTTCGTAAATCGGATTACGCACACCACTAAGAAGATTTCCGCGCAGAATCGGTTTGACCGAATATTTATCTTCTTTCCAGAAACTCTTGTCACTCCATTGGTATTCGTCATTCTCCGCGTCGCCATAGATACCGAGATATGCGCTGAAACGTGTTTTCGGAGCTAACCCCGGACGTGCGGTGCGGATATTGATGATACCATTCAAAGCCGATGAACCATATAAAACGGAAGAGGCTCCTTTGATTACTTCAATCTGCTCGATATTCTCCAAAGGTACGGTGTTCCAGTTGATTTCGCCTGTCTTGGGATTCAGGGTACTCATACCATCCACCAGAATCTGACTACGTGCACCTACTCCGTATGTCCATCCGCTACCACCACGTATGGAAGGTTGTTTGTCTACAATATCCACTCCCGGAAGAGTGCGGAGGGTAGACGATATATCTGTTGGTGCCTGGCGGGCAATGTCACCGGCTTTCACTACATCCATGGAAACTGTGACATTACTCAATTTCTGTTCAAAACGTCCGGCGCTGACCACGACTTCCTCCAACAGTTTGGTGCTTTCTTTCATGTAGACGTTTTTGGTGATTACCTCACGTCTGTCGATTACGATCGGCATCAGTACATCTTCGTAGCCCACATAACTGAATACGAGATCGACACCCCCTTCGGGCAGTTTGATTTCATAAGCCCCATGGATGTCGGACACTACTCCCTGGTTACCCTGTAACTTATACGTAACGGCTGCTCCCACCAATGGCTCATTGGTATTTGCATCATATATATGTCCTTTCAGCGTTTGGGCAAAACTACTCCCAAGGCTGGTGAAGCATAGTAGCAAAGTTAGAATATATATTTTTTTCATTGTTTTCTTTTTTGATATTCATAGTTGATGTTTATTCTTGTGGCAGAAGATCCAATCCTAAGTCAATAGTATTGGCTGCATTCCATAAAACCGGCAGACCGTTTTCGTCATTTCCCATGAGAAGTCCGAGCAGGTTTTTAAATACAGTATTGTTGGCCATGCTTTCCGGCAACATTCCTTCCACTATCGGTTGCAGTCCGGGCAATAACTGAATGAAAGCAGTTGTCGACTCTTTGGTTAAGTAAAGATGGGTATGTCCGTCTTCCTCTTCAATATGAAAGATAATTCCTTCAGTCAGTAAGTAGAATACCTGCTGGAAGCTCGCCGTATCCATGCTGGTTATGATACCGAGCAATGGATTGTCGATCATGGAGTTTACGATTCCGAGCAACAGTTTCAGTTGTACAGGATTGGATTGGGCAAGAGCTTCCATAATTCCGGAAACCAGTCCTGAATCGATAGGAGTTTCACTGTCCTTGGTTGCCAGACTGATAATTGCCGGTAAGTTCAGGTTTATTTTAAGTCTATCGCTCTCCTCTGTCCAGGTGATTAGATTAATTGGTGAAGCGGTCCACGTACGGTCTGTCAATGCATTATTGATATCTTTTTCCGTCAGTAAACCAATCATAAACTTGGTGACAAATGTTGCGATGGTACCGACGTCTTTATCCGGATCTATGTTATTGATCGGTACGCTGCCGATGTAAACGGGACTCGTCGTATAATTGGCTACAAGGTTACCGTCGGGTTGTAGGGTGATTGTCTGAAGAAGTTGCGGTATGAAATAGCAAAGTGCATTTTGAATCAGTTTCATCCTTAAAAACAGTGTACTGCCCGCTTTGGTCAGTTCCACGTCATCCAGATGGACATAAAATCCTCCGGTTAAGATTTCATTCGTTTCTTTCCATACATATTGCCCTCCGCTGTAAGTGACAGTCATTTTCTTTCCTTTAGTGAAATTGGATATGCCATAACTTTTCTTCCATTTACTTTGCGGTATTACTACGTCCAAATCCAGTTTCATTGTTTTTGGAGTGATGGCACCGCTGTATGTCACGGTTGCTCCTCCCATCGTGACGTTTTTGCCGCTAAATGTATAAGAGTCTTCCTGTTCGCACAGACTGATTGGAAGAGGAGTTTGTTTCTCTCCCGGGATAATGTCATTCAGTGTCAAGGTTCCTTTTTCACTGTCTTCTGTTTTAAAGTCGACAGTTTTTCCAACGAGTTTCTCCCCGCTGTAGGTCAGGTTTAAGGTGGCCGGTTTGATGTATGAGCCATACTCCTGGCAGAGTTCACCCGGCCAGAATAGCTTGTCATTATAGGTTTCCTCGCAAGATGTAAGGAGGAAAGCCGTACAAGCTACATAAAAAAGTCTTTTTAAAGTTCTCATTCTCTTCTAGGTTTTATTTCAACATATTTATTAAAACGATGCAAAGTACGGCTAATAGGTGACTGCCGTCAAGCTCCATTCTTGGGATTCAATATTCTATATTTGCTATTTTCTTAAATACAATCCTAATAAAGAAGAAAATAATGTTCTATTTGTAGGATATAATATACCATTTTTGAACTTGTTGCCCGGAATCCGGATGAAATGGATATTTTTGGTAAATTAAAAAAGAACTGACGATGACAACTAACGAATCCTTTCCTAAATTTGACCTTCCGGTTGATTTTATAGCAGATGACAGTATCACCGGAGATATCTTAAACTACTATGGTAATTTCCCCTGTAAAATAAAAGCCGGTGTCTTTGTGCTTTGTACGGAAGGGATGGTCAGAGCTACCATTAATTTGTTGGAGATTGTCATTCGTAAGAATGATTTCATCGTTGTTCTTCCTAATTCATTCATTCAGATACACGAAGTTTCGTCCGATACCCGTATTTCTTTTGCCGGTTTCTCGTCCGATTTTATGCTTTCGGGCAATTATGTGGAAATCCTGCTGGACTTTATGCCTATGATATTGAACAGTCCGGTCATTTCTCTGCAAGAGGATGTTGCCGGCTTATACCGGAATGTATATCTTTTACTGATTCGTGCTTATACACTCCCACATTCATTAGAAAATAAAGAGATCATACGTTCCGTACTGGCTATTTTTTTGCAGGGAACGAAAGAATTGTATAAACGCTATGGCAAGAAACTCGATGAACCTTTGAGAAGAGAACAGGAGTTGTACAGGCAGTTTATACAGTTGTTGATGGCTCATTATACTAAAGAGCATGAAGTGGCGTTTTATGCGGAGAAGTGTGGGGTTACTGCGGCACATTTCTCAAGTGCCATCCGTCGGGCAAGCGGATACAGTCCGTTGGCAATCATTACAGAAATTATTATTATGAATGCGAAGGCCCAATTGAAAACCACCCGGTTGCCGGTGAAAGAAATAGCTTTCTCGTTAGGCTTTAACAATCATTCTTTTTTCAATAAATACTTTCGTAAAAAGGTGAAGATGACTCCGCTGGAATATCGCGAGAAATAAATCTGCGTCTGCTTAAAATTGGACTATACATAAAAATGGGATGTTTTATACCTTCTCCCTGCTGTCAATCAGAGCCGGTATGCAAGAGGTTGATAAAAAATCGCTTAAATATGTATCAGGGAAATGCGAAAAGACAGCGCTTTGCTGATGGAAGATCTTTTTGGTACTTATTTGCTTTCAGAGTCGGAGTAAATGAATGATTCTTTTCCTATTATATAGCTATTTGCTATATAAAGAATCAATGGATTCTGAAGTGAAATAACTTGGAAATGGCTCTTCTTTCAGCCCAAAAATCCTTTCTCACCGATGAACGCTGGCTTGGTCGGTGAGCAAGGATGCGTTTCTCACCGACCAAGCCTGCGTTTCATTAAAAGCAAGGGTGCATTTATACCATAAAGACCGTCTGTTTTTTCTTGTATTTATGCATAATAAGGGGCTGTATGTGTATAATCTTGCATTAATTTATGCATTTTATTCTCTGCTTGATTTGATTCATAGCCACTGTCAAACGGTAGAATCTTAAAAATAGAACAAAACTGTTTACCGTTGAAATCCGTTCTTTGGTCGATTCTATTTGGAGGAAAAAAGCTGCAGTCTTACTTTTGTTTCGATAACATGGAGTAATCCCGGAAAATAACTGCTTAAAAAAGCCTCAGAAGCTATTCGTAGCTAATGAGGCTTTTTATTTATAAAGGATGGGTACTCGTTTATTTGATTCCCAGTTTTTTAGCAATCTCTTTAGGCAGTGCGTCTTTGTGTACAAGAATATTCATAGTCTTGTAAGCAACGAATGCTTTGGAAGCATACCAGATACCATTGTATTTGCCTGATTTACCCCAAGAATTCTTCACCATGAAGTATTCTTTTCCGTTTTGGTCTTTAGCGATACCGTAGATTACCATTCCGTGGTCGTCCGTAGTTTCCCAATTGTCGAAAGCAACTTGGCGCATTTCTTGAGTGACGTCGATTTCCGGGTATGGTTTGGTTGTCATCATTTGACGTTTGTTAGCAGCAGTCAGGCCGGTCCAGCGAGCCATATCCGAACCGGAAAGTTCAGATTCTTTGTTTACATCTGGCATAACGGCGATACCGTCACGTGTGAATCCCTGTTCGCTGACGTCACTACCCCATGCAAAAGTATAACCTTTCTTTACAGCATTGTCCATTACAGCCATCAGCTCTTCGATAGGCAGGTTGTAGGATAAACCATTGCGCCAATTATCCTGAATCTCGATTGCGAATTGAGAATAGAATGGATGATGTGTATAAGAAGTCAGTGATACATAGTCGTCACAGTTCAATCCCAGTGATTCAGAAAAAGTCTTCGGAGTATATTCTTTGCCTTTGTATGTGAACTTCTCCGGGCATGCTCCCAGATAAGTATCATAAATAGCGCTTAGTCCGTTTTTCCATACCGGAGTCAGTTTGCTCAACTTACCTTTCGCAATAGCATTGATGTAACCGGAAGCAACAGCATCCAGTTCGTTATGCACCGGCAACGTGTCACCGTACATGATACCCGGCATCACCTCTTGAGGAACAATACCATAATTCTTGATGCAGTACATTACATCATAAAAACTTCCGCCCGGGGAGAAAGAACTGTCACCATGATAGCGTACATAGTTTACTCCGCGATCCTGCATCGTTTTGTGTACGACAAACATTTCAGACAGGTCATACTCGCCTTTACCTAAGCGAAGCAATTCTGATTCAATGAATCCGAGAGTTGAGAAACTCCAGCAAGTGCTCGAACGATTTTGATTCTTGATAGAAGTAATCGGGTTTTCTTTCACTGTCGTGAAAACAAAACCTTCTTCAGGTTTTGCATCTTGTGCCATGATGTTTAGGCTGAACAAGCCTAAAGCAGCAATAAGGATTGTCTTTTTCATTCCTATGAAATTAATATTAAATTGTTTTGGCTACAAATATAGGAAAGTTTCACCACAGATTACACAGATTTACACAGATTATTTCACCACAGAGGACGCAGAGGACACAGAGGAAGATAAAGGAAAATTGAGATCAGGACAGACTGCAGGAAGCAGTTACCGCTCTAACTACTGGATTTACGACCCTTTGACAGACCTGTGAGATGGGGAGGATTTGACCGATTTCGAAGGAAGCACACGCTCGAAAGCTGTATGTTTTTCTACCGGAAAACGGGGAATTATAGCTACAGGAGGATCTTCCACTTATTATTACGATGATACCTGGGAGTTGAAACCATACGAATATGAAGAGAAATAAAAAAGTAATAGGTGTTAGTTGCTTTGTCTTACTGCTTTTAGTGGGAATCATGTATGTGTATGTGCATCCGGTAAATAGATACCGTTTGGAAGTGACCCGGGTTGGAGGTAGTGGGTACGGCTATAAAATTTATGAGAGAGAGCGTTTGATAATTGTTCAACCTTTTTTATTGGCACAATCATGCCACCTTACTGGCACGACTGTGTCAATATGGTGGCACTGGAGTGCCAATACGATGGCACAAGGTAAAGCATTAAGTACAGATTATTTGTTCTCTTCTTCTTTGGGTGCTACTACATAATCTTCTTTAATAAACTCATCATACACACGCTTGGGATGATCGAATGCTGCGGTTCCATTCCTCTGTTCGTTGAAGTTTTCCCGGCGGAATTGTTTCAGTTTCAGGTTATCTTCTGCATACTCTCTCAATTTCTTATGCTCATTTCCGTAGAGCGAACTTTCAGTCACGTCAGAATTGAGCAGGTTTTCTTTAGGAGTAATAGTAGGTAGGAGCACTTGTTCCAACAGACCACGATAGGCACCGTTATATTCGCACCATACGATATCGTTGGTTACAAATATACGATAGGAGTACTTTGACCATGCGGTTTTGATTTCGATGGATTGAGCGTAAATCTCAATCGTTGCTTCTGAACCATACGCTTGGTCACGGATCACGACGGTCGTCCGACCGCTGATTTCTTCCTTCACGGAAGTTTGCCACTTATCAGAGTGTAAGATTTCTTCGATAATTTCCGGCAAATTTTCTTTAATCTCAAACTGTATTCTCATGGTGCTTGCCTGCGGGCAGGACTTTTTTGATTTTTTCCTCCTTAAACAATTAAGCTAGCCTAAAGTTACATAGATTGAAGCAAAAAAACAAGATTTTGTTTGAATATTTACTATTTTTGCCAAACTATCTGCCTTTTTCGTTTGTTTTTACCATAAATATGCGCAAATCGTAAAAATAAAGTTTATGCGGAACAGGGCCCGGAAGAATTATGTCATTTATGTACTGATGTTACTCCTGTTTGGAGGGTTGATTTATGTTGCTATTGAAGAGGGTGACCGGTTTTCGCACTATGTGGTAAATGCGCAGAACATAGTACAGGGGAATCCATTCACTATGTTTCTCCAGTTTATACAGGATAATCTTCATCATCCGCTCACTACCTTGTTGATTCAGATTATAGCCGTACTGCTGATGGTGCGTCTTTTTGGCTATTTGTTCAGTCTGATCGGGCAACCGGGAGTGATTGGAGAGATTGTTGCCGGTATTGTGTTAGGACCTTCCGTACTCGGTTTTTTCTTTCCGGATGCTTTTCATTTCCTTTTTCCGGCACACTCGCTTACCAATCTTGAACTGTTGAGTCAGGTGGGACTGATCCTTTTTATGTTTGTCATCGGTATGGAGCTGGATTTCAGTGTACTGAAAAATAAAATCAATGAAACGCTGGTGATTAGCCATGCCGGAATCCTAGTACCCTTCTTCCTGGGCATCTTGTCTTCTTACTGGGTGTACGAAGAATATGCAGCTGCCCAAACTCCGTTTCTTCCATTTGCCTTGTTTATAGGTATTTCTATGAGTATCACCGCTTTTCCGGTATTGGCGCGCATCATTCAGGAGCGGAATATGACGAAGACTCCTTTAGGGACGCTGGACCATTGCTTCCGTGCAATGATGAGTGACGCCTGGTGTCTGTTGGCAGTGGTGATTGCTATCTCCAAAGCAGGAAGTTTTGCCAGCGCACTTTATTCAGTGGGGCTGGCAGTTGTCTATATTGCGGTCATGTTTTTGGTTGTTCGACCGTTTCTGAAGAAAGTGGGAGAAGTATATGCCAACCGGGAAGCAATCAATAAAACATTCGTGGCATTTATTCTGCTCATTCTTATTATTTCTTCTTGCCTGACCGAAATTATTGGTATTCATGCACTGTTCGGAGCCTTTATGGCAGGGGTAGTGATGCCGTCCAATCTGGGTTTCCGGAAGGTGATGATGGAGAAGGTTGAAGATATTTCATTAGTCTTCTTTTTACCTCTGTTCTTTGCCTTTACCGGATTACGTACGGAAATCGGTTTGATAAACAGTCCGGAGTTGTGGATGGTATGTTTACTGTTGGTGACGGTTGCTGTTGTCGGCAAACTGGGTGGATGTGCCATTGCCGCCCGTTTGGTGGGTGAGTCGTGGAAGGATAGTTTGACGATAGGGACATTGATGAATACACGGGGATTGATGGAGCTTGTCGCTTTGAATATCGGTTATGAAATGGGAGTTCTTCCTCCCTCTATATTCGTAATTTTGGTCATTATGGCGCTAGTTACGACCTTTATGACTACTCCTTTGCTTCATTTGGTGGAACATATTTTCGTACGTCGGGAAGAAAAATTATCTTTGAAGCACAAATTGATATTTTGTTTCGGGCGTCCGGAATCCGGGCGTGTGTTGCTTTCCATTTATGATTTGTTATTTGGGAAGCAGTTGAAGAAAAATCATTTGATTGCAGCACACTATACGGTGGGCACGGATCTGAATCCGTTGAATGCCGAACATTATGCCAGCGAGAGTTTTGCTTTGCTCAATCAACAGGCAGCGAGATTGAATATCCAGGTAGATAACCATTATCGGGTGACAGACAAACTTGTACAGGAAATCATCCATTTTGTCCGTAACGAACATCCTGATATGCTGCTTTTGGGAGCTGGGAGTCATTATCGTTCGGATATGCCGGGAACTCCGGGAGCAATTTTATGGTTAACGCTCTTCCGGGATAAGATTGATGAGATTATGGAGCAGGTGAAATGTCCCGTGGCCGTATTTGTCAATCGTCAGTATCGGGAAGGCTCGACGGTCAGTTTCGTACTCGGCGGAATGATTGATCTGTTTCTTTTTTCCTATTTGGATAAGATGTTGCAGAACGGACATTCGGTGCGTCTTTTCCTTTTTGATACGGATGATGAAGAGTTCCGTGGACGCATTGACGATTTGCAGGTGCGTTATCCGGAACAAACGATGATAGTGTGGTTTGCGGGAGTAGAAGATTTAGTGACTGAAGAGAAAGACGGGTTATTGATAATGAGCCATCTTTCTTATACGAAATTATCCGAGGATGAGGCTGTGATGCGTGAATTGTCATCTTTGCTGGTAATCCGCCGGAATAAGAATACGGGAGATAAAAATGAAGGACTTGAAAATTGATGAATCTACGGGATTAGTGTTGGAAGGCGGGGGAATGCGCGGAGTATTCACCTGCGGTGTGCTTGATTATTTTATGGATCACGATATCCGGTTTCCCTATGCGATAGGAGTGTCTGCCGGTGCGTGCAACGGGTTGTCGTATGCATCACGGCAACGGGGACGTGCCAAGTACAGCAACATTGACTTGTTGGAGAAGTATGATTATATCGGTCTGAAACATTTGCTCAAAAAGCGTAATATACTGGACTTTGATCTGTTATTCAATGAATTCCCCGAACATATTCTTCCTTACGATTATGAAACATATTTTGCTTCACCGGAACGTTTTGTGATGGTGACTACGAATTGCATCACGGGAGAAGCCAACTATTTCGAAGAGAAAAAAGACAGTCGCAGGGTGATTGATATTGTCCGCGCATCCAGCAGTCTCCCTTTTGTATGTCCTATTACTTATGTAGACGGGGTTCCCATGCTCGATGGAGGAATTGTAGATTCCATACCTTTGCAAAGAGCCATTACGGATGGCTGCACGAGAAATGTTGTGGTACTCACCCGTAACCGGGGGTATCGGAAAGATTCGAAAGACATTCGTATCCCTTCGTTTGTATATCGGAAATATCCGAAGTTGCGCGAAGCGTTAAGTCGGCGGTGTGCTGTTTATAATGAGCAGTTGGAAATGGTAGAGCGCATGGAGGATGAAGGACAGATTATCGTTATTCGCCCGTTAAAACCTGTAGCCGTAGACCGCATCGAGAAAGATGTGCAAAAGCTGACAGAGTTTTATCAGGAAGGGTACGAATGTGCGAGAGCCTTACTTGAAGAATAAACAAGTCTCCATAGTTGAACAATAGACAGGCTCTCCATGCTTTTTTGTTTTTCTTGAATGTCAGATAGGATAATTGGGCGTGTTCCCTTTTCATTTTGAATGGGTATATTGTTCAGCAGCCTTTTTTAGTTTCCTACCCATCAATTCTACCAGAGTCTTCGGATAAAGAACTTGTATTCCCTCGGCATATCCGAAGAATACTCGTTCTAACTCATGGTTGATGACGACTTTAATTTCCAGTATGACACTTCCGTCAGCCAATCTTTCCACCACTTGCTGGCTGCGGTGTATAGGCTTGGTTATGATGTAAGGTGCTTCGGCAGCGGCTACCTTGAAACCTACTTTCTCCGCTACGCTTCCGGAATTTTTAGTGACTCCTACCAGATCATTGAAGAACGTGTTCGGATCGAAGAACGTATTTTTTATGTAATGTTCTTGTGGCAGAACTTCCAATGATTGTATTCTGTCCAAAGCTAAATTTTGCAAGATCCGTCCGTTTCCTCTGACACCATAAACGAACCATCGGTTACGATACTCTTTTAATAGATAAGGATAAAAAATAAAGCTGTTGGCCGAACGTGCCTTGAATGAACGATATTTGAGCTGTATCGGATGCTCGTTTACAATCGCGTGATAGATCGTATCCAGATAATCCAGTCCTTTCAACGATTCATTCTTTTCAAAGTCAATGACAGGAGTGGTTTTCATCCGGGCAGAAGCAACGTGATCTTCCAAGCGGTTGATAATATCGCTCATTTCCGTAAAATAGGAGAAACCTTTAAACTGCCTCAACACTTCCACGGCTTCCGACATCGTTTTCAGGTCTTGTTCGTTCAGCGGAGTTTGTGTAATGCTGTATTCCGGATCTTCGTATTTATAGTATTTATTTTCGTACACCACAATCGGAGCGTTATAACCCAGTTTCTCGCTGCGCATTATCTGTATATCCATCTGTACCGTACGTTTGCTTATGCCTTTATCGATGCCTTCGTATTCATAAAGAGCATCCGAGCAAGCATCTACCAAATCTTCCAACGTCCAGCGTCGATAAGGATTACGCAGACAGTTATCAATTGTTTTATAACGGATTAAGGCATTTCTATTTGCTGGCATAAGTAGAAGAATAAAGATTGGCTTCAAAAGTAGAAAAATAAATTCAGGAAAACAAAGAGGTTACAGGTCTTTATTCTTGGATGATAAAAGAAAATTCTTAGGATTTGTATCAAATTTGATACCCTTTGAAACAAAGTTTATAGACGAAGGCGAAGATACCCCCTATCTTTGCCTTCGTCTTTTAGATTAAAAGCTTGTATAAACTAGGAATACTTTGTTGCCATGAAAACAAACCCTTGGATGAAACTATGTAAAGGTGCAATACTTGCGTTAGCAGTCTCTTATGGACTGACTTATTGCCACACAACTAAAAGCAAGTTGACCTTGGAACAGAAAAGCGATAGCCTGACTGTCATCCACATTACCAATCCGACTAATTATATATTGCTTCCTATAGAAGAGGAAGCTGCGGAAAGTCAGGTTCTGCTTGATACCGGAGAGGCTGCGGATACCGATATGGATATCCGTCTGGCACAGACAAAGGTCGATTATTTTGTTCCCTTTGCTTTGCCTGCCGGAGCGAAGGCTGCCACCGTCCGTGTTCGTAATAAATCAAAGGATGCACTTTGCTGGAAAGAAATCAAGCTATCTGATACTTTTGATACAGCCAATACGGAAAAGTTCCGCCCTGTTTACCATCATACTCCTCTCTATGGCTGGATGAATGATGCCAACGGATTGGTGTATAAAGATGGAGAATATCATTTGTATTTTCAATATAACCCTTACGGTTCTAAATGGGGAAATATGCATTGGGGACATTCTGTCAGTAAGGACCTTGTACATTGGGAACATTTGGCCCCAGCTATTGCCCGTGATACATTGGGGCATATCTTTTCCGGCAGTTCTATTGTCGATCAGGAGAATGTAGCGGGGTATGGAGTAGGGAGCATCCTGGTTTTTTATACTTCTGCCAGTGACAAAAACGGGCAGATCCAATGTCTTGCTTTTAGCAAGGATAATGGACGGACATTTACTAAATACGAGAAGAACCCCATCTTGTGCCCTGCGGATGGTCTGAAAGATTTCCGTGACCCGAAAGTCTTCTGGTATGCACCGGAGAGTAAATGGGTGATGATTGTCTCCGCCGATAAAGAAATGCGTTTCTATGACTCTAAGAATCTGAAGGACTGGAACTATATGAGCAGCTTCGGAGAAGGATACGGAGTGCAACCTTGTCAATTTGAATGTCCGGACATGGTGGAACTTCCGGTAGATGGAGATCTGAACCGTAAGAAATGGGCATTGATAGTGAACGTCAATCCAGGATGTTATTTTGGAGGAAGTGCCACTCAATACTTTACAGGAGACTTTGATGGAAAGAAATTCAGTTGTGATAGTCAGTCGAATGTCACGAAATGGTTGGATTGGGGCAAAGATCACTATGCTACCGTTTGTTTCTCAAACACTGGAGAACGGACGATTGCTGTTCCTTGGATGAGTAACTGGCAATATTGTAATATTGTCCCGACAAAGCAATTTCGTAGTGCTAACGCTTTGCCGCGTGAGTTAAGCCTTTATACACAAGACGGTGAAATTTATCTTTCAGCAGCTCCGGTACTGGAGATAAAGACTCTGCGAAAAGAAAAGAAAGAGATTCCGGCATTTACGGTTGCCAATGATTATCATATTGATTCTTTATTGGCTGATAATGATGGTGCTTATGAACTGGCATTGGAAATTACCGCCGGAGAAGCGGAGATAATGGGATTCAGCCTCTTTAATGATAAAGGGGAAAAGGTGGATATCTACTTCAATCTTCCGGAAAAGAGATTGGTTATGGACCGGACGAAAAGTGGTATCGTGGATTTCGGAAAGAAGAGTGTACCTCATGAAATAGAGGTTCACGACCGCAGAAAGACGACTTCCATCAATTATATAGATGATTTCGCATTAGCTACCTGGGCACCGATAAAGAAAGAGAATAAATATACGTTGGATGTCTTTGTTGATAAATGTTCTGTAGAAATATTCCTGAATGGAGGAAAGGTAGCAATGACTAATCTTATCTTTCCATCGGAACCATACAACCGTATGTGTTTTTATAGCAAAGGAGGTTCATTTCAAGTAGATTCATTCAATGCGTATCGGTTGGGTTTATAATAGAAGTAGAAGTTACACAATAGATGTTTGCATAGATTCAGTGAAAGCAACAAGTATTGATTGCTTTTTAAGGATTCATAGGTTAGATTTATAAGTTAGGTTTTGTAGATTAGAATTAGGTGTTTGGTAGCTGTCAGATGTGAAATCCGGCAGCTACTTTTTATTCATCAATTTCAATTGTATATCCTCCTTGGAATATCTCTTCCGGTTGTAAGTGCTGCATCCAGTCCTTATCTTTATATTCACCAGTATAATGTGCACGGTCGCAACGTCCGTACCAAGGTTCGATGCAGACAAAAGGAGCATTCTTTGCAGGTGGAGACCAGAGTCCAACTACCGGAGCGTTAAAATGTAAACTAAGATAAGCCTGTTTCTCTTTATTATATAAGGTAACTTTACGGACCTGTTCATTCTCCAGTATCAAAGCATCTTTATCAAAAGTATGCGTGTCCAGTGGTAATAATCCGTCCGTCAACTCTAAAGAATATTCAGTAGAAGGATCAGCGCATCCTTTTTCTGAAATGAGAATATATTTCAAACCGTTTTCCTTGTCAAATCCGAAGAACCCTCTTTCAGAATTGCTTGCATCGAACTCCGGCCAATAGAAAGCTGGATGTGCCCCAATCTGAAAATACATATCCTTGTTGCCGGTATTCTTTACTTCCCACATAACCTCAATTTTCTTTCCCTGGATGCGATAGCCTATTTCCAGACAGAATGGAAAAGGGTATTTATGCAAAGTTTCTTCATTGCTGACAAGGCGGTAACGTACTTCATCCTCTTTTTCAGAAATAAGAGTAAATTCCATGTCACGGGCAAAACCATGTTGAGTAAGCGTATAAGGAATCCCTTCATTCCGATACTCATTTTCCCATACGCTCCCTACAATCGGGAATAGGACAGGAGAGTGACGTTTCCAAAAAGCAGGATTGGCTTGCCACAGATATTCTTTTCCATTGGCGACGATGCTGCAGAGTTCAGCTCCGTGAGGGAGATACTTGAATCGTGAGTTGTTTGTTGGAGATTGTTTTCATATCGTTGATTTTTTCAGTTGACTACAACCAGTAGTTAACTCCATTTTTTAAGTTCTTATCACCTGCAAAGGTAATATTTTCCATACTTACTGGAGAATAGATATTCTATAATTCTTCTATTTCGAAGAATAATGTATAAAACCCTATAAAATAGCGTTCTATGCAACATATCTTACAGCATTTGAAACATTTTTTTCAGTCGTTTGATATAAATCAACCGTAATTTGCATCATCGATTTAGTAAAATTCGTACTTTTAATTTAATAACATCAAACTAATGCTTAGTATTATGAGGAACAAAAAACTTCTTTGTAGCGTTTGTTTCCTGTTTACTTTCATGTCAGTCCTTTGGGGGCAAAACATAACAGTGAAAGGAAACGTTACTTCAAAGACTGATGGTCAACCAATTATTGGTGCTTCCGTAGTGCAA
>SCPO01000200.1_pt1 | contig 21492 bp, 18 predicted proteins | sample 6106821 | NCBI WGS metagenome assembly SCPO01 (sample SAMN10720448, study PRJNA508395) | human gut metagenome | isolation source: Participant 2 stool, 0 month | host: Homo sapiens | collected 2017 | reverse complement strand
ATATTTAGGTAATGCAGGTATCACTATGGGAACTATGGCAAATCAAGACTTGAGTTGGGAGGAGTCTAAGACATTTGATATCAGTACTGATATTTCCTTTTAATAATCGGTTAAACTTTATCTTTGATTATTTCAATCGTACCACAGATAATTTGCTGACAAATCGCACTTTACCTCATTCTACAGGCTTTGGCTCTATTTTCACTAATTTAGGCGTTTACAAAATAGAGGTATTGAGTTGGAAGTGAATGCAAGAATATTACCGGTATCCAGTTCTATTCAATGGTCATTAGGTTTTAATGCCTCGAAGGTGACCAATAAAATATTGAAGCTGCCAGATAATGGGGTTGAAAATAATCGGATTGGTGGTGAGTACATTTGGGATGCTAAACTGGGTAAACATACTTGGCAAGGTGGTTTACAGGAAGGAGGACGAATTGGAGATTTGTTTGCCTATAAGATGATAGGTGTATATTCTACTGATGAGGAAGCACAGAATGCTAATGAGCCGATAGATAATCCTTAATTCCGCAACACTATTATAAAATATTTTTATACCTGAGCAACAAAAGTTGCTCAGGATTTTGCCATGTCAGAGGATTCACTTAACTTAGTGTTGCAAAAAAATAATCAAACAAAACCTCATCAGGCATGGCAAAAATAAATAAAATCCGAGAAGCCTCCTTTGGAGGAATATTTTCAATCATGGAGCAATTTGACTCCACATTGTCATCTGTAATCGACTCGACACTCGGTCTAAGGTGTAGCTCGTTCGGTTATCAGTACAGTGAAATCGTCCGTTCCCTCATGAGTATCTACTTCTGTGGTGGCTCATGCATTGAGGATGTCACAACTCATTTGATGAACCATCTCGCTCCATCCGACACTTCGTACTTGTAGTTCTGATACTATCCTCAGAGCGATAAAGGAACTGACGCAAGGAAACATCTCATACACATCAGATACGGGTAAGAACTACGATTTCAACACGGCTGACACACTCAATACCTTACTGCTCAATTGTATGTTTGCATCCGGCCAACTGAAAGAGGGCGAGATGTATGATGTTGATTTCGACCATCAGTTCATAGAGACTGAGAAGTATGATGCAAAGCCTACATACAAGAAGTTCCTTGGTTATCGCCCTGGCGTGGCGGTTATTGACGACTTGATTGTTGGCATTGAGAATAGCGATGGTAACACCAACGTTCGTTTTCATCAGAAGGACACGCTGAAGAGATTCTTTGAGAGATTTGAGCAGAACGGACTTACAATCAATCGTTTCAGAGCTGATTGTGGATCATGTTCCGAGGAAATCGTGGAGGAAATAGAGAAACACAGCAAATCCTTCTATATCCGCGCAAACCGCTGCAGTTCGCTCTACAATGACATCTTTGCTCTTAGAGGCTGGAAGACTGAGGAAATCAATGGCATTGAGTTCGAATTGAACTCTATTCTTGTTGAGAAGTGGAAGGGTAAAGCATACCGACTTGTGATTCAAAGACAGAAACGGATGGACGGTGTGCTGGATCTTGGGAAGGAGAATACACATACCGTTGTATCCTGACTAACGACTATGAATCTTCCACAAGAGAAATTGTCGAGTTCTATAACCTTCGTGGAGGAAAGGAACGTATCTTCGATGATATGAACAATGGTTTCGGGTGGACAGATTGCCCAAATCCTTCATGGCAGAGAACACTGTGTTCCTTCTTCTTACGGCACTTATCCGTAATTTCTACAAGGCCATTATCCACAGACTTGACGTAAAGAGGTTCGGACTCAATGCAACAAGTCGCATAAAAGCGTTTGTCTTCAGGTTTGTCTCTGTACCAGCCAAGTGGATCAGAACATCAAGGCGGTATGTGCTGAATATCTATACCTGTAATAATGCTTACGCAGATATTTTTCAGACTGATTTTGGATAACGCCTACAACTTATGGGTATGATACTGCGTATTGCCTCAAGTCGCATAGTGGGGCAAGGGGATATTGTGGGCAGAAGTGGGTATTTCAGCCTCAATTTATCTGCTAATTCAGTGATGAGAGGACGTTTAGACGCAAGAAGGACGCTGAAGAGCTTAGTTGCGGATTTGAGGATAATGTTATTACAGTCCCTGATAAAACCAAATATGGTGGTGATGCAAAGTGGCAAGATACTGATGGTAATGGTGTGATTGACAGTAAAGACCGTGTATATGTTGGTAATATTTATCCGGATTGGACTGGGGGTATTAATACTTCTCTATCTTATAAAGGGTTCGATTTGTATTGCAGACTTGATTTTACATTGGGTCATACCATATATAATTTTGCCAAAGGCTTTTTGGATTATAATTGGCAGGGTGATAATAATATGACGAAAGATGTCGTAAATCGCTCCTGGAAAGAACAAGGTGACAAAGCGGACATGCCGAGATTCTATTGGCATGGTGATCGTGGACAGCAGAATGCTATCCGAGGTAGCTCTTTGTATCATGAATCAGGAGATTTTCTAGCCATTAGAGAAGTTTCTTTAAGTTATACAGTTCCTGCAAATATCATACAAAAGATTCGTTTAAGCGGACTTCGGTTTACGGTTACGGGAAATAATCTGCACTATTTTACTAAATATTCTGGTCTTAATCCAGAAGAAGGTGGACAGGATAATGGTAGATATGCTATGCCGAGAAATATTATTTTTAGTGCAAATGTATCATTTTAATAAAGTAAAGTTATGAAAATTAGAAATATAATAAATAGTACAATAGCTTTGTTTATGGTCCTGACATTTGCTTCTTGTGATGCACTAGACCTTAAGCCAATAAGCTTTATAACGAATGAATCTTTCTGGCAGACAGAAGATGACGTGAAGGGTGCGTTAAATGGTATTTATGTCCAGTTACGAGGAGCTGCTGAACATGATTTGTATATATTGGGGGAAGCGCGTAGCGAAATACTGACTGTAGGTATCGGTGGATATGGCGGATATGATATTTATTATTATAATACGTTGACACAAGCTAATATGCCTATATCCTGGATACGTTATTATCAGATAGTCAATTCATGCAATCTTCTTTTAAAGTATGCTCCCAATGTGACTTTTAATAACGAGACTTCCCGCAATAAAATGTTGGCTCAAGCTTATACAATGAGGGCTTTCATGTATTTTGTGATGACTCGTACATGGGGGGATTTGATAATCCATACAGATCCTATTGAAAACACAAATTCAGAAGTCCTTTATAAAGAAAGAAGACCCCAAACGGAAGTTTTCCAACTGATAAAAGATGATTTGGAGAAAGCTTTGTCTTTATATCCGGATGACAATTTCGGTGATCAAAGAGCTATGTGGTCAAAACCGGCAACATTGGCTTTGAAAGCTGAAGTATATCTTTGGAGTGGAAAAAAAATGAATGGTGGAAGCAGTGATATTGAAACTGCATTAAATGCTTTGAATTCAATTAAAACGGATAAGCTTCGTTTACAGCCGGATTTTGCTGATGTATTTGCTTATGATAATAAGGGTAATGATGAAATCTTGATGAGTGTTAGATTTCAGGATTTGGAATCTGGTATTAACTATTTCAGATATATGTGGATACATGCGAGTGCTGTTCCTGGAGATGCTCCTCAAGAGGTAAAGGATATAGTTTATCCGATAGGGCCGGGACAAGGTATTATAGTAGCTTCGGACGAGTATAGAAAGCAATATACAGAAGATGATACTCGAAAAAATGCTTCTTTTCTTGAGATTTATTCTAAAGATCAGGAAACTGGAGAAAATAAATTTTATGTTAGTGTAGTATTAAAAGGTAAAGGCTTGGTGCGAGATGGTGATCGTATTTTTGCAGATGATATCATATTGTACCGTTATGCTGATATTTTATTAATGAAGGCTGAGGCTAAAAATGCTTTGGGACAAGATCCTTCTGCAGAAATTAATGAGGTCAGGAAACGTGCATATAAAGACAAGTATGAAGAGCATATTTATGTGAATAGCACAAAAGAGGCGAATGATGCAGCTATCTTGAAAGAAAGACTTTTAGAATTGGCTTTTGAAGGTAAAAGGTGGTGGGATTTGGTACGTTTTGACAAAGCCTTTGATTTGGTTCCTTCTTTGAGAGAGCATAAGGGGGAAGATTATATGATGCTGTTCCCCATTCCTTTGTCAACAATAAGCGTGGAACTGCAATATATGTTTTGATATGTGTTCGGGAAACTCGAAAATGAAAACAAAAGCATAATAACTGTAAATGTAACCGCTAATATACAGTGTTTTATGTGGTATCAGATTCGGGATTGACATCTTAATTTGTTTTAATCCGTTTCAAGTTTCTTCGGGATATATGGGAACATATACGGGAATTATTGTACCTTTGCAGAGTAATTCAAAAAACACTGCCGATGAAAGTTTCCGTATATCTGAAAAAGAGCGATTCCTCGACCTCGAACATCTGTTTCCGGGTCAGGGAGAAGAACGTGGATATAAAGGTCGTCTCTCCCCTTGCCGTATATGACAAGTATTGGGATTCCGATACCCTCAGTTACAAACGCACTGCAGCTGTTCCTGCCACCGAGCAGAAACGGCTGCCCAGACAGATTGCGGCCATCATCGAGCATGTTGAAAAGACCTTCTCGGACAAGGCAGACAGCAAATGGCTGAAACAGGCCATCGAGGATGTGCTGTACCCTGCCCGCGCCTTCGAACGCAACCATCCGAACTTGCTCCGCCGCATCCATGAATATCTAGTAAAGTTTGACGGTGCGGACAGGACGAAGGAGCATATCATCCGTTTCGAGCGCAAGATGTCACGTTACCATGACTATCAAAGGGAGATATTGGGTAACACAGACTTCATGCTCTTTGTGGAGACGGTCACACTGGAACAGATGAACGATTTCCGGGATTATGTCGTAAATGAACATCTGTTGCAACAGGAGCATCCCGGCTTCTATGCCTCACGCCTGCTTGTCAAACGCAAGCCCAAGCCGCTTTCAGGCACTACCGTCATCAACATCATGAACCTCTTCTGTACCTTTCTGCACTGGTGCAAGAAGATGAAGTATTCCGACAACGAGGTCTATGCGCTCTACGGCTGCAAGGAGCCGACCTACGGTGATCCCTTCTACCTTACATCCGAAGAGAGGAATATTCTTTATAATGCAGACTTGAGTGACTGCCCGAAGTTGTCCATCATCCGGGACATATTCGTGTTCCACTGTTATGTAGGCTGCCGTGTCGGAGACCTTTACCGGCTGACAAGGGACAACATCAAGGACGGTTTCCTAGAGTATATGCCGCAGAAGACGAAGAAGTGTCAGGCGAAGACCGTCAGAGTACCCCTGCACGAGAAAGCATTGAAGATACTGGAACACTACGATAAGAATGCAGACAGGCTGCTTCCGTTCAAAACGGTGCATACCTATAACTTGAGTATACGGGAACTGCTGAAACATTGCGGCATAGACCGGATGGTGACCATCCTTGACACGCACGGCTACAACACCGTGCAGAGACCTTTGTACGAGGTGGCCAGCAGCCATACGGCACGCAAGACATTCGTAGGCAATCTGTACAAACAAGTTCCCGACCCGAACCTGATAGCTTCCCTATCGGGACACGTGGAGGGAAGCAGGGCGTTCAGACGTTATCGAACGATTGATGATGACATGAAACGCAAAATGGTAGAGATGATAAACTAAGGAGGACATATATATGAAAGTGACGGCATTCATCAGAAAAACATCGGCCAAGAACAACGTGACGAATCTGGCACGTGTCTATTTCCGTGTCCGGGACATCGGCGGAGTGGACATCAAGGCGGCAAGCGAGCTTTCCATCAACCCCAACCACTGGAGCGCGGAGAAACAGGGCTACAAGCCCCGTGTGGCATTGGTCTCGGAGGAAAAGCGGATGAACTTCGACCGGGACATCCAGCAGATTACGCACCTTATCACCAAGGAATACCACCGCGGTGTGGACGGCAACTGGCTCAAGGGGCTGATAGAGGAATACCACCATCCCAACATCAACGCGAGGGGCGGCAACAAGGCAGACGAATACCTGCTGTCGTTCCAGATTAAGAAATACATGGACGAAACACCTCTTGCCGATGAAAGTTGGAAACACCACCGTGACAATCTGAAAAAGGTGCTGCGCTACGAGCGTTTCCGCCATGAAGTCATGCACCAGCGAGGATTTCACCTTTGCATTGATTCCATTACCGCTGACGACATCCGTGACTTCAAGTTCTGGATGCAGGAGGAGTATAGGTACGTGGAAATGTACCCTGTATTCTATAAAGACGAATTGCCTCGTGATGTGACCCAACAACGTTCCGAGAACAGCATGTCAGGAAGCCTCTACCGCATCCGTACCGTCATCAAGTGGTGCATCAAGCGCGGACTGACAAGGAACAATCCGTTTGACCAGTACCAGATTACACAACCCATGTATGGCGACCCGTTCTACCTTACCCTTGAAGAGAGAGACAAGGTGTATTATGCCGATTTGAGCGGAATGGGTGCCACCTATCCGGTCTATCGTGACATATTTATGTTCCAGTGCCTTATCGGTTGTCGTGTTAGCGATTTGAACAAGTTGACCAAGGCGAACATCGTTGACGGCTGTGTGGAGTACATTCCGCAGAAGACCAAACTGGAACACGCGGGCACGGTACGGGTACCGCTCAACCAGAAAGCATTGGATATATTAGAACGTTACAAGGAACTGGAAGATGCGCTGCTTCCAAGGTTCTCGCATTTCGGTTACAACAAGAAGATAAAGGAAATCCTCAAGTATGTGGGCATCGACCGCATGGTCAGAGTCCTCGACCCGAAGACACGTGAGGATGTGGCAAGACCTTTATATGAAGTGGCAACCACCCACACGGCACGGAAGACCTTTATAGGCAACCTCTACAAACAGGTCAAAGACCCGAACCTGATTGCCTCCATGTCGGGACATTCCGAAGGTAGCCGCGCTTTCGCCCGATACCGCAAGATTGACGACGAGATGAAGAAGGAACTGGTCAACCTGTTGGATTGATTTGGCCGTTTCCTCATTTCTATCCCCTTTTATATTTAACCCGATAATACAGCATGAATATGGATGAACAACAACTGACCTACGAACAGTTCAAGGAGGACATTCTCCGGTGGAAGAACACGCACAGGGAGGAATATGTCCGTTTCGCACGTCTGATGACAAACGGTGACGAAGCAGTACCTTGCCATCTGCCGGGCCATATTCAGACAACTGCCCAAAATCAAAACTGAATGGGAACTGTGCTGGAACGATGACAGTGCGGAGAATTTTGCAAATATAGACCTGCAGTTCAAGGAGAATGCAGTGCCCGGACAGATAGTTGAGCTGTACAGGAAACAGAGGGAAGAGAGTTCCCCTCTGCCTGATACACCTCCTACCACACTTTGGGGCAGAATGAAATCCTTTTTTAGCGGCAAGTCCAAAGATCCGGGTATAACCCTGTCGGCACCGCTTGTGTTGAGCTGGCTGTATTACGGCAAGAGCTTCGAGGCAATGGTCGGCATGGTAGACAGGCAGATGAAGAACCCGAAAGCAGACAAGGCGGACAAAATGAGCTGTTCTTTTGTCATCAGACAGATTATAGATGTGTCCATCAAGAGCGGTTTCCGTACCCAGACCGACTGGGACAGGTACTTTTCCATGAACGAAGCCATTGAAAAGGGCGATGTCGGAGAGTGGGCGTTACAGTCCGTGACAGAGGAAATGGACAGCGGAACAGAGGAAGGACATAATACAGGAACAGGGCAAACATCTGACAATACCCAGACTGTTGATGATGCGCAAAAAACACGCGGACGCCGGAAAGCGAAAGTACAGCCACTTGTAGATTATCTTGATTGTAACGACAAAGATGCTGTTATCGGAGTTATCCGGAAATTCATCTCCAAATATGATACGGCAACAGAGCAGGCTCTGACCTATTATGCCCTGAATGAGCTTGGGCTGTTAACCAACATGGGTAGCGCAAAAGAATTTGCAGCAGCTCTTACCTGTCAGTTTGAAGACATGGGCGGTATAAAAAGCGAAAGCTCCTATCGGCAGGCCATCCACACGCTGACGACAACGCAACACGTCGCAAAAGACGGAGTGAACAAAATGTGCGTGATGATTAATGGCGACATTTGCCAGACCCTGCTGGACGAACTCAAAACCGACCTTATGGAAACTCTTCCCAACCCGGACGAATCAGGTGAAACTGGGTAAAATAAGGTTGTTTGGAGTTGTCAGAATTGTCTTTTCTGTCATGACAAATATGCCAACTTATATTCTTTCAACCACTTTCAATTCCGATATACCTTTGCACCGTCAATCCTTTTCCCGAGGGTCGACGGTGCTTCTCTTTTATAAGCCATCGGAAGCGGGGCATCAGGGAACTTTTGAAGATGGTCGTCAAAAACTTCAAAAGCTGATAGTTATGATTACGATTGAAAGTCTAGTCGAACAGGGAGCGAACGTGAAACTGGAAGTCACTCCCACAGACCTTAAAATGTTTGCGGAATCCATCGTGCAGCGTACCATCATGGCGCAGCAGGAAGAACACAAGGCAGCCATGCAGCGTGAAGCGGAAGAGGGCTGGCTGAACACAAGGCAGGTCCGTGAGTTGCTGAACGTGTGCGAGGGTACGCTCAACCTGTGGGCGAAGCGCGGTTATCTTGTCCCCGTCAAGGTCGGCAACAAGAACATGTATGCCAAGTCCGATGTGCATCGTGTACAGACGGGAGGCAAGTCTGAGAGTGTAACATCCTATTGCAAGAAGAGAAATGGCTGAGATGAAGAACACCCGGCTTGAACTATGTAACAGAATCCGTATGGAAGCGGAGCATACCGAAGATACGGGATTCCCCTTGGATGTGTTTCCCCAGAATGTGCAGTCAATCATACTCGATATGACCAAATACGAGAACTACAAGATTGAGTTCATCGCAACGTCCATGCTGTCGGCTGTGTCTGCGGCCTTGGGCGGCACATACCGCATCCGCATAAAAGGCGACTGGCAGAGCAACGGTACATTGTATGTCATTCTGATAGGCAGACCCGGACTGGGCAAGACCCCACCGTTGGAGGCGGCATTCCGTCCTATCCGAAAACATGACTATGCCCTGTTCAAGGCGTATGAAGCAGAAATGGAAGCATGGAAAGCGGCAGGAGAAAACGGAAGGAAACCAGTTCTGAAACGTACCATCGTTTCCGACTTCACTCCCGAATCGCTTATGCTGACCCATAATAACAATCCGAGAAGTGTGGTCATTCTGGTGGACGAGATAATGGGCATGTTCAATTCTGTCAACCGCTACACGAACGGGCAGCTCATAGAACAGCTGCTTACCGCATGGAGTGGCGGGGCTTTGGACGTGACAAGGGTAAGTAATACTATTCCTGTTCATATAGAACATCCGTGTATCAACATCATCGGGGGTACACAGACCAAGCGTGTGCATGAACTTCTCAGGAAAGGGTTCGAGGAAAACGGACTGCTTGACCGCATCCTGTTCGTATTGCCCAAATCCCCCGAAATATCGCCATGGATAAACCGGGACGATGACGGAGAAATGACATCTTTGGCCGCTGCACGCTGGGAGCGTATATTGGACAAGGTGTTTGCCTTGGAATATGATACAGAAGCGGAAGAGAGAATGCCTCGTGTACTGTCTATGGACAGGGAGGCCAAGGAATACTTCTTCTCTTGGTGGAACAGGAAAGTGGAGCGTATCAATCGGATAGAGGATGATGTCGAGGTGGACAGCCGGGAGATGAAACACCCGGTACACGTGGCACGGCTGGCTCTGATAATCCAAGTCCTGCGTTATGCTTCCGATGAAAGCCATCTTCAGTTTGTGGATACGGTATCAGTTAAAGCCGCCATACGTCTGAATGACTATTTCGAGGATTCATATGTCCGCATCCGTTCCTTTATGGCGAACGACACCTGTGAAGAGCCACCGAAGGTGTTGCTGTCGTTGCTGCCTGATACTTTTGATACAAAGACGGCCATTGCCATAGGCAAAGAGCTACAGGGTATCAGCGAGCGTACTGTGATGAACTATCTGAAGGAGCTATGTCACAGCCGGCTTCTTCGGAAAGCCAAGGCCGGGCATTATGAGAAAATCGTGTATGAATCCGGCAAATATTCCATGAATGAAAATGAATAACCAACCAAAGACTGCAAGGAAATACTCCCTGTTGCAGCTTGCAGTTTTTTCAGTCTTGCAGTTTCGGGGCATTGAAAGCGGAGAATCCCTGCAAAACTGCAAGGACTGCAGACTGCAAATGGCCTTTCGGCTTGCAGAAATCAAAAAGACAGAGCTATGAGTGAATACAGATTCCATCTCCAGAAATACAGGCCGGGTAGCAAGACCGTCTGTCCCGGATGCGGCAGGAAAGGCTGTTTTACCCGATACATTGACGAGGAAGGGCTGGTTTCGTTTCCTGACAATGTGGGCAAGTGCGACCACATCAACAGTTGTGGCTATCATTATACCCCCAAAGAATATTTTAATGACAACCTCGCTGTCAAGGAAAATTTGACCGGGCAAGACAGATATGGCAATGTTATACCAACGGTTATAAAACCGGCAGGAAAGCCATCACCCAAACCCCAACCTCAGATTTCTTATATTCCCTATGCTTGGGTGGAGCAGTCCATGCAGAGGTATGACATAAATCCTTTATACGGATACCTTACCACCGTTGCAGGCAAGGATAAGACAGATTGGTTGTTCAATCTCTACAAAGTGGGTACATCCAAGATGTGGAACGGGGCTACCGTATTCTGGCAGATTGATGTCAGCGGAAATGTCCGTGCTGGCAAGATTATGGGCTATGATGCAAAGACCGGACACCGTGTCAAACAGCCCTTCAATCAGGTCAGCTGGGTACATTCGGTGAGAAAGATACCGGACTTCCACATGAGGCAGTGCCTGTTCGGTGAGCATCTGCTGGCCTATGCTTCATCTATGGCAAGGACTGTCGCCATTGTAGAAAGCGAGAAGACGGCACTGATTGCAGCACTGTTCATCCCTGATTTGGTATGGCTTGCCACCGGGGGAATGCACGGCTGTTTCAACAGCGAGGCCATGCAGGTGCTACGAGGGCGTGATGTGATTCTCTTCCCCGACCTCAAGGCCACGGATGAATGGCGGTGTAAGGTTCAGATGCTGCAATCCGTTTGTAAATCTGCCACCTGTTCCGGACTGTTGGAGAAGATGGCGACCGATGAACAGCGCCGTCAGGGACTGGACATTGCCGACTTCCTGCTGATGGAGGATACACCACAGATGATTCTCGCAAAGATGATACAGCGTAATCCTGCGTTGCAGTTACTCATCGACGAGTTGGATCTGGCATTGGTGGAGTAATCCGAAGTCTTGCTTCGGGAGTTTGTAAGAAAGTCCATAACACAATAAGGACTTTTTGCCTGACAGCAATAAAGTCCCTCGGGCATTCGGCAGAATCCGGTTCGGAGCGAGCAAGCTCAAACGTCAATCATTTATCAAAAGAATACCCTATATGAATAAAGATATAAAACAAGCCATGCATGTCGAAGCCGGAAAGTCATTCGGCACGGCAGAGACCAATGAGAACGAAAGACGTTGGAACGATGACAAGATTGACAGGAAGAATCAGGAGCCGACCAACCACTACGACAAGACCAGAATGAAACTGAATTTCGAGATTGGTCCTGACGGGAAAGTTCATCCGTTGGGTTATCAGGAGAAACCGCTCGAAGTACGTTTGCAGGAACGGTTGGACGAGTTAAACTGGAAGCCGTTCAAGTCGAACAGCAAAATCCAGCCGAACTGTTGTGCGAAATTCGTCTTTGGAGGCAACCATGACCGGACGCTTGAAATGGCTTTCGGGAATCAGTCCGTCAATCTGGAGAAAGGTGCGGACAACAGCCATCTGCACCGTTGCGATGAAATCGAGAATTGGGCGAAGGATGTCTATGACTGGTGCGCCAAACGATACGGACAGGAAAACATAATCGGCTTCCAGGTACATCTTGACGAGAGCAGTCCGCATATCCATGCCTTGGTTGTTCCGGTAGGTATCCGCCCCAAGAGCGGACGGGAGTGTGTGATGTGGTCGGCAAAGTTTGGGAAAGACCGCTATGAATATGGCCGGATATTGAAAGATATGCACACTTCCCTGTATGACGAGGTTGGCAGCAAATACGGACTTGAACGTGGGGACAGTATTGATGGGCGTAATGTGCAGCATCTGAATAAGCGCGACTATATCCGCAAACTGACCAAAGAGGCGAAACAGGCCGAGAAAGCCGTTAAGGGGCTTCAATCTATGATGCGGAATCTGGAATCAAAGATTTTCAAGTATAGGCTGCAACTTGAAGAGGCGGAAAGGGAACTGGCTTCCGGCAAGATTACACTCGACAGGTATGAGTCGCAGAAAGCGGATATCCAGAAACTCATTGCTGAGTATCAGACCAAACTTGAAGACAAGGCCGACAAGCTCCACGCAAAGGAGCTGGAACTGGAACGGCTGACCGCAGATGCGACAAAAGCCCGTTCGGTTGTCCAGCCGTTCCGTAATCACAAGGTTGATTTCACGCCACCGCAAATTACCGAGAAAGTACCCTTGTTCGGTACGGATAAATGGGTCGAACGTCAGAACCAGCATATCGCCAAGCAGTTTACCGAAATTGTTCGCAAGATAGAATCCCTATATAGAAATGATGCGGCACGGCAGGTTGAAGCCGCCCAGCGCAATGTATTGGCGGATTATGGTGAGTTTTATCAGCTGAGACGGGAGAACAAATCCCTTTCCGACACAAATGAAAGTTTGGAATCAGAGCTGAATACGCTTCTTGAACAGTTGGCTATACCATCTGTTCGCAACCTTATTTTTGCCGTTGCCGATGCACTTATCGGTGGCCAGCCTGTACCGATCTCCTCAGGTGGAGGAGGCTCAACCTCTGATCTGCCTTGGGATGGCCGAAGACCGGATGAGGAGGAAGAAGCGTATCGGAGGAAGTGTTTGCTTTATGCTTCACGAATAGTAAAACATACTAAAATTCGAAGTAGAAATAGATAATTGAACAAGCACTTGCATATCAGAAAATGGAGCAAGGCATTTCTCCATTTTCTGATTATATTTCATATATATATGCCAATATGGTTAGATGTTACCTCGTTTACTATGTATATCCAAATATTAATTAAAAAGACTCATCTCTCCATTTTCTCCTTCGGGATGTACTTTTTTCCATATAGCATCATTTAAACTTTTTATCTGCTCTTGTTCTTCTGGGGTTATCCCTTCACCATATTCACATTCGATAGGCTGTCCATCAAGCAGGGCGGCAATCATTTTGATGTACGAGAACGCCTCCTGCTTTGTGTTATCAAGAATTACAGCAGCAATATCACCGTCTTCTGTTTTATTGAATTTCAGTTTCATATTTAATTGTATTTTTTAAAATTATATTTCTTGACTCTTTTTTTGATTGATGTCCTGCCACCATCAGTCTGATCAGCAATATAGTCCAATACTTTTTGTCCGAAGACTTCGCTTTCTAATGACGCAGAACGAATGGTTATTTTATTACCATCGTTTTCACAAACAACAATTGTTTGGGCATCTGCCATCATTGGTATTGTTGCATTGTGGCTTACCATAATCACTTGCTTACTCCATTTTACAGCTTTGATCGTTTCTGTTAATGTCGAGTTTATATACTTTACAGCCAAATTATCCTCTGGTTGGTCAATAATAATGGGCGCAGTATCTTGTTCATATCCTAGTATTAAATCCAACAAAATTGCCGTTTTCCATCCAGGACTCAAACTGTTAAAATCTTTCCCGTCTTTCGTTATAATTTTATACGAACGTGTATTTAACTCCATTAATTTCGTATATACCCTCTGGGTCATATCGTTGTATGATTCGACATTGGGATTTTTCTTGAAATAACGGCTCATCAAATTCCACGGAGTAACATCTGCAATAGTATTGATATTAGACTTTAAACAGTATTTCAATGCATCTACTAGTACTTTCTCGTTAAAAATAAAGTTATTAATAACAGACAATTTATGTCCTCTTGCTTCTATTTCTCTAGTCTGAAAAGAATATTTTATTTTAATCAACTCTTGTTTACAATGCTTAAAACCCGTAAGAACTTTTATATATTCACCTACAGTTTTAAGTAAACTATCCTTGTTTGTGATGCGGGATTGCTGCTGTCCAAGTTCATCTTTCAGTATTCTATCTACAACTTGTTTATGTTCTTTTACGACCATAGACACATCATCAAACATAGTATAGGCTTTTGCAGCTAAGGTAAGTTTTGTTTTTATGGAGTTAATCTCTTCATTTGCATCTTCAATCAAAGGATTATTCTCTAAAAAAGTTCTAATAGTCTCTATTGCTTCTAAATCAATCTTATATTGATTCGAAGGATACTTAACGAGACTTTCTTCTTCTGCCGTTGGCATCAATATATTCAACGCATTTTTCTTCACGATGCCAGTAACAATCAACTGCCCTGGATTAGGTAATGCATTCAAGGTTCGCTCGCAGTCCTCTATTTTCTCCACGTACTGCAACATTTCACTAATTACCTCATGCAATTTATTTAGACCCGTTGTAATACTACGATTAATTTCATCGTCTGCAGGAAAAATATTCCTTAATATCTCTATTTTATCAATACTTTTTTCGTTATTATCCGAGATGTTTTCTGCTATGAAGTTTTGAGATATATAATATGGGGTCATTCCACTTGTATTCTCTACAATCATATTCTCCACACCATAACGCTCTATATACTTCGAGCCCTCAAAATCCTGATGAATATTTCTATATAATGAATCCACAAATAAAGTTTTCCCGGATGAAGATCCGCCAATTACGACATTCAGACCTTCGGTTAAGTTTACATTCACATCTATATGTTCATTCTGCAATTCTACATGCCCAATATAATCACTTCGTCGTATTGGTTTCTCATGACTAGCCACAAGTCTTGTACTTTCAGAAAGCGAAAGTCGTAATCCATCAAATGTTGGTTGCGCAAACATCCATGTTGGGATGAAATCATCATCATTCCCGCTATGCGAGCGAGGATATATACTGGGAGAATAGTTGTCAGAGCAAGTCACAAGATTAATGAACTCCGATATTCCGAGTCGTTCAAAATATTGATGAGTTGCCTCCAGCCCTTTGGTACTTCTTGATGTAAAACCATCAAATTGATTATAATATATACTTCTATTGATAGCATTATCTAAATTTTCACCATCGTTGATGCTATAATTAAATGCTCCATGTTTTTGTGAGCCGTGTGGTAGTAAGATGAAATCAAATGTGTCAAAACTATTAATGATTTTTTGGATATCTGGCGTATTGGGGTCATTTCGGTCAGGTAATTTATTTGGATATAGTTCATCTAGAATCTCGTTTAGCGAATCTATCACAGCATCTTCTATAGGAGCATTAAAATATATATGACAATGGTACGATTTTGCCTCAGCCCGATTTTGAATGTGTAATTCTACACCAATAATTAAGTTAAGGTCCAGGTTTTGAGCCTTCAAATAGGCAGATTTGTTAATGGTGTTGTGATCTGTTAACGAAATCATAAACGGACTGTCTCCATTTAGTTTCTTTATTTGGCCGACCAATTCTGCTATATCGTAGTTAGTATTCAGATTATTTGCATTCTCTGAAGTATGTATGTGTAAATCTATGTATATTGGTTGCATGTCTATTTGTTCTATTTATATTATTCATGTTTCTTATAATTCTCTACCTGTTCAAGAACTTTCTGGAAGACTTCTTCATCCCATTGAGGAGGATAACCCTCTTTGTAGAGAAGATATGTAAGCTGGCTGGCGAGTTTGCTTTTTAGGTTGTCGTTATTTAGCCAATCGGCATAGACAGCGGTATCATCAATCAGAGTCTTGATTTTCTTTGCCAACTCAATACAACGCTCATCCGCATACTCAAAACCATGTTTGTCCCGCACCTCGACAAGTACATCGAAGAAAGCTTTCTCCTCAAAAGTGATACCCAAAACCTTGAATTTCTCGCTATCAGCTTTAAGCTCTTTCAGAATGTTCATCAGTTTGTTCGACAACCCATTGATTTTGTATGAAACAATGTCACATACATCATTCACTACGTTTTGTGTCACTTCATTGGTGAATGTCAACTTGTCCCTTGTATTATAGGCATCTATCGTATCTTCAAGCATCTTTTGGAAATGTTCGGCTTGTATCTTGTTTGTCCGGCTGTATGCTCTGATTGCTTTGGCTACGAGTTTGCAGAGGATTTGGAACTTAGTGAATGGCATCTTTATATCTTCCACCTCTTTGGCGAATGAGTCGCTAAAAATATTCTCTTCAACACCTTCATTCATTACTCGTTCCACACCACTTGCAAGAATTGCTTCCTGAACCATCTGTTCCACATGCCTGTTCATGCTTTCCGTGTCGTGCTCTGTGGCAGTCATTTTGTTTACGTATGAGCATATACCCATGAAGCATTGACTCCATGCTACCTCTTCTTCAGTCAGAATACCGGCAGGGTTACAGATATTATAAGCAGAACGCAGGCGTTTAACATGTTCCTTGAAAAGTTTGAGGAAAGAAACCTCACCTTTCCGTTCAACACTGTTGGCAAGGATATATTCAGCCGCTTTCTGAATGAACTGAAGTCGGGCAAGGTCATTGTTCCCGAAAAAACGGTCGAATACCAACCCTGACAGTCTCTCTTGCAAAAGTTGCAGTTCGTTTTGCAATACTTCATGTGCAACATCCAAATCTTCCTGTGGTCCGACTTCGCCACCATATTTTTTCATGGCCTTTTTCATCTCTTCGCGGATGCCGATGTAGTCGATGATAAAGCCACACTCTTTTGTGCCGAATTTACGGTTTACACGCGAAATAGTCTGAATAAGCGTATGTTTAGATAGCGGTTTGTCGTTATAAAGCATGGTCAAGCAAGGCACATCGAATCCCGTAATCCACATATCTACATTGATAGAGATATGGAAATTTGATTTTTCCGATTTGAACTCAGAATCAAGAAATTTACGATAGTCTTTGTCTCCAAGCAAATTGTAAAGTTCCTTTTCATCGTCCTTATCCCTGGTCATAACCATATTGACAAATGCGATGTCATTCAGCTTATTCTTTTCGTCCGCTGTCAATACAAGTTCATTCAATGCTTTCTTTTTCTCGAACCATTCGGGCTGCATCTCCCTCATGATTTTATACAGCCTGAATGCTATCTTGCGGTCTGCGCAGGTAATCATAGCCTTTTGCAGACGGTCTGTTGTTTCAGTTCGACGCTTGTAATCTTCGATAATGTCTTTTGCAACACGGCGCAGGACATCTTCATCACCGATAATCACCTCCATACTTGACATGGCAGCTTTGCTTTTGGCAATATCCTCCGGCGTTGCACCTTCATCAGCACATAGGCGATAATACTCTTCTACTTTCTCTGCCTGTTCTTTATTGAGGAACACACGAGCCAATCGAGGGTCATATTTTATTGGGACAGTAATGCCGTCATCCTCCGACTCCTTCATTGTATATTGGTCTACAACCTTTCCAAATACATGTATGGTTTCGTCAATGGGAGTTCCAGTGAAACCAACATAGGTAGCATTCGGCAACGCATCGCGCAAGTATTTAGCAAATCCGTATGTGATTTTCGCTCCTATCTTATCGGCTTCTCCTTCGGTTTGTATGGATAGTTTCGATCCGATATTGTTCTGAGAGCGATGGGCTTCATCACTTAGGCAAATGACATTGGAACGTTCTGTCAACAACCCTGTGGTTTCTGCAAATTTCTGGATAGTCGTAATATAGACACCTCCGGTTTTACGCGTGCTCATCTCTTCTGCAAGTTCTTTCCTTGTCTCAAAGACTTTCACAGCTTCGTCTTCAAGATACTGCTTCGAACGACAGAACAGTTTCCCGCTTTGTGTCTCCAAATCCTCCCGATCTACTATGATGAGAATCGTAGGGCTACCCAATTGCTTCTTGCATCGCAAAACCAGTTGGCGTGCAAGGAACAGCATAGTATAAGTTTTCCCACACCCTGTGGCTCCGAAATATGTACCACCCTTGCCATCACCTCCGACAGAACGCAAATGATTCAGGATATGGTCTCGCAGTTTACGTGTAGCAAAGAACTGCGGATAGCGACATACGATTTCAGTCGTGTCATCTTCTTTTGTTGGATCGGGAAAATAGACATAGTCCCGTAATATCTCTAATATGCGTTCCGGTGAAAGTGCCCCGCGAATGAGTGTGCGAAGCGTGTCAAGTCCCTTTCCGGCTTTGTCTTCATTCTCAATCTTTTTCCATTCGTAGAAAAATTCAAATGGCGTGTATATCGTACCCAAAGCATTCTTTGCTCCGTCACTAATTACCGCCAATGCACAATATTTCAGCAATGCCGGAATATCCCGCATATAGCGCGTGCAAATCTGTGTATGGGCATCGCGTATGGTGGCATTCTGCTTGGTCGGATTTTTCAATTCAATGATGCAGACGGGTATGCCATTTACAAAAAGCAGAATGTCAGGGCGACGGTTCTCACGACCTTGCTCCATGACAAACTGATTGACGCAACGGAAAATATTATGGTCGGGGTGCTCAAAGTCAATGTATTCCAAGCGGAACGGATTATCCCGACCATCACTATATGCAAAGTCGTAGCCGTCACGATAGAGCAAAAAAGCGTTTCGAAGAGCGTAATAGTCATTCTGTCCGCCTGTATTGCGCAGATTGGCGACAATGCCGTCTATCTCGGAGGTGGTCAAATCCCTATCCTTGTATTGAGCGGCAAGAAAATTTCTTAAATCCTCTTCGATAAGCGGGTCAGTATATTTACGGTGGATGTCATCACCGAATGTATATTGCCAATGTGCTTCGCGGAGAAGTTCGATAGTTGCTTCCTCGAATTGACTTTCATAATATATCCCTTTGCCTGCCATAATCGCTGCTATTTAAGAATGTATGACATGTTGAAGCAATGCCGGACAAACTTCGCGTGAAAGCTGGTCGGCTTCTTCGGCTATTTGTTTGGCTTCGTTAGCGCATTTGTAGATATTGACGATTGCTCGTTGAATTTCAATGGGTGGGAGAGGTATTTTTACACGACACATCTCATCAAATTCAAAAAATTCATGCGCACTTCCTTTGGACATATAACGAGCATACCTATCAAATTCAGGTCGTGATACCCACATCCACAAAAAATACGGCTCAATTATGTCCTCATTTGTGATTTTGAAGACTCCATAAGCGGAAGAAACTGTACAATCCGCTCCGGTTCTATATGCAATGGATATTTTCTCTCCATTTCTTGTTGTTGCTCTATTATATCCGAACTGTCCAGTTCTCACAATCTTATCTGATTTAGAATTTAATGCGACTTGTTTCGGTGCCTGAAAAACTTTTGTGTTTGCAATACCTTGAGATAATCGAACTGACAAATCGACATTTCGCTCATCACACTCTTCAATATATGGTCCTATCTCCTGCAAAGGATATTTATGCTTCAATTCCTGAATATAACTTTGGCAGACTTGCATAAGCGGAGCTGCCTTAGCCTCATTTTGTTCTTTGATTTCCCGAAATGCTTTCCACGCATTCACCACTTTTTGCTGTTCGGTGATGGTTGGAAGAGGAATCATTGTATTGCACATATTTCCCCACGAGAACACTTCTCGTGCGCTTCCCCAAGAATTATATCGAGCATATCGATCAAATTCTGGACGGAGGAAAAATAGGTACAAATATTCTGGACTTAATTTGTCCAAAACAGAGACCTTAAATACGCAATATATCGAGGAAATCAAATATGTACAAGAACTGTCATTAAAAGCCAAGGCAACTTTATCTCCTCGTCTTGACGTGTCAGGAACATATGCAAAATATCTAGGTGCAACCAATTTATATGACTGTAAAGGTACACCATCAAGATTGGCTTTAGTATCAATAAAAGTTTTACTGGTACTAATCCCTTTGATAGCCTCTATACCATATTTATTACTGTGATTCCTTTCATCACATTGCTCGATATAATCTCCGAGCCTGACCCATTTTACATTACCAGCATCCATATATCACTCCTCCTTTCCGTGTTGTTCCAAGAAGAAACGTTTTTGCTGTTCTATCTCCCGGCTCAGTTCTTCTTCTGTCGGCATATAGGCCATATATTTGGCTGCAAACAATTGTTCACTACCGTTAAGAACAGAATATTTTGCCATCACCTTATCAGTCTCGGTGCAAAGCAATATGCCTATGGTCGGATTGTCGTTTTCATCTTTTACAAGGTCATCGTACATCCGTACATACATATCCAATTGTCCCACATCCGCATGTGTCAGAGGATGTGTTTTCAATTCAAACAGCACATAACGCTTGAGCTTGATGTTATAGAATACGAGGTCAATGTAAAAATCACCTGTATCTGTTGAAATATGTTTCTGTCTATCGACAAAAGCGAACCCACGCCCTAATTCCATGATAAATTGTTGCAGATGGTCTATTAAGGCTTGTTCCAACTGGCTCTCGTCATATTTGCTATCCTTGCGGAAGCCCAAAAACTCGGCAACCACCGGACTCTTTATATACTCCAATGGATCATTGGCTTCAATATCGGGAGAGGGTAACGCCAATCCTTCCCTTACACAAGCCATACGGCGACCATAGTATTGTGTACCGATGTTGCGGTTAAGCGTCCTCACACTCCACATCTGTTCCGATGCCTCTTTTACATACCACTCTCTGGCCTTAGGGTCTGCAACCTGTATAATCGAGCGGAAGTGCGACCAAGTCAGATTGTGAACACGCGTGTTCACAATCTCCAAATCATTGAAGCACAGATAAAATTGGCGAAAGTAATCGAGATTTCGCTTGCTGAACGTATTGCCGTATTTAGGCATCAGTTGTTCGGCCAATGTTTTAATCAACCGAGTACCATACTGCGCACGAGCTTCTCCATGCTGTTCTTCTTCCACTATACGCCGCCCGATATGCCAATAGGTAAGTACCGTAATTTGATTGGCTGCTGCGTATGCTTGTCTCCGACCTTGTTCTATGATATTCCGAATGTCATCAAAGAGTGTATCGGTTGTTATATTATGATGTTGCAACTTATTCTTTTCCATACCCTAAAATTTTGAAAGCGTTTACGAGTTCCGTTTCGTTTGCATCCCATCTTTTCTTCAGCGCATTAAATTTATCACTCATTTCAGAAAGAGCAGACTGATAGTCTATTTCTGTATCGCGGTCAATGAACTCAATGTATCTGGAGGGTACGAGGGAATATCCCTTTCCCTGAATTTCGTCACGATGCGCAGCATAGTATAATTCAGGCTCGGCATACTCAACAAAATTCTCGGTTTGCCAATTGAAATATATTTGACGTACTCTGTCTATGTCCGCTTCTGTCAGACGGACATATTTCTTCTCGTATAT
>SCPO01000188.1_pt1 | contig 21496 bp, 39 predicted proteins | sample 6106821 | NCBI WGS metagenome assembly SCPO01 (sample SAMN10720448, study PRJNA508395) | human gut metagenome | isolation source: Participant 2 stool, 0 month | host: Homo sapiens | collected 2017 | reverse complement strand
TCAGGTGCGCGGAGGGCGTAGAGCAGGGTGGCGGAAGCCGGGACAATGTTTGGTGCGTCACCGCCGTCATTTAAGTAGGCGTAATGCATGCGGGCATCACTTTTACATGCTCCCGCAGGTAGTTGACGCCTACGTTCATAAGCTCACAGGCATCTAACGCAGAACGTCCAAGCTCCGGGTGAGCCGCTGCGTGGGCGCTTTTTCCGGTAAAGTCAAAGATCACGCGGATATTGGCGAGCGCCTCTTTGATCAGGCCGGTTTTGGAACCCGGGTGCCAGGCCAGGGCAAAATCCAGGCCATGAAAACAGCCGGAGCGGGTTAAGAATGCCTTTCCGGCGCCGCCTTCCTCAGCCGGACAGCCAAAGTAAATGACGGTACCTTCTGAATGGGTCTGCAGGAGCCAGTCACGCGGATGAGGCAGGCCGCCTCCATGGCGCCGGTTCCAAGAAGGTTGTGTCCGCAGCCATGTCCTGCCGCGCCGGGGCGCTCCGCCTGTTTTTCGGGAACATCTGCCGCCTGGTTCATGCGGGGCAGTGCATCAAACTCCCCTAAAAGTCCGATGACCGGGTGACCGGAGCCGAAGCTGGCAGAAAAGGCGGTGGCAATGCCGCCGAGATTCCGGGTTACGGTAAAACCTTTTCCAGAAAATCAGCCTGCAGGGCGCTGGAACGAAACTCCTGGTAACGGGTCTCCGCAAATTCCCAGATCTGGTCGCTGATTGCTTCAAATTGCTGTTCAAAATCTTGTCTGTTCATAACTGAAGAGGTCCTCCAAAGATGTAGATGGGCTTAAAAAATTCCCTGTATCAAACATATTGTAATATGTCATTATCATAGCACATTTTTGAGGTCCGTTCATTATGTAATTTTGCGAAAATACAAAGGTTTTGTGCTTTGCTTCCTGCAATTTCGGCCACATGGCATTTACAGAAGCAGCAAAACTTGATAGAATATAACGATAATCAAAAAAATAGTCAGGTGCGTGATAAGAGCGTACTGTAAAAAGGAGAACGTGAAGTATGGGGATTGAAAACAATGTATATGGGGAGCTTCTTTCCGGCCTGCAATCGGAAAACCAGAAGCTGTTGCTGACAAAATTAAATCCGGATGGAACCCTGGAAAAGCACTTATATGTGCCGGGCACAGAACCAGAAGAGGCGGAGGCACTGGCGCAGCAGACTGCTTTTGAGAAGAAGGTATGCATTACGGGGTTTGACGATGAGCAGAAAACAGAAAAGTGGATCGCGGAGCCTTTCTGTAAGGAAAACCGCATGCTGATCTTCGGCGGCGGCCATGTGTCCCTGGCACTGGCAGAGTTTGCGGCCCGAACTGGTTTTGCGGTAACCGTGACCGATGACCGGCCATCCTTTGCAAACAAGCTTCGTTTCCCGACGGTGAAAGAAGTGCTCTGCATGGATTTTGATTCTGCAATCGAAAAGCTGCATGTCAATTCCTCCGATTTTGTGGTGCTCTTAACCAGGGGCCATCGACATGACGGTGTCTGCCTGCGGGCTCTGGCAAAGCAGGAAGAGACAGCATATCTTGGCATGATCGGTTCCAGAAAGCGCGTCCGCGAGCTGAAGGATACACTGGAGGAGGAAGGCATCAGCCGTAAGTGGCTTGACTGGATTCATACGCCGGTGGGACTGGATATCGGCGCAGTGACTCCGGAGGAAATTGCGGTGGCAATCCTTGCAGAAGCCATTCAGGTAAAACGCAAACCGGAGGATGAGGCCAGAAAAGTTTCCCAGTCTGACATTGACATGGAGGTTATTCACGATCTGGCAGAGCCGGAAGAAAAATTTGCGATCAGAAAAGGCGGTTATTACCATTCTGAGCACGAAAGGCTCCACACCGAGAAAGGCTGGAGCCAAGATGATCGTCTACGAGACCGGGCTGATCCAGGGAACCATTGGAGGGGGCTGCGCAGAGGCGAACCTCATGCAGCATGCCAGGGAAGTGATCCGTGATGGCGGATATCAGATCCGTCATGTGGACATGACCGGAAGAGTGGCAGAGGAAGAGGGCATGGTCTGCGGCGGCGTGATGCAGGTGCTGATCGAACAGGTCTGAGTGTGAAATTCTGATAAGTAACGAAATACATGAAAAAAAGTTAGGGAAACTGTCAATAAAACAGATTAGGGGATTGCATTTCCCGGAAAACAGATTACAATAGAATAATCTGAAAGCCGGTTTGCCGGAAGGCAGGCCGGTTTTAAAATCCACCGTTATTTTCGCAAAAATAACGATAAAACGAATGAATGGAACAAAAACGGAATTATAACGAAGATTCACAGGAAGATTGGGAGGCAGCACACATGAAACTGATCAAAACCGTCGATGCGGAGGACGCAGTCCTCTGTCACGACATTACACAGATCATTCGCGGAGTCACCAAAGACGCGGTGTTCCGCAAGGGTCACATTGTTACAAAGGAAGATATTCCGGTGCTTTTAAGCGTTGGAAAGGATACCCTCTATGTCTGGGAGAAGGAAGAGGGCATGCTCCACGAGGATGATGCAGCCGAAGTGCTCTGCGAGATCTGCAGGGGTGAGCACATGGACCGTTCTTTGCCGAAGGAAGGTAAGATCGAGCTGACCGCGGCCTGCGATGGCCTGTTAAAGATTGACGAAGGCATTGAAAGCAGTCAATTCCTTCGGCCAGATGATGATCGCCACCCGCCACGGCAATTTTGCCGTAAAAAAGGGAGACAAGCTGGCAGGCACCCGCATTATCCCTCTGGTCATTGAGGAAGAGAAGATGAAAGCGGTGAGGAGCGGACCATGGAGCTGACCGGTGGAAAGCCAATTCTGGAATTAAAGCCGTTTCAGCATAAGCAGGTCGGTATTGTGACAACCGGAAATGAAGTGTTCCACGGACGTATCAAAGATACCTTCACCCCGGTCATTGTGGACAAGCTGTCTGAGTTTGGTCATTGACCATGTCACCTGGGATGATGATGACAAAAGGTAACGGCCAGCATTCTGGACATGATCGGAAAGGGAGCGGATGTTGTCATCTGTACCGGCGGCATGAGTGTATGGATCCGGATGACAAGACTCCGCTGGCGATCAAAAATACCGGAGCACGCATCGTTTTTCCTATGGTGCCCCGGTGCTTCGCTATGTTCCTGCTGGCTTATTACGACCGTATTGAGCAGGGCAAGAACCGCAGAACCGTTATTATGGGACTTCCGGGCTGCGTGATGTACGCAAAGCGCACCATTTTGATCTGGTACTTCCACGTGTCATGGCAGACGATGAGGTGACACCGGACGAGCTGGCAGCCCTCGGCATGGGCGGCCTGTGCTTAAACTGCCCGGTCTGCACCTTCCCGAACTGCGGTTTTGGAAAGGGGTACTGATATGGAATTTACCCATTTTGACGAACAGCAATGCCCGCATGGTCGATGTGACTGCCAAGGGCGAAACGGTGCGTGAGGCGGTAGCAAAGGGCCGTATCCGCGTGAGCGAGGAATGCTTTGGAAAGATCAAAGAAGGTACTATGGCTAAGGGAGATGTGCTCGGTGTGGCCCGGATTGCCGGATCATGGGAGCAAAGCGTACTTCAGAGCTTATTCCGCTGTGCCACATCTTAAATCTGACCAAGCTGAACGTGGATTTTAACCTGCATCCGGAAACCTGTGAGATCGAGGCAGTCTGCACGGCCAAGACCACCGGAAAGACCGGAGTGGAGATGGAAGCGCTGACCGGCGTGTCAGTGACGCTCTGACTATCTACGATATGTGTTAGGCGGTAGATAAGGCGATGGAGATCGGAGACATCCATCTGGCAGAGAAAACCGGAGGAAAGAGCGGACATTTTGTGAATCCGCGTGAGCAGGGCGGTGAGCAGGTGTGAAGGATGCCCAGGGAAGAGAAATTAAGTATCTGCGTGTGTCCGTGACGGACCGCTGCAACTTGCGCTGCAAATACTGTATGCCAAACGGCATTGAGTGCGTGGAGCATAAGGTTGAGCTTTGAGGAGATCCGGCAGATCGCGTGTGGGCCAGGCTCGGCATCACCAAGATCCGGCTGACCGGAGGAGAACCGCTTGCCAGGAAAGGCTGCCCGGAGCTGATCCGTATGTTAAAGAGATTCCGGTATTGAAAAAATCGCCATGACGACCAACGGAACCCTGGGGAGAGCCATTCTCCGGAACTGGTAGAGGCAGGACTGGATGAGATCAACATCAGCCTGATACACTGGATGCTGACCTTTGCGACCATTACCGGTCAGGATCTTCTGCCGGAGGTCCTGCTGGCCATTGACGCGGCTCTTGCGGCAGGCTTGAAAGTAAGAAGAACGCAGTTTCCATGCCGGATACCGACTGAAACGTCTGATCACGCTGGCAAAGGATAAGCCTGTGGATGTCCGGTTTATTGAGCTGATGCCCATTGGAGAAGGGCGGCACTCGGAGGGACGCAGTAACGAAGATCTTTTGGAAGAGATACGCAGTGAATTTCCTCAGCTTCAGGCCGATGACAGCGTACACGGCCGGGCCGGCGGTCTATTATAAGATTCCGGGATATCAGGGAAGCATCGGACTCATCAGTGCCATGCACGGAAAGTTCTGCAGCTCCTGCAACCGGGTACGACTGACTTCAACAGGATTTTGAAGACCTGTCTTTGCTATGAGGACGGACAGACTTGAGAGAAATTCTGCGTGGTGAATGCGTGCGGCAGGAAGCGGTCAGCAAAAATCAGAAGCTTCTCAATGCCATGGCCCGCACCATATACGGCAAAACGGCAGCAGCACTGCTTTGAGCGGATCTTAATCAGATGGCACGAGTGCGAGTGCAAAGGGTGAAAACATGGATTTTAATGAAACAGGCGTAGTGAAGGCTATCTGCATCAGTCCGGCCCGGGGAACGGAAAAGCATACCATCCCGGAAGGACATTTTATTCCGAACTTCGGAATTGAGGGTGATGCCCACGCGGGAACGTGGCACCGGCAGGTGAGTCTTCTTCCTATAATAAAGTAGAAGAGTTTAATAAGCGCGGAGCAAACGTGGGCGACGGTGCGTTCGGTGAGAATCTGGTGGTGGACGGGATTGATTTCCGTGGCGCTGCCGGTGGGAACCAGACTGTATGCCGGAACGGTGGAGCTTCGCATGACCCAGATCGGCAAGGAGTGCCACAGCCACTGCGCGATTTATCATCGTGTCGGGGAGTGCATCATGCCGCGGGAAGGTGTGTTTGCTGAAGTAGTAAAGGAAGGCATGATCCGCCCGGGCGATGTCATGCGGGTGTGGAAGCACCGGATGAGAACCGTCCCTTCACGGCGGCGGTCATCGTCTTAAGTGATAAAGGCTCCAGAGGGGAACGGGAGGACGCAAGCGGACCTGCAGCCGAGGAGCTGTTAAAAGAAGCAGGCTACGATGTGCTGGAACGCTTTGTGATCCCGGATGAGCCGGCGGTGTTAAAGCATCACCTGATCCGTCTGGCCGACAGCCGTCAGGTAGATCTGGTTATCACCAGCGGAGGAACCGGATTTTCCATGCGGGACCAGACACCGGAGGCAACGCTGGCCGTGGCAGACCGGAACGCGCCGGGAATCGCGGAGTACATCCGCATGAAGTCCATGCAGATCACAGACCGGGCCATGCTAAGCCGCGGCGCGTCTGTGATCCGCAAAAAGACCCTGATCGTGAATCTGCCGGGAAGTCCGAAGGCCGTGAAGGAGAGCCTTTTATTCTGGGAGCGTTGGATCATGGGTTAAAGATTTTGCGTGGCACCGCGTCTGAGTGCGCGAGAAAATAAAAAACAAAACAAGGGAGAAAAACGATGAAGAAAAGGTTCGCAGTTGTAATGGCAGCTATGATGGCTGCAGGTATGATGGCAGGCTGCTCCTCCAAACCGCAGGAGACTACCGCAGCAGCAACCGAGGCAGAGACCACCGCAGAGGAGACCATTGCAGCAGAGATCGAGGCTGAGTCCAAAGAAGAGGAAAAGGCTGATCTTGGCGAGCAGAGCATTCTGGTTGCGGCAGCAGCAAGCTTAAAGAACGCATATGAGGATAAACTGATCCCGATGTTCGAGGAGCAGTATCCGGGCGTAACCGTTGAGGGGAACCTACGACAGCTCAGGAAAGCTGCAGACCCAGATCGAGGAAGGACTTGAGGCAGACGTATTCATGTCCGCAGCGACCAAGCAGATGAAGGCTCTGGATGATGAAGGCATGATTGCTTCCGATAGCATTGTGAACCTGTTAGAGAATAAGATCGTTCTGATCGTTCCGGCCGGCAGTGACAGTAAGATTGATTCCTTCGAGAAGATCGGCGATGCAGCATCCATCGCTCTGGGCGATCCGGAGAGTGTTCCGGCCGGCCAGTACGCAAAAGAAGCTCTGACCAATTTAAACGTATGGGACAGCATTCAGGATAAGGTAAGTTTGGTACCAACGTAACGGAGGTATTAAACCAGGTTGCAGCAGCAAGTGCTGACGCGGGTATCGTATACGCAACCGACGCGGCAAGCAAGGCTGATCAGGTTACTGTTGTTGCAGAGGCACCGGAAGGCAGCCTGGAGAAGAAAGTAATCTACCCGGTAGCAGTTGTAAAAGCAACCACTCACGAGGATGCAGCAAAGGCATTCGTTGATTTCTTACAGACTCCGGAAGCAATTGCGGTATTTGAGTCCTACGGCTTTGTAGCAGCAGAGTAAAGAGAAAGGAGCAAAAGATGGACTGGTCCCCGATCCTGATTTCCATGAAGACAGCCAGTGTCTCCATCGTGATTACCTTTTTCCTCGGAATCCTGGCAGCCTGGTGGGTGGTCAGCATGAAAACGAGCGGATGAAGATCATCCTGGACGGCGTGCTGACGCTGCCGCTGCTGCCACCTACGGTGGCGGGCTTTTTCTCTTATCTCTGTTTGGGGTGAAACGGCCCATCGGCATCTTCTTTGCAGTATTTCGGTGTTAAGATCGCTTTCTCCTGACAGCCACAGTGCTGGCATCGGTGGTGATGTCCTTTCCGCTCATGTACCGCTCTGCAAGGGGAGCATTTGAGCAGGTGGATCCGAACCTCATGGCTGCGGCCCGCACCCTTGGCATGAGTGAGTGGAGCATCTTCCACAGGTGCTGATCGCCAATGCCATGCCGGGCATTGTCAGCGGTGGTGTTCTGGCCTTTGCGAGAGGCCTGGGTGAGTTTGGCGCAACGGCCATGATAGCGGGCAACATTGCAGGAAAGACCAGAACCCTGCCTATGGCCGTCTACTCTGAGGTGGCAGCAGGAAACATGGATGCGGCATACCGCTATGTTGCCATCATCGTTGTCATTGCCTTTCTTTCCGTCATCCTGATGAACCGGGCAGCACTGCGCGAGAAGAAAAGGAGATTATCATGAGTGAGGATTTTTTATCGGCAGATATCCGGAAAAAGCTGCGTGAATTTGAGCTTCAGGTTCAGTTTACCTGCCCGGCATGTCGCGGACGCGCCAGTGACGCGTCCGATGGCTCTGGGAGCAGCTGTCTTGGCATTCTTGGTCCTTCCGGCTGCGGCAAGAGCATGACCTTAAAATCCATTGCCGGCATTGTGGAGCCGGACAGCGGTTCCATCATTCTGGATGGACGGGAACTCTTCAACAGCAGCAGGAAGGTAAACCTGAAGCCACAGAAACGCCGCGTCGGTTATCTGTTCCAGAACTATGCGCTGTTTCCGAATATGACCGTGGAGGAAAACATCCTTACCGGATTAAAGGCGGGAAAACGCTACGGGGAAGCACAGCAGAAAAAGCGGGTTTCTGAGATGATGGAGCGCTTTCGTTTAAGCGGACTGGAAAACGCTATCCGGCACAGCTTTCCGGCGGACAGCAGCAGAGAGTGGCCCTGGCAAGGATCCTGGCTTATGAGCCGGAGGCACTGCTTCTCGATGAGCCGTTTTCCGCTATGGACACGCACTTAAGAGAGCGTCTGCGTCTGGAACTGGCCAGCGTGCTTTCGGAATACCAGGAGCTTCCGTAATGGTTACCCATGACCGGGACGAGGCCTACCAGCTCTGTGATACGCTGCTGCTCTTAAGCAAAGGCCATGTCATCGCGGCAGGAAAACGAAGGATATCTTCAATGATCCGGGCAGCGTTGAGGCCGCAAGGCTGACTGGCTGCAAAAACATTTCCCGCATTGAAAAAATAGACGATCACCGGGTACGCGCATTAGACTGGGATAATCTGGAGCTGAGCACGGAGAAACCGTGACAGAGGATGTAACGTCCATTGGAATCCGTGCCCATGATTTTGAGCCGGTAAAAGATCCGGAAGGGATCAACCACATTCCGGTTGGACATGCGAAAATATCCGAGATGCCGTTTGAGTGGTATATTACCCTGCAAAACGGTCTGTGGTGGAAAATAGGAAAGACCATCCACACCCACAGTGCGGACGGTCTCATTCCGGAATACGTCAGTAGCCCGAAGCAATCCTGCTTCTAAGGGTTAACTGAATAATCACCGAAATATTTTTCAAAGAGCTGGGCAGTTGCTGTTTTCAGCTCTTTTTCCATACCCTGATACCGGGTGAGCAGCTCCTTCGCCTCCGGTGTCAGATGGGAGGAACCGCCGGATGCGCCGCCGGATTTGGATTCGATCAGGAATAGCCGAGATATTGCTCGGCCTTTTAATGATTTTCCAGCCCTGCTGTAGGACATCTCCATTTCCTTACAGGCGGTCTGCATAGAATTACTCTGGTCTACCAGAATAAGAAATTCTGCAACGCCGGGACCGAAGAAGGTGTCGTTCTTGGCCAGGCGGAAGCGTACAGACGGGCGGAGCGGAAGGTCTGCCGGGGATAGAGGAATCAATGGCTGGTTTTGTCTGCGGCTCATGAAATGTTTCCTTTCTCAGCTGAAAATGCAAACAGCTGAGTCCTTTCTGAATTAGATCGTCATGAAAAATTGCTCTTTATTTAGTATAGCACGGTATACGGCAGATGGGTAGGAATTTTCAGAACTTGTTCTCGACAAAACGAATGAAAACTGCTACAGTGGAAAGACAACAGGAGGATTTGACAGATATGCTAGAAACCAGTAAGATTGAACTGCATGGGGATATTTCCATCCCGTTCTTAAAAAAGAGCCGTTTTACCGGGAGCTTTAAAGGCATGCGCTATGTGCTCATCAAACATGAAAAAGAACTGGAGCCCGCCGCAGAGGAGACTCCGGCGAAAACGGAAAACGTGCTCAGGGCCATAATCTGGCCGGAACCCTTTAACTTTGAGATGACGCCGGATGAGAAAAAGCACCACAGAGATTTCCCATTTACCACAGACGGGATCTGGGAGGCGGTGGACTGGCTGAACGCGGAGCATGAGGCGGGACATTACTGATGCAGGAAGATGGATGATCATGCAAAATGACTGTCTGTGGCAGTCTGAAAACAAAGAAATGTGAGCGGGGGTTCACAGGAAACAGGAGATTGTATTATGAATATTTCACAGATTACCGGAGTTTACTTTATCCTACCGGAAGTACAAAGCGGGTGACGGAGTGGATCACGGAGCGGATCGCAGGTAACAGGGAGGCAGAATGCCTGGATCTCACCGATGCAGCGTCCTCCAGGCCGGATTATACCTTTACAGAGCATGAGCTGGCGGTAGTCGGCGTGCCGGTATACGGCGGACGGGTGCCGGAGACGGCGAGAGAGCGCCTGCAAAAAATCCACGGAAAGCGCACGCCGGCGGTGCTGATCGTCACCTACGGAAACCGTGCCTACGAGGACGCATTGCTGGAGCTTTCGGACATCTTAAAGGAACAGGGATTCATCCGGCGGCAGCGGCAGCCGTAGTCACAGAGCATAACATTGCCCATGTCTATGGAACCGGACGCCCGGATGAGAAAGACAAAAAAGAGATGACTGCCTTTGCGGAGGCAGTAAAGGAAAAACTGAAAAACACAGCTGGAAGCACAAAGCTTTCAGAACTTTCCATCAAAGGAAATCGCCCGTACCGCCCATATGGCACATTGCCATTAAAAATCAGTGTCTCTTCAGCCTGCGAGGGCTGTGGAACCTGCATCCGCAAGTGTCCGGTCCAGGCTATTTCCCGTACGGATGCGAAGGTGACCGATGAAAGTGCCTGCATCACCTGCATGCGCTGCATTGCAGTCTGCCCGAAGCATGCGAGAAAACTGGGAACTCTGGTAACGCTTGCCATCCGCCAGAAATTAAAGAAAGTCTGCACGGACAGAAAGGGTGCAGAGTTTGTACTATGAAGCTGGAAAATGACTTAGACACAGATGATATACGGGGACTGGTCCTGCGTCTTGCGCTGCCGTCCATGCTGGCGCAGTTTGTCAGTGTGTTTTACAGCATTGTGGACCGCATGTATATTGGAAATATCCCGAAGATCGGGGAGGCGGCGCTTGCGGGCGTTGGAATCTGTGGCCCGATCGTGACGCTGGTTTCTTCTTTTGCAATCCTGGTCGGTGTGGGCGGTGCCCCGCTCATGAGCATCCGTATGGGCCAGAAAAATGAGAACGGAGCCCGGCAGATCCTGGCGAACTGCTTTCTGATGCTGACGGTGCTTGCCATGATGCTGACGGTCTGTGTGCTGGGACTCCGGGAAAAGCTGCTCTGGTGGTTTGGTGCGGGCGAGACAACGTTTCCGTATGCCTTATCTTATATGACCATTTATCTGTGCGGCACGTTTTTTGCACTGATGACAACGGGCATGAACCAGTTTATTATCTGCCAGGGCTTTGCAAAGGTCGGGATGAAGGCGGTTGTGATCGGTGCAGTGGCGAATATCATCCTCGATCCGGTATTTATTTTCGGACTGAATCTGGATGTGCGCGGCGCTGCACTGGCTACGGTACTGTCGCAGATGTGTTCCTGCGTTTATGTCCTGCGTTTCCTGTTTGGGAAGAAGGTACCGATCCGTATTACCTTTCACGGGTATGATCCGAAGCTGATGCTGCAGATCGTCAAAGTCGGCTTTTCGCCTTTTATCATCATTGCACTGGACAATGTGCTGGTCATCTCCCAGAATATGGTGATCCAGCGACTGGGAGGCCCTGGTCAGGGCGATGTCCTTTAACCTGCGCGGCTATTGTCCAGAGCTTTATGCTGATCATTACCATGCCGCTTGGCGGTATCACCTCGGGCACGCAGACGATTCTGGGGTATAACTATGGTGCGAAGCGCCCGGACCGCATCTGGAAAGCGGAACGGTGGATCGTCACCTGCTGTCTGGTATTTAATGCGGTCATGTTCCTGGCGGCACAGTGCATTCCGGAGGTTTTTGTACGGATCTTTACCCGCAATGAAGAATACGTGGCCTTGTGTGCCTGGGCCATCCGGGTTTCCACGCTTGGCGTGCTCCCGCTGGCGATTCAGTATACCGTGGTCGATGGTTTTACCGGAATGGGCATTGCAAAGGTAGCGATCACCTTGTCACTGTTTCGGAAGTTTATTTACTTTGCGTCCGTCGTGGCAGTTCCGGTGCTCACAAGGGTAACCAATGTGTTTTACGCGGAAACCATTTCCGACTTTGCCGGTCCGGTGTTTTCCACGATCATGTTCTTCTGTATGTTTAAGCGGGTTGTTGGGGATCCGAAGACTGTTGGGAGAACAGAAAAAGCCGGATGACGGAAAGAAACAAGCATTTGCGGCAAGAACGACTGCAAAGTCTGCTGTTGTCTGGCCAACAGCAGAGCGTGACAAAATGACAGCCAAAACAGCCATACTTTTTTCTGTATAGTATCGCATGTAGCCAGTTGCGGAATAAGATACTATAAGGAAAGAGGGTGATCTCATGCGAGAGGAGCTGTTTCATATTATTTTAGGAATTTTGATCCCGTTTCTGGGAACGACCATAGGAGCGGGCTGCGTATTTTTTGTACAGAAGGAGATCAAGCCGGTCATCCAGAAGATGCTTCTGGATTTGCCTCCGGCATCATGGTGGCTGCTTCGGTGTGGTCGCTTCTGATCCCAGCTATGGAGATGTGCGAGTCAGCAGGAAAGCTGGCCTTTATCCCGGCGGCAGTGGGCTTTTCCATTGGTATGCTTTTTTTGTGGATGTTAGATAAGCTGATCCCGCATCTTCATATGGGAAGCGATACGCCGGAGGGACCAAAGAGCAACTTAAAGAAGACGACCATGCTGGTGTTTGCAGTAACGCTTCACAACCTGACGGAAGGCATGGCGGTGGGCGTTGTATTCGCAGGGCTTCTGACTGGAAGGGCACCCATTACCGTGGCAGGGGCGTTTGCTTTAACCATCGGCATTGCGATCCAGAACTTTCCAGAGGGAGCGATCATCTCCCGCCATTACACAGCGAAGGGCAGTCGAAGCTTCGTGCGTTTATCATGGGAACGTTGTCCGGTGTGGTAGAGCCGATCGGGGCATTGGTTACAATTTTATGCGCAAAGGTTCTGGTGCCGATCGTGCCTTACATGCTGGCGTTTGCAGCAGGGGCCATGATGTGGACGTGGAGGAGCTGATCCCGGAATCTGCCCAGGGCGAACATTCGGATATGGGAACCATGGGATTTGCGGTGGGGTTCCTGATCATGATGATTCTGGATGTGACACTCGGGTGATTCTCAACCCAATACACCGAAAAAGGCAACAACATGCAGCGATATAAAAACTGAAAATGGCTGCAAAGCAATAGAAAAGCCGGAATGCCTTCAAACGTGCATTTTCCGGCTAATACATAACAAGGAGTGAGTGTTAGAATGACACAGGAAGAGGTTTTAAAGAATGCAAGGACCTGTCTTGGTCCGTACTGTAAGGGATGCCCGGTCTGCAACGGCCGTGCCTGCAAAAATACCATGCCGGGCCCGGGCGCCAAGGGCGAGGGCGACACGGCAATCCGCAATTACGATAAGTGGAGAGAGATCCGCGTACAGATGGACATGCTCTGCGAGAATGGTCCGGTGGATACCAGACTGGAACTTTTTGGAAAACAGTTTGCCTATCCGTTCTTTGCGGGCCCGGTGGGCGCTGTGAATCTGCATTACGGTGACAAGTACGATGACGCGGCGTATAATGATATTCTGGTGCATGCCTGCGCGGAGGCTGGCATTGCAGCATTTACCGGCGACGGAACCAACCCGGAGGTGATGCGCGCGGCTACCGCGGCGATCGGAAAGGCAAACGGACTTGGCGTGCCGACCGTGAAGCCATGGAATGCAGAAACGGTAGAAGAGAAGATGAAACTGGTAAGAGAATCCAAAGCCTTTGCGGCGGCCATGGATATTGATGCGGCAGGTCTTCCGTTCTTACAGAATTTGACTCCGCCTGCAGGCAGCAAGACCGTAGAAGAACTTTCCGGTATCATCCGCAAGGCAGGAGTTCCGTTTATCGTAAAGGGTGTTATGACCGTGTAGGGCGCATTAAAGGCGAAGGAGGCCGGTGCATCTGCGATTGTGGTATCCAATCACGGCGGACGTGTCCTGGACCAGTGCCCGGCAACCGCAGAGGTGCTTCCTGAGATCGCAGAGGCTGTGGGCGGCGGTTCCATGAAGATCCTGGTGGATGGCGGTATCCGAAACGGCATTGACATCTTCAAGGCACTGGCACTTGGTGCCGACGGTGTGCTGATTGCCCGCCCGTTTGTCACCGCGGTATATGGCGGGGCAGAGGAAGGCGTCAGGGAACTGGTGAACCGTCTGGGAAGCCAGTTAAAAGACACTATGGCTATGTGCGGCGCACACAGTCTGGCTGAGATCACGAGAGATATGGTGCGGAACGATTGAAGTGTCTTCTGATTGCGGGCATATGACCGTTTCCGAAAGGAAAACGACATTAGGTATAACTGAAAAGAATATTACACATTCCTTTTATATAGTTGACAAATAGTACCAGGATTGTTATCATAAAGAGAACGTGACAGAAGGGAGAACACTTATGGATAGAATCGTGTTATCATTGTTAGTAGACAACACATCAGGTGTACTGAGCCGTGTTGCTGGCTTATTCAGCCGCCGTGGCTACAACATCGAGAGTCTGACCGTTGGTGTCACTGCAGATGAGCGGTATTCCAGAATGACCGTAGTTGCTTTTGGCGATCAGAACATTTTAGAGCAGATCGAAAAGCAGCTTCGAAAACTGGAGGATGTCCGCGACATCAAGGAATTAAAACCGAGCCATTCCGTTTACCGGGAACTGATCATGGTAAAGGTACGGGCCAACGCGAGCCAGCGTCAGGCGGTCAGTGCCATTTCCGACATTTTCCGCGCAACCATCGTGGATGTAGGCAAGGATTCCCTGACTGTCATGCTGACCGGCGACCAGTCAAAGCTTGACGCGCTGATCAATCTGCTGGAAGACTACGAAATCCTGGAACTTGCAAGAACCGGCCTGACCGGCTTATCCCGCGGCTCTGACGACGTACGGTATCTTCCGTAAACAAATGAATCTAAAGATTCTTGAGGAGGAGAAGAAAATGGCAAAGATTTACTATCAGGAAGATTGTAACTTATCCTTACTGGATGGAAAGACCATCGCTATCATTGGCTACGGCAGCCAGGGTCATGCACATGCACTGAACTTAAAGGAGTCCGGATGTCATGTTATCATCGGTCTGTACGAGGGCAGCAAGTCTTGGGCAAAAGCAGAGGCACAGGGATTTAAAGTATACACCGCAGCAGAGGCTGCAAAACAGGCTGATATCATCATGATCCTGATCAATGATGAGAATCAGGCTGACCTGTATAAGAGCGACATCGAGCCCAACCTGGAAGAGGGCAACATGTTAATGTTCGCTCACGGCTTCAACATTCACTTCGGATGCATCAAACCGCCGGAGTATGTTGATGTAACCATGATCGCTCCGAAGGCACCGGGTCACACTGTTCGTTCCGAGTACCAGGAGGGCAAGGGTACTCCGTGTCTGGTAGCTGTAGAGCAGGATTACACCGGTAAGGCTCTGGAGAAAGCTCTGGCATACGGCCTTGGTATCGGCGGCGCAAGAGCAGGTCTTCTGGAGACTACCTTCCGCACCGAGACAGAGACAGACCTTTTCGGCGAACAGGCAGTTCTCTGCGGCGGCGTTTGCGCTCTGATGCAGGCTGGTTTCGAGACTCTGGTTGAGGCTGGATATGATCCGAGAAATGCATACTTCGAGTGTATCCATGAGATGAAGCTGATCGTTGACCTCATTTACCAGTCTGGTTTCGCTGGCATGAGATATTCCATCTCCAACACCGCTGAGTACGGCGATTACATCACCGGACCGAAGATCATCACAGAGGATACCAAGAAGACCATGAAGAAGATCCTTTCCGATATCCAGGATGGTACCTTCGCAAAAGGACTTCCTGCTTGATATGAGCCCTGCAGGCCGTCAGGTTCACTTCAAAGCTATGAGAAAGCTTGCTTCTGAGCATCCGTCTGAGAAAGTCGGCGCAGAGATCCGTAAGCTGTACAGCTGGAACGACGAGAGCGGCAAGCTCATCAACAACTAATCGAATCTGAATTTTCATCATAAAAAGTCGTCCAATTGGGCGACTTTTTTGTTTCATAGGAAATACAGATTCTGACTGTTCTGCTCTTTACAGAACCGGATGAAGGTGTCAAGTGCCTTGGAGGTACGGCTGCTCTGCCACAGGAAGCCAACCGTGCGCTTGTGGATCGGTGTGTCCAGTTTGAGCTGTGCCAGCCGCCCGGAGTCCAGATCCTCTTTTACAAATTCCTTGATCACGCAGCCAATGCCAAGACCGATACGGGCAAACTCAATGAGCAGGTCCATGGTGGTGACCTCCAGGAGATTGTTGGCTACAATTTCGTTGACGGACATGTAGTCGTCGATGTAATGGCGGGTAATATTGTTCTTGTCCAGAAGCATCAGGTTGCCGCTCTGGAATACATCCGTGTCGGCGCCTTCCCGCAGCTTTAAGTTTTCCAGATAGCTTGGTGTTGCCACGAAGATATCTTCAATATCCATGACCGGGATAAAATTCATGCTTTTGGCAGATTTCTGCTCCACAACCAGGCCAATGTCAATGCGCTGCTGCTCCAGCATGGAGAGCGTCTGGGTGGTGGGCTGGCTTTCGATGGTGATCTTGATATGGGGATACTGCTCAATAAAACCTTTTAAATATTTGACCATGATGAACCGGCACAGGGTGTTGCTGACGCCGATGCGGATGTGGCCCATATTGAATTCCCGGATGCGCTTTAACTCCTGCTCGCCCTTGGCCAGTTCTTCGAAAGCATCCCGGGTGTGTTCAAAAAGCACCTGTCCTTCATCGGTAAGCTGCACGCCGCGGGAGTTGCGGGTGAAAAGCACAGTGTTTAAGCTATCCTCCAGCTTGCTGATGGATTTGCTGATGGCAGGCTGGCTGATGTAAAGCTCCTTTGCGGCCCGGAAATATTACCGGCCTTGGCTACGGCGTAAAAAATACGGTACTGTGATAAGTTCTGATCCATAAATTCGATGATCCCCCAATAGTTTGTAATGTCAGAGTTCGCGCGAGGCACGAACCGCTTATAACTAAGCGTTATGATACATATGAGTATTATCTATTGTCATTATACCAGTAGTGATGATATAATTCAATAAGCGACAAAATGGAAGCGTGCGAAACATACATTTGTGATCGCATGCGGAAAGAAAAACGAATTGTCAGGAGGACATTATGTCAGTCGGAAAAATTTTAAATTTCACAATGACCTGGATACGGATCAGATTATCGCATCCCAGTATCTGTTACTTCCTACCATCGATGAGATGAAGGATCATACATTTGAGTCTTTAGACCCGGATTTTCCGAAAAGTAAAACCGGGCGATTACGTAGTGGGCGGAGAAAACTTCGGCTGCGGCTCTTCCAGAGAACAGGCACCGAGCGTCTTAAAGGCACTGGGCGTTCAGGCTGTGGTTGCCAAATCTTTTGCCCGCATCTTCTATCGCAATGCCATTAACATCGGTCTTCCTGTTATTGTCTGCAAAGACCTGCCGGACGCAGTACCGGGGATGAGATGGATCTCTCCCTTACGGAAGGTGTTGCAAAGGCAAATGGAAAGACCTATTCCTGCACGAAGCTGCCGGCTTACATGCAGCAGATCTTAAGCCAGGGCGGACTCATTGCATCACTGAACAAGGAGGAAGCATAAATAATCATGGGAATGACAATCGCTGAAAAGATCATTGCCCCTGCAGCCGGCGTTCCGGAAGTAAAGCCGGGAGATATCCACACCGTAACCTTAGACCGCATGATGAGCAACGACGGAACCACTCATCTGACCGTCGATATGTACAACAACAAATTAAAGCATCCGCATATTGCGGACCCGAAGAAGATGGTCTTTATTGTGGATCACAACGTTCCGGCAGACAGCCCGAAGACCGCTGCATCCCAGAAGAAGATGCGCGATTTCGCGCGTGAGAACAATATTGATTTCTGGGAAGGAAAAGGCGTGTGCCACCAGATCATGATGGAAAACTATGTCTGCCCGGGTGAACTGATTTTTGGCGCAGACAGTCATACCTGCACTTACGGTGCGCTGGGCGCATTCGGTACCGGTGTCGGCTGTACGGATCTGCTCTATGGCATGGTAACCGGAACCTCCTGGGTATTAGTTCCGGAGACCGTCAAATTCAACCTGACCGGCAAGCTGCCGGAGGGCGTATATCCGAGAGACTTAATGCTCACCATCATTGGCGAGATTGGAGCCAACGGCGTGAACTACCAGGTTATGGAGTTCACTGGTGACGGCGCAAAACCTTAAGTGTTAACGATCGTATGGTTCTGTGCAATCTGGCGGTAGAGGCAGGTGCCAAGACAGCCATCTTTGAGGCAGATGAGATCGCCCTGGAATACTTAAAGGCAAGAGGCCGTGAGCCGAAGGCGGTATTCAAGAGTGATGCCGACGCAGTTTACGCAAGAGAGTATACCTTTGACTTGTCCAAAATCCAGCCGGTAGCAGCACGTCCGGACTTTGTAGATGATGTAGTTCCGGCCAAAGAGGTCTGCGGCGTCCGCATTGACGAAGCATTCCTTGGTTCCTGCAACAATGGCCGTATCGATGATCTGCGTGTCGGAGCAGCGATTGTAAAAGAAAGAAGATTTCTGACCATGTGCGTTTCCTGGTGGTTCCGGCCAGCCGTGAGGTTTACTTACAGGCATTGGATGAGGGCCTGATCCAGATCTTCATGGAGAGCGGTGCCATTGTCATGAACCCGAACTGCAGTGTATGCTGGGGCAGCTGCCAGGGTGTTATCGGCGAGAATGAGGTTCTGATCAGTACCGGTACCCGTAACTTCAAGGGACGCGCCGGACATCCGAGTTCCAAGGTTTATTTAGGTTCCGCGGCAACGGTAGCAGCTTCCGCGGTGAAGGGTGAGATCTGCACTGCAGATATGCTGTAGGAAGAAATACAGGATAAGCATTTTGCGACCGCTTGATCAGGCAGCAGTGAACGACATTGCTGCCTGTGCGGTTACTACATATTATATTAGGAAATACGAGGTTATCATTATGGCACAGTATACCGGAAAGGTCTGGGTCCTGGGCGATGACATCGATACTGACATCATCATCCCGACGGAGTACCTGGCCTTAAAGACCATTGAAGATATGAAACAGTACGGTTTCTCCCGCTGCGCCCGGAGCTTGCGGGTCAGATCAAACCTGGAGACATCATTGTAGCAGGCAAAAACTTCGGCTGCGGCTCTTCCCGTGAGCAGGCACCGGAGGTCATCAAGGCCCTGGGCATCCCCTGCATTATTGCCAAATCCTTTGCCCGCATTTTCTACCGCAACGCGCTGAACAACGGACTGCTTTTACTGGAGCAGCCGGAGCTTCATGACGTGGTGAAGGAGGGAGATACCATCACCGTTACCGTGAACGAGGATGTCGAGTACAATGGAAAGAAATACCCGATCGCTTCCCTGCCGGAGAACCTGATGGATATCATTCAGGCAGGCGGCCTGGTAAAGGCAATGCGCAAGCGCAACGGACTGGATTAGGAGGATAGTATGGGACAGACAATCATCGAAAAGATTTTATCACATAATACCGGCAAAAACGTAAAGTCGGGCGATATCGTGACCGTAAATGTAGACCGTGTCATGTTAGACGATATCATGATTCCGTTCATCGTGGACAAGTTCCATGAGATGGGCTTCGCAAAAGTATGGGACCCGGATAAGGTAGTCCTGATTTACGATCATCTGGTTCCAGCCAGCCAGCAGGACGATACCCGCCATTTCCGTGTGGGCGACGCGTTCGTGGAGCAGTACGGCATTAAAAACATTCACAGAAGTGACGGTATCTGCCATCAGCTGATGACGGAGGCTGGCTACGTAAAGCCGGGCCATGTGGTATTCGGCACTGACAGCCACACCACCACCTACGGCTGCGTGGGTGCTTTCTCTACCGGAATCGGCTATACCGAGATGGCTTCCATCCTGAACCGGAACTCTCTGGGTCAAGGTACCGGAGACCATCAAGGTTGTGATTGATGGAGAACTTCCGGCCAATGTGATGTCCAAAGACGTGATCCTGCGCCTGATTGGTGATCTTGGCGCGGATGGCGCAACCTACCGTGCTCTGGAGTTTACTGGTTCCGCCGTGAAGAACATGAGCATTGCCAGCCGCACCACCATGGCAAACATGGCCATTGAGGCCGGCGCTAAGTGCGCGCTGTTCACTCCGGATGAAAAGACCGAGGAGTACTGTGGCATTAAGCTGGATGATTTCCAGAAGAGCCTGGTGGGCGACGCAGATGCTGTATACTTAAAAGAGCTTCACTACAAAGCAGAGAACTTCGTACCGGTGATGGCATGCCCGTCTCAGGTAGACAAGATCCGCAACGTCAGCGAGCTGGAAGGCACCGTCATCGATCAGATCTTCATCGGTTCCTGCACCAACGGCCGTCTGGAGGACCTGCAGGCAGCAGCTGAAGTATTAAAGGGAAAGAGTGTGGCTCCGTATGTGAAGCTTATCGTCACTCCGGCCAGCCGCAAGGTATACCAGGATGCAGCAGCCTGCGGTGCCATTAAGACCTTAATAGAGGCAGGCGCCATCGTAACCCACCCGGGCTGCGGACTCTGTTGTGGACGTACCGGTGGCATCTTAAGCGACGGAGAGCGCGTGGTAGCCACCAACAACCGCAATTTCCTGGGCCGTATGGGAACCTCTAAGGTAGAAATCTACCTAGCCTCCCCAAGAACCGCCGCAGCCTGTGCTGTAGCCGGTAAGATTGTGAGTCCGGAGAAATGACTATGAAACAGCAAAAAAAAGACAAAACCAATGTGATGCGTCTTCTGGACGCGGCTGGCATTTCTTACCGAGTTCAGGAGTATGAAGTGGATGAGAATGACCTCTCCGGCATTCATGTAGCAAACCAGATTGGCGAGGATCCGGACAGTGTTTTCAAAACCCTGGTGCTGAAGGGAGAGAAGCGCGGCTATCTGGTATGCTGTATTCCGGTGGCGGAAGAACTGGACTTAAAGAAGGTAGCCCGCGCCGTGGGAGACAAGAAAGTGGAGATGCTTCCCATGAAAGAGCTTTTGCCCATCACTGGCTACATCCGCGGTGGCTGTTCCCCCATCGGAATGAAGAAGAAGTTCCCTACTTATATAGAAGAAACAGCAGTTTTATTTGATGAAATTGCGGTCAGCGCCGGCATTCGCGGTGCCCAGGTCATTTTAAATCCGGAAGATTTAAAGGCCTATACAGAGGCAGAGTACGCCAGCCTGACAATGGAATAAAAGATAACACGGAAATTGATTTACATAAAAAAGAGCCGACATTGTTCGACTCTTTTTTTGTTATGACGGTATAATTAACAAAAATGTAATAATTACTTAACACTTCGGAAGAAAAATGAAACAAAAAAACACCAGTTTAAGCGGAGAATCTTTGTGCAAAGCTATAGAAAAGGGAAAATCCCTGAAAATTCCGGGTGGCATATATGACAAAAGTGTGAAAAACTTATTGACAGTTTTACTTGTCCCCCACTATAATATCGCCTGACACAGAAAAACGGGTGATTTCAGGACTTAACTCCCACTTTAAGTTAGAAAAATGCCATATTTAGGGAATCACATGATTGAAAGGAGCACAATATGTATCCATTTTGCTCATTTCTCCAGGCGGTATGCCAGCTTGTAAAACACATCTTTACTCCGATGGTAAAGATGACCAGGCGTTTATACCGCAGCGCGGCCATTCTTATGACCGGGACTGCAGTGGTAGCCGTTATGACTTTTTCATCAGCCGGATTTGCGGCAGGCGGACATAACGCGCTGACCGCATATGCTGAGACCTCCAATGGAGAGGATCCGGAAACGGAAATCCCGGAAGAGGAAGGGAAAGTATCTGGGGAAACGCAACAGTTTACAGAAGCAAAGATACAACTGCGTATTACAGATCCTGACAATTTGAGGAGCGGACAGCTCCTTGTGGGCGATACAATAGCAAGAAATGTACAGGAACAGAATGCGGTACGTCAGGAACAGAAGGCGGTCATTGAAGAGACCGAGAGGGAAATTGAGCGGGTTGAGGAAGAACGCCGCAGACAGGCCGAAGCGGAAGCTGCCAGAAAGGCAGAAGAGGA
>SCPO01000341.1_pt1 | contig 21634 bp, 18 predicted proteins | sample 6106821 | NCBI WGS metagenome assembly SCPO01 (sample SAMN10720448, study PRJNA508395) | human gut metagenome | isolation source: Participant 2 stool, 0 month | host: Homo sapiens | collected 2017 | reverse complement strand
TGATGCTGGTTTTCATACCCGTTGCCAGTGTACTGATGCCATGCACCAGACCACCTAAGTACGTATATTTTTTATCTTTATATTCCATAATTTTCATTTATCAAAAGTGGAAGCCGAAAGCTACGCAGCATGCCATTAATAATAGATTTACCATAGAAATTGGAACCAGGTATTTCCATTCCAGATTCAAGATCTGGTCGATACGCAAGCGTGGGAAAGTCCATTTGATCCACATCAGAAGGAACACAACGAGAATGCTTTGGCGAAGAACCAGATAAAGCCCGGAATATAATCCATTACAGTGTTAAATCCATCCAAACCAACAATGTGCAGCGGCATCCATCCTCCCAGGAAGATGGTGGCGGCAACACTGGCTACGATAAACAGATTCAAGTATTCTGCCAGATAGAAGAAACCGAAACCCATACCGGAGTATTCAGTATGATATCCGGCTGTCAGCTCACTTTCCGCTTCGGGAAGGTCGAACGGGCCACGGTTACATTCTGCATTTCCGGCAATCAGATAGATGATGAAAGCGATGACCGCAGGAATATGTCCCTTGAAGATGAACCAACCATCAGCTTGTCCTTCTACGATTTCAGAAAATTGCATGGTTCCCGTCAGCACTACCATTGTCATGATACTCATACCAACCGAAAGTTCATAACTGATAATCTGTGCACCGCTTCGCATGGCACCGATCAAAGAGAATCTTGTTGTTACTACCCCAACCGGCCAGCAAGATACCGACAACTCCAATGCTGGAAGCTGCCAACAGGAAGAATACGCCCACATTAAAATTCCAGAATCGCCGCTCCTTTATTAAAAGGAATACAAGCGAAAGTGAGGAACGAGGCGATAATCACCATGAATGGAGCCAGATTGTAAAGGAAATGGTCGGCACCCTTCGGCATGAAGATTTCTTTGGTCAGCATTTTGAGCACGTCGCAGACCACTTGGATAGAACCCCATTTACCAACACGGTTCGGTCCAAGACGACACTGGAAGAAACCACAGACCTTACGCTCCATGTAGATCAATATGATAGCCAGGATGGCATACAGTGCTACGAGGCACACGCCGACAGCTACACATTCTATAAAGATGGCCCATCCCTCCGGCATAACGGAGAGCAGCAGCTCATGTATCCAGTTTGTTACTATACTAAAGTCGAACATATATTTTTAATAATTAAGTATTATCTGTCAATATCCGGAACGACATAATCTATTGTTCCGCCAATAGCAATTAAGTCTGCAATCTTTGTTCCCCGGCAAATCGTGTCGATTGCAGCAACAAGTGGCAATCCCGTAGCACGATAGTGCAGGCGATAAGGCGTTTTGTCACCCTGACTTTCCAGGAAGACACCAAATTCACCACGACTTCCTTCTACTGCTGCATAGTAACTGCCTTCCGGAACACGGATGATAGGTTTCATCTTCTCCTGATAAGGTCCCTCGGGAATATTGTCTATTAATTGCTCAATGATGTTCAGACTTTCCATGATCTCATCCATACGCACCAGGTAACGGGCAAAGCAGTCACCTTCCGTATAAACGATTTCTTTGAAATCGACTTTGTCATATACACCGTATGGCATTCGTTTACGTACGTCACACGCCCATCCTGATGCACGGCCTGTACCCCCGGTGCAACCGAATGAGATTGCATCTTCACGGCTTAACACTCCGACGCCCTTCATACGGCTCTGTGCGATGATGTTACCCGTGAATATATCGTGATATTCGTGGATAATTCCTCTCATATATGGAATGAACTCTTTTACTCGTTTGACGAAGTTAGGATGAAGATCAGCCTGTACACCGCCAATCGTATTGTAGTTCATAATCAGACGTCCGCCGCAAGTTTCTTCAAAGATATCGAGAATTTTCTCGCGGTCACGGAATCCATAAAAGAATGCTGTCAACGCTCCTAAGTCCATAGCAAGACAAGAGTAGAACAGCAAGTGAGAATCGATACGTTGCAACTCGTCCATTATGGTACGGATGTACTGTACGCGTTCACTGACCTCAATGCCCATGGCTTTTTCAATGCACATACACAATGCATGGCGGTTCTGATGCGCGCCCAAATAGTCCAGACGGTCTGTCAAAGCCAATGTTTGAGGGTAAGTGAGGCTTTCATTCATTTTCTCGATGCCTCGGTGGATATACCCGCAGTTCGCATCAATCTTACGAATAATTTCACCTTCCAGAGAAACGCGGAAGCGCATTACACCATGGGTAGCAGGGTGTTGCGGACCGATGTTGACTACATATTCTTCTTCGCCGAACAGTTTCGTCTCTTTGTTCTTGATGGTTCCGTCCGGGTTCAGTTCTATTTCTTGAGTCGTATCAAACGTCTTTTCATTGGTCATGCACAGTGGGTTATCCTTTTCCGGATCGTTATCTTTACGCATCGGATAACCGATCCAATCGTTGCGCAGGTAGAGCCGGCGCATATCAGGATGACCGACAAAGGTGATGCCATAAAAATCAAAAACTTCACGTTCGTAGAAGTCGGCTATTTTCCATATATCGCTGACTGACGGAATTTCCGGTAGCTCGCGGTTGGTTGTCGCTGTTTTTAGTGCTATCCGTTCGCCTGTAATGGTAGATTCCAGATGGTAGACTACGCCTAAGCCGCGGAGTTTTTCCGGAGCGTCTTTCTCATCGGCTACTCCCCAGTCCATACCGGTGAGGCTTTCGAGAAAGTCCATCTGTTTTTCATTTCGCAAGCGCAGCATCTCGTCGTGTAACGCTGCAGGAGCTATAAATTGTATTTCTTGCATAAATCAAATTAAATTAAGAATGAAAAATTAAGAATGAAAAATCTGCCGGGATGTTGCATGCGAATTCTTCATTCATCATTCATCATTCTTCATTTCTTAAATAATCCGGTTTCTTCTCTTTTCTGTTTACTCCACCAAAGAACTTTTCTATTTTCACTTTGCGTTGCAATTGCATCATGCCATAATAGAATGCTTCAGGACGTGGCGGGCATCCGGGAATATATACATCTACCGGAAGAATCTTGTCCACCCCGTTTACTACGTGATAGGACTTCTTGAAAGGACCTCCGCTGACAGCGCATCCGCCTACGGCAACCACATACTTCGGATCGGGCATCTGGTCGTAAAGTCGTTTCAGTACCGGAGCCATTTTATTGGTGATTGTTCCGCATACCATAATCATATCAGCCTGACGCGGGCTGGCACGTGCTACCTCAAACCCAAAGCGGGCCATGTCATAACGCGCGGCACCCAGTGCCATAAATTCGATACCACAACAACTGGTTGCAAAGGTAAGCGGCCACAGTGAATTGCTGCGCCCCCAGTTGATAAAGTCGTCAAGTACTCCGAGGGCAACATTGGCTCCTCCAGCATTAAGTTCTTTGACCAACTTTTCCAATGATTCATTGTCGATAAACTCATCATACGGAATTGATTTTATTTTCGGTTTTTGGTTATTTCCATTCCAAAGCTCCTTTCCTCCAGGCATAAGCAAGACCCAGAACTAAAATGATAAAGAAGAAGAGAACACTAATAAGTCCCTGTGGTCCCATGTCACGCATAACTACTGCCCACGGAAACAGAAAAGCTGTTTCGACGTCGAACATCAGGAACAGGATGGCAAACAGGTAGTAACCTACACGGAACTGCATCCATGATTTACCACGCGTTGGTATACCACATTCATAAGCTTCAAACTTTTGTACATTGTACGAACGTGGTGAGATAGCTCGTGAAAGGGCTATTACTACACCGACAAAAGCGAGCGCTGTCAGTAAAACAACAACTAAAAATGTAAAATTCATAATTCAATAGCTGTTTAGATTGAATATTATATAGAAATAAGCAATTAGTCTATTCGCCCTATGGAGAATAAAACCAACTGTAATAAATGACGAGCAAAAGAGTCTACTGTACTGTAGGCTAAATGACAATCTTTCTCAACCCATATATATAATAGGAGATAGGATCGTAATAGTATGTAGGAGAATGGGATGAGACAGGGTAAGGTGGACTTTGATGTTTGTAATGGTCACAGAAATAAGCGATTAACAAAAACATGCTTTTATCTGTCGGAACATGTGCGACGTCTGTATGACTCATATCACAGGTTTGAGTCGTATAAAGATTATAAAGACGTTCCAAAGCATCCTGAATCGGACGATCTTGTGATACATAGCATTTCTCCTGCCGATAAGTCGGGGAGGAAACTTTGCACATATCTTCCATTGCTCCGTTAGTTGCGCAATGGATGAGCAAAGCCAACACTAAAAGTAGTCCGAATTTTAAGCTTTGTTTCATCTTTCTCCTTTAACGGCTGCAAATATAGAACTAATATTTATACTTTTTGCAAAGTCCGTATGGCAAAAAAGCTTTTTTTAACTCCATATCTTTTAGATTCATTTTTTAGTCAGCATGGTTTCACAAATATCATTTAGAATGGGGTAATTTCTCCATCTTCATTTGTTAAAAGATGCAATAAAAAGAATGATTTACGCTCTTTTTTGCGAATTACACAAAGAAAATACATTTTTTTGCAGATTAAGAAAGAATACATGATTATGAAACGCACACTTTGGTTTATATTTTTCCTTCTAAACTCCTTGTTTTACCTCTATGCAGATAGTGAGAATGATTCTTTGTTGAAGGTGTTAGACAAAGTGATTTCTGAACGTTTGATATATACCCAGAAAAAAGAAGCTACCATAAAAGAATTAAAGAAAAAGAAGGTTGGCCTTAATTCGTTGGAGGATATATATAATTTAAATAAAGAGATTATCCATCAATATGAGACTTTTGTCTGTGACTCGGCAGAACAATACATTCATGAAAATATTGATATAGCAAAAACGATCGGTAATAAAGAATATCTTTTGGAAGAGCAGCTCCGGTTGGCTTTTGTCTATTCCTTATCCGGTTTGTTTATTCAAGCAAATGATATTTTTAAGTCGATAAAATGTGCGGATTTACCCGATCATTTGAAAGCTTTGTATTGCTGGAATCGTATACGTTATTATGAAAATCTCATTAAATACACGGACGATGTACGGTTTTCAAACGAGTATATATCGGAAAAAGAGGCTTATCGGGATACTGTGATGAGCATCTTATTTGACCAGTCGGATGAATATAGAAAAGAAAAAGCTGTGAAGCTTCAAGATAAGGGAAGTACCAAAGAGGCTCTTCTGATTTTGACAGAGATATATGATAAACAAGAGCCGGCATCTCATGGATATGCTATGATGGCTATGGGGCTTGCCAGGGCTTATCGGTTGATTGGGAATTATGCATTGGAAGAAAAGTTTCTAATGCTGGCTGCTATGACAGATACAAAACTGGCTGTCAAAGAGAATGAGGCATTATTGACATTGGCAGTTAATTTATATCATAAAGGAGATATAGACAGGGCTTATAATTATATTAAAGTAGCGTTGGATGATGCCATCTTTTATAATTCTCGTTTTAAGAATACAGTAATTGCCCGCATCCATCCGATTATTGAAAATACATACTTGATCCGGTTGGAAAAACAAAAGCAGAACCTCCGTTTCTATATATTTCTGACTAGCTTGTTTGTGGTAGCTCTTGCTATCACCCTGTATTTTACATATAAACAAACAAAAATTGTATCCCGGGCTAAACGGCATCTTAAAGCTATGAATGAGGAACTGGTCGGGCTGAATAAGAATCTCGACGAAGCTAATCTGATTAAGGAAAAATATGTGGGGTATTTTATGAATCAATGTGCCGTTTATATTAATAAACTCGATGAGTACAGGAAGAATGTGAACAGGAAAATCAAGACCGGACAGATTGATGATTTATATAAGTCATCCTCCCGACCTTTTGAAAAGGAACTTGAAGAACTATATCATAACTTTGATAAAGCGTTCCTTAAATTGTATCCTAACTTTGTGGAAAAGTTCAATTCTTTGTTGAAACCGGAGGAACGTTATAAACTGGAAAAGGACCAACTGAATACAGAATTACGCATATTTGCATTGATACGGTTAGGAATTACCGATGTTGGACAGATCGCTGTATTTTTGCATTATTCTGTGCAGACAATCTATAATTATAAGAGTAAAGTGAAGAGAATGTCCACTCTTGATAGTAATATCTTTGAGGAGGAGGTAAAAAAGCTTGGTTCTTTGTCTCAAAAATGATTCTATCCGGTTTACCAAAACTAAAAAATGATCTTGTTATAAACTGTTGATTATTAAATGTATATATAATAATTGATCTATAAAACGTTTACTTTCCCGCCTACTTCCACTAAGAAGTAGGCTTTTTTCATCTCTATATTTGCATCACAAGATTTTTGATAACTGAATACTAATCTAAAGAAACACACCTATGGATTTTTCAGAATTGTATCTTATTTATTATCCCAAACTAGTTCGGTTTGCAAAAGAATTTGTGATGTCGGAAGAGGATGCTGAGAACATAACGCAAGATGTGTTTACAGACTTATGGGAAAAGAGAGAGTCAATGAATCATATTGAGAATATGAATGCTTATCTTTTCAGACTTGTGAGAAACAAATGTTTGGATTATTTAAAGCATAAAGTATTCGAGCAAAAGTATGTCGAGAATGTGAAGGCTTCTTTTGAGATTGAGTTGAATCTGAAATTGCAATCTTTAGATCGTTTTGATGTATATGATATATCAGAAAGAAATCAGATGGAGAAACTGATACGGGATGCTATCAATAGTTTGCCTAAAAGATGCCGTGACATATTTTTGTTAAGTCGCATGGAAGGATTGAAGTATAGGGAAATATCCGAACGTTTAGGCATTTCGGTAAATACAGTGGAATGTCAGATGGGAATAGCACTAAAAAAGTTGAGAGCAAAACTCAATGTAACATTGGCTGCATAACTTTTTAATGATTTTATCGGTATTTTTTAGGGGTATTTATTGAGATAATCGTTCTTTGATAAAAAAGGACTGTGTATATGGAGAATTGTCTGAATAAATATTTTGCGGATGAATTTACTTCTGATGAAAAAACAGAGTTTCTCATAGAAGTGGAAAACAACGAAAGGCTGAAGGAAGAATTTATAGAAAATCAGACTTTGCTGGCACTCGTTGATTGGATATCTCCGGAATATGAAAATAATAAAGAAGTTGTCCAACATAAATTATATGAATTTATGTGTAGAATGGAGCAACACAAAGATAAATAGGTTTAGGATACCATGAATAAAATTTATATCATATTACTGACTGTTTTCTTTTATGCAAATGTTTATTCTCAACAAGCTTATTTTGTTGATGGGTATCATGGCGGGATATATGGCCATTATCCGGTAAAGTGGAAAACTCAATTTCTTGTGGATCAGCTGGCTATGCATCCGGATTGGCGGATTTGTATGGAGATAGAGCCTGAAACATGGGATACAGTCAGAGTACAGACTCCGGAGGCTTATTTGCGTTTTAAAGAGATGGCTACTAGTAATCAGGTAGAGTTTACGAATCCTACTTATGCACAGCCTTATTGTTATAATATCTCGGGAGAGAGTATAATAAGACAGTTTCAATATGGTATTGCTAAAATAAACAAACATTTTCCGGGGGTCGATTTTGTAACCTATTCGGTAGAAGAACCTTGCTTCACAAGTTGCTTGCCACAAATCCTTAAACAATTCGGCTTTAAATATGCTGTATTAAAATGTCCCAATACCTGTTGGGGAGGGTATACTGCTGCTTATGGCGGAGAATTGATTAATTGGGTGGGACCGGACGGGACTGCAATCTTGACCGTTCCCAGATATGCTTGTGAAAAACTAGAGCCGGGATCAACTTGGCAGACAACTGCTTGGGGAAATTCGGATGCTTATTTAAAAGATTGCCGTAACGCAGGTATCAAACACCCCGTTGGTATGTGTTTTCAGGATGCGGGATGGAAAAACGGCCCATGGCTGGGAAGTGGAAAGAACACAAAAAATAACTCTATATATATGACATGGAGAGATTACATTGAAAATGTCTCCATCGGAAAAACGGATGATAACTGGTATTTTTCACAGGAAGATATACATGTGAATCTTATGTGGGGAAGTCAGGTTTTGCAAAAAATAGCGCAAGAAGTACGTGTTTCAGAAAATAGAATTGTCATGGCAGAGAAAATGTCTGTAATGGCTTATCTGGAAAATAAATATATTTGTCGACAAGCAGATATGGATGAGGCTTGGCGTACACTGATGTTGGCACAACATCATGATTCATGGATTGTGCCTTATAATGGACTGAATAGAAAAGGAACATGGGCTGATCAGATTAAGCGATGGACAGACAGTACCAATCATCTTGCAGATGGAATTATTGAGGCATCTATGCAGAGCTTTAATGAAAAGTTTATTCCGCAAAATAATGCTCAACAGCAATATATACGTGTTTTTAATACATTAGGAATGAGAAGAAAGGAAGTCGTAAATGTTCTTCTGCCTACGGAATCTGAAAATGCGGATTTAAGTGTTTATGACTGGAAAGGTAAAGATATAGGTTGTTTGGTAGAAAATGAAGGTAAAGAGATAAGATTATTTTTTGAGGCAGAGATTCCTCCCTTTGGTTATTCCACGTATTGTATAAAAAAGAAAGAAGCCGGTAAGAAAGAGGCTTCGGAGAGTAGATTCGTTTTGGAAGGTAATAAGGTGAATAAACAGGAATACGTGGTTGAAAATGATATGTATAAAATTGTTTTTGACTTATCAAAGGGAGGAACCATAAAAAGCCTGATAGCTAAAAAAGAAGGGAATAAGGATTTTGCAGGTAAAACGGAGAAATATGCTTTAGGGGAGCTACGAGGCTTTTTTTATGAAGAAGGTAAATTTCGTTCTTCTATAGAGACTCCGGCCAAGCTGACAGTAGTAAGGGATAATGTATATGAGCAAAAAATTAAGATAGAGGGTGAGATTGCTTCCCATCCGTTTACACAAGTAATCACTCTCACTAAAGGAACGAGACGGATCGATTTTGATTTGACGGTTGACTGGAAAAAGAATGTAGGTATTGGTGAATATAAAGAGGAACGTTGGCGTGATAATCGTCGGGCTTATTGTGACGATCGGTTTAAACTAAGTGTATTATTCCCGACTGATTTACATGCTCCCCGTATCTATAAAAATGCACCGTTTGACGTATGCGAAAGCAAACTGACTGATACTTTCTTTGGTTCTTGGGATCAAATCAAACATAATATTATACTTCATTGGGTTGACTTGGCTGAACAGGAAGGCGACTATGCTTTGGCTTTATTATCAGACCATACTACTTCTTATTCTTATGGAGAGGACTATCCGCTAGGACTGACTGCTCAATATTCGGGTGGAGGACTTTGGGGACCTGATTATAAAATAACACACCCTTTGAGGATGAAGTATGCAATTATACCTCATCGTGGCAAATGGGACAAAGCATCAATCGCAGATGATAGCGATTGTTGGAATGAACCATTGCTGTATTCTTGCTATCCAATGGCAAAACCGGAATCGAAATCATTTATTGATTTACAGAATACTGGTTATCAAGTGAGTGCTCTTCAAATGAAAGATGGAAAGGTACTATTGCGCCTGTTCAATTCTGAAGGAGACGAAAGATTACAAAAGGTTACCATTGACATGCCATTATCCGGAGTGGAGGAAGTTGATTTGAATGGACAATGTATCGAAAGAAAGAAGATAAAAACACGTGCAGGTAAATCGGAAATGACGATTTCAATGCCTCGTTTTGGTATTAAGACTTTCGTTCTTAGTTTGACTTAAAATAATTAGATTATTGTTATGTATAAAGCGACTGCTAATCTTTTAATTGTTTGCTTTTTGTGTTGGATGACGGGTTGCTCATCAACCCATACCGCATCGGAAGATTTGGTTCCGACTGATTATGTAAACCCGTTTATTGGTGCCAGTACTAGTGTAGGGGCTGCCGGTGTTTATCACGGATTAGGTAAAACTTTTCCCGGAGCTACGACTCCGTATGGTATGGTACAGGTTAGTCCTAATACAATAACGGGAGGTGATAACGGTTCCGGATACAGTGATGAACATAAGACAATCGAAGGATTTGCTTTTACCCAGATGAGTGGTGTGGGATGGTTTGGTGATTTGGGCAATTTTCTTGTGATGCCTACAACTGGTGAATTATATAAAGTGGCAGGTAAAGAGAATAATGATAGTATAAAAGGATATCGTTCGGCTTATAACAAAGCCACTGAAACGGCTAAGGCCGGATATTATTCGGTAGAATTGACTGATTATCATATCAAAGTAGAAAGTAGTGCGACACCGCACTGTGGAATTTTACATTTTACTTATCCTTCTAGTGACCAATCGCGTATTCAGATTGATTTAGCTCGTAGAGTAGGGGGAACATCTACTTCACAGTATATTAAAGTTGTAGATGATTACACTATTCAAGGATGGATGAAGTGTACACCTGATGGTGGTGGATGGGGTAATGGTGAAGGAAAAGCCGATTATACCGTTTATTATTATGCACAATTTAGTAAACCTTTGAGTAATTATGGCTTTTGGAGTGCAGATATTCCCGAACATTGGGTTCGGAAACGTGATGAAGTAGTGAGTATTCCTTATTTGACTCGTGTATCACAAGCTCCGGTTATAAAAGACAAGAAAGAACTGACGGGTAAACATCTGGGCTTTTTTACTGAATTTCCAACGAAGGAGGGAGAGACTGTAGAGATGAAAGTTGGTATCTCTTTTGTTGATATGGAGGGTGCTGCAAATAACTTTGAACAAGAAATAGCCTCTAAAAATTTTGGACAAGTAAAGCAGGAAGCTACTGAATTGTGGAACAAAGAACTTAATCGTGTCCGGATATCCGGTGGTACGGATGATGAAAAAACGATATTCTATACTGCCATGTATCATACGATGATTGATCCTCGTATCTATACAGATGTAGACGGACGTTATGTAGGTGGTGATTATAAAATACATACGGCTGACAGCACTTTTACAAAACGTACTATATTCAGTGGATGGGATGTATTTCGTAGTCAGTTTCCTTTGCAGACTATAATTAATCCGCGTTTAGTAAGTGATGAACTGAACTCATTGATTACTATGGCAGATCAGAGTGGGCGCGAATACTATGAACGTTGGGAATTGCTGAATTCCTATTCCGGCTGTATGTTGGGAAATCCTGCTTTGTCTGTTTTGGCGGATGCTTATATCAAAGGGATTCGTACGTATGATGCAGAGAAAGCATATCGTTATGCCGTTAACACATCCCGTCGTTTTGGTAATGATTCATTGGGGTATGCTCCGGAACCATTGAGTATTTCAACCACTTTGGAGTATGCTTATACTGATTGGTGTATATCTCAATTAGCGAAAGCTATGGGGAAAGAAGACGATGCCAAATGTTTCTATGAAAAGGGACAGGCATATCATCATATTTTTGATAAAGAAAAGGGGTGGTTCCGTCCCCGTAAAGCAGATGGAACATGGGTAGAATGGCCGGAGAATGCACGTCTTAAAGAATGGTATGGGTGTATAGAAGCAAACTCTTATCAGCAAGGTTGGTTTGTACCTCACGATGTTCCGGGAATGGTGAATTTGATGGGTGGCAAGGAGAAAGTTATTGCGGATTTAACAGATTTCTTTAATAAAACTCCTTCTAATATGCTGTGGAATGAATATTATAACCATGCGAATGAACCTGTGCACTTCGTTCCTTTTTTGTTCAATCAGCTTGAAGTTCCCTGGTATACTCAAAAATGGACACGCTATACATGTGAAAAGGCTTATGCAAACAAAGTTGAAGGAATTGTTGGCAATGAAGATGTAGGTCAGATGTCGGCGTGGTATGTGTTGGCTGCTTCCGGTATTCATCCTTCCTGTCCGGGAAATACACGTATGGAGATTACAAGTCCGGTTTTTGATAAAGTAGAGTTCAATCTTGATCCCAGCTATTATACTGGTAAGAAATTCACGGTGATAGCTCATAATAACAGCATAAATAACGTCTATATACAAAAGGCCTTGTTGAACGGTCAGGAATACAATAAATGTTATCTTGATTTTGCGGACATTGCAGCCGGAGGTACATTGGAGCTGTTTATGGGTGATAAACCTAATGTTGAGTGGGGACTTTGATTGAATAACATACTCTAAAACAAATTGTTACTTTAAAATCTTGATAGTATGATGAATAAACTTGGGCTTATCATTGTATCGGTTATATTGGCTCTAATCCAGGCAGGGTGTGCAGAGCAGAGTACATGGATGTCTTTGAACAGCTCTAATCCTCGGATTATCTGGGAAGTGAAACCCCAGGCAGATTTAGAGAACATAACCGGAGAACAGATTTCTACTCCGGAATTTAAAATGTCCGATTACGTTAAAGGTGTGGTTCCCGGAACTGTTTTTACTGCTTATGTTGAAGCAGGAATCGTTCCTGATCCTAATTATGCCGATAATATTTATAAAGTAGACGAAACGTTTTATAACCGTCCTTTCTGGTATCGTACGGAATTCGAACTCCCGTCTTCTTATTCGGAAGGGAAGCGGGTATGGCTTCATTTCGACAATACGAACCGTTTTGCCGATTTTTATTTTAATGGCGAGAAGATATCAGGAACAAAAACATCTACTAAAGATGTAAGCGGTCACATGTTACGTTCGAAGTTTGATGTAACTAATCTGATAAAGAAATCCGGTAAGAATGTGATAGCTGTTCTGATTACCGATGCCGATCAGAAAAAGACGCGTAAGGCTAAAGACCCGTATGGAGTTGCGTGTAGCCCCAGTTATCTGGCTGGTGCCGGTTGGGACTGGATGCCATACGTACCGGGACGTCTGGCTGGTATCACAGGCAATGCTTATCTTGTGGTAACGGGAGATGTAGTGATGGAAGATCCTTGGGTACGTTCAGAGTTACCGACCTTGCAGAAAGCAGAGCTTTCTGTCTCAACAGATATTAGAAATGCTTCTTCTTCCCCCAAAGATGTCGTTGTATCCGGAGTGATTCAGCCGGGGAATATTTCTTTCTCTAAAGACATTCGGGTAGAAGGAGGAACAACAGCCAGACTATCTATTAACAAAGATGACATAGCGCAATTGGTCGTTGACCATCCGAAACTTTGGTGGCCGAATGGTTATGGTGATCCCAATCTTTATACTTGTAAGCTGACTTGTTCTGTAGATGGAAAAGTGTCGGATGTAAAAGAAATGACGTTCGGTATCAAGAAGTATGAGTATAAAATGGTCGATAATGTAGTGGGATATCCTGTTCTTACATTCTTTATCAACGGACAGAAGATCTATCTGAAAGGTGGAAACTGGGGAATGAGCGAATATCTGCTTCGCTGTCAGGGTAAAGAGTATGAAACGAAAATCAGACTTCATAAGGAAATGAACTACAATATGATCCGTCTATGGACAGGGTGTGTTACTGATGATGAGTTTTATGATTATTGTGATAAATATGGGATTATGGTATGGAATGATTTCTGGTTATATGTAGCATACAATGACGTGGCTCAACCGGAAGCATTTAAAGCGAATGCCCTTGATAAAGTCAGACGTCTTAGAAACCATCCTTCCATAGCTATTTGGTGTGGAGCAAATGAAACGCATCCGACACCTGATTTGGATAATTACCTACGTGAAATGATTGCGAAAGAGGACAATAATGACCGTATGTATAAGTCTTGCTCCAATCAGGATGGATTGTCCGGAAGTGGTTGGTGGGGAAATCAACCTCCAAGACACCATTTTGAAACTTCAGGCAGTAATCTGGCATTTAATACACCGGCTTATCCATACGGTATTGATCACGGTTACGGTATGCGTACAGAAATAGGAACGGCCACTTTCCCCACATTTGAAAGCATCAAAGAGTTTATCCCGGAAAAAGACTGGTGGCCTCTGCCTACTGATGAGCAGTTGAAGAATGATGATGACAATGTATGGAACAAACATTTCTTTGGTAAGGAAGCGTCTAATGCCAACCCGGTTAATTATAAGAATTCAGTGAACACACAGTACGGAGAATCATCCGGGCTGGAAGAATTCTGCGAGAAAGCGCAAATGCTGAATATCGAAGTGATGAAAGGTATGTATGAGGCTTGGAACGATAAGATGTGGAATGATGCAGCCGGACTTCTGATCTGGATGAGCCATCCGGCTTATCCCTCGTTTGTATGGCAGACTTATGACTATTATTACGATCCTACAGGCGCTTATTGGGGAGCAAAAAAGGCTTGTGAACCTTTACATATCCAATGGAATGCTTCCAATAACAATATAAAAGTAATAAATACTACAGCAAAGGACTTGAAGGCTGCAATAGCTAAAGCTACAATTTACAACCTGAATGGAAAAGAAGTATCAGCATACGGACAGACAAAACAGGTCGATGTGGCAGCCAGCAACATTGCAGAAGCATTTTCTTTGAACTTTAATCCTTTCAATCTGGCTTATGGAAAGAAGGCTGTAGCTTCTTCTTCAACAGGTGTCTCTAAAAGTGCTTCAATGGTTACTGACGGAGGAGCCGGAAGTCGTTGGGAAAGTGCATACAGTGATCCTCAATGGATATACATTGATCTTGGTAAAGAAGAAAAGATAGAAAAGGTTATTTTGAAATGGGAGGCAGCTTGTGCTAAGAAATACGAACTGCAAGTATCGAATGATGCGCAAGAATGGAAAACCGTTTATACCAACAAAGATGGAAGAGGTGGTACTGAACAGATTGAATTGGAACCAGTTACAGCACGTTATGTGAAACTGGCAGGCATCAGTCGTGCAACACAGTTCGGATATTCATTGTTCGAATTCGAAATCTACGATGAGAAACCAAAAGAGATAGAAGAACTGACTCCGCTTCATTTTATCAAGTTGGAACTGACAGATGTCAAAGGTAATCTAATCTCTGAAAACTTCTATTGGCGGAATGGCGTGAATGATCTTGATTATACATTGCTGAATACACTTCCAGAGGCCGATTTGTCTTGCCGATTGGTGGATAAATCGATGTCTGACGGAAAAATGAAGATCGCTGTAAAGAACAATTCCGAGACTGTGGCTTTTGCTAATCGGGTGAGGCTTGTTAATAAGGCTACGCAGAAAAGAATACTTCCAATTATTATGTCCGATAATTATGTGACGTTGATGCCGGGCGAAGAAAAGGTTATCACTATGGAGGCGACTCCCGAACTGTTGAAAGGAGGCGTAAGTGTATTGGTGAAACAGTATGGGAAAGCAGAGAAGAATAAGCTGGATATAGCAGATTGATTGTTGTACGGTTATCTTTATAGTTTGATTAAAAGAATAAAGAAAATGGCTAATAGACTAAAAATGAGGATACTCTTGTTGTTATCTTTAGTTTATATAAATTGCGATTACTTACAGGCACAAACAACAATACCTCGGTTTGAAGAAGGGGAACGTGTGGTATTTGTAGGAAACAGCATTACTCACGGCGGACATTATCATTCATTTATCTGGTTGTATTACATGACTCGTTTCCCGGATAAACCGATTACTATCATGAATGCCGGAATTGGTGGAGAGAGTGCGTGGGATATAAAGGATCGCTTGGACTATGATGTTTTCAACAGGAAACCAACTTATGTGACTCTAACTTTCGGTATGAATGATACCGGTTATGATCTTTACATGAAAGACAATGCAAAAGAACTGTCGGAACAACGGATTGCAAAGTCATTGGAAAGCTATCGGGAAATAGAAGAACGCTTACTGGCTAAAAATAAAATAAAGAAAGTATTGATTGGCGGTTCTCCTTATGATGAGACTTCCCGGTTTAATAATTTTATATTGCGTAATAAGAACAACGCCATTTTAAAAATCATAGATGCCCAACGTACATCGGCTAAAAAGAATGGCTGGGGTTTTGTTGATTTTAACCAACCGATGCGTGAGATAAGCAGAAAGGAGCAGGAGGCAGATTCTACATTTACATTCTGCAGGATAGATAGAATTCATCCGGATAATGACGGACAGATGGTCATGGCCTATTTGTTTCTGAAAGCACAGGGACTGGCTGGGGATGAAGTGTCATCAGTATCTATTGATGCATATCATTCATCTGTAATAACCCATAAGAACTGTAAGATTTCAAAACTGAAAAAGAGCGGAGCTGATCTGACTTTTGATTATCTGGCGTATGCTCTTCCTTATCCGCTGGATTCTATTTCTAGAAGTGGCTGGGGAAATAAAAGGTCACAACGCGATGCAATGCGGTTGGTTCCATTTATGGAAGAGTTTAATCAGGAACGTTTTCGGGTAACAAACTTAGAGAAAGGAATGTATCGGTTAACTATAGACAATCAGTTTATTGACAATCTCTCATCCGAAAAGTTGGCGAATGGAGTGAATTTGGCAGATTACCCGAATACTCCCCAATATCAACAAGCTGCGAAAATCATGTATCTGAATGAGGAACGATTTGAAGTGGAGAAACGTTTCAGAGAATACTTATGGACTGAATATTCATTCCTGAAAAAGGAAGGATTACTGTTTGCAGATGATCAAAAAGCTATCGATAAGCTAAAAGAATACTTGCCTAAAGATGGTTTTCTTAGGATGAGCTACGATTGGTATATAAAAGCGATGAATCCCGAAATACGGGAGGTTTGGAGTAATTATATGAAGAGTCTCGTTGAAACAATTTATAAAATCAATAAACCTGTCACTCATAAAGTGAGGCTGGCAAGGATTGAATAATAATAGAAGATGAATAGAATGAAACGATTGCTATGTTTAGGTTTGATTTGTTATTTCTGTTGTCTGTCGATGATAGTATATGGAAATGAGAAAACTTCGCCTTTCTATTTGGCGGAATTAAAATGTGAGAATCTTATTGATCCTTTGGGGATTGATAATGTAACTCCTCACTTTAGTTGGAAGTTAAAGGGGGACGGCTGGAAAGGCGGGCAAACTTATTATGAAATACAGGTAGCTTCGGATAGTATTCTGTTGGTGCAGGATAAAGCTGATTTATGGAATACCGGAAAATTGAAATCCAAAACTTCGGTTATGGTACCTTATCAGGGAAAGGCTTTAACTTCTCGTTCTTTGTGTTATTGGCGGGTACGCGTTTGGGATGCTAAAAAACAAGCTTCATCATGGAGTCCTGTTGCCCGTTTTGGAGTTGGCATCTTGGATCAGTCACAGATGAAAGGAGAATATATAGGGGCTTCTGTTGAAGGTGGCAAGATTTGTGCTCCTATTCTTCGCAAGAAAGTGAAATTGACTCAGGGCGAGACTTCTTTCCTGCATGTAAATACGTTAGGTTATCACGAAATTTATATCAATGGGAGAAAGGTGGGGGAGGACGTTCTGACCCCTGCTGTATCACATTTATCTAAACGTTCACTAATTGTTACTTATGATATTACTCCTTATTTACGAGAAGGAGAAAATGATTTGCTTATCTGGCTGGGACAAGGTTGGTATAAAACGACGACTTTCGGAGCAGCTTATGAAGGTCCGCTGGTAAAAGCAGAATTGGATGTGTTGAGAAATGGTAAATGGGAAGTCGTTACGAAGACAGACGGATCATGGTACGGACGTGAAAGTGGCTATTCGGATACAGGTACTTGGCGTGCTTTGCAGTTTGGAGGTGAGAGGGTGGATGGAAGGATTCTTCCGCGAGATCTTTCAACACATGCTTTAGACAAAATGAAATGGACTCCTGTTGTGAAAGTGAATGTTCCCGATCATATCGCTTCCCCTCAAATGTGTGAGGTAAACAAGATACATCAGATTTTGCAGGCTGTTTCTGTAAAGAAGCTGGGTGAAAGTCTCTGGCTGGTAGATATGGGGAAGGTTCAGACCGGATGGTTTGAGATGCAAATGCCTATATTGCCGGCGGGTCATGAAGTTATTATGGAATATAGTGATAATTTGACGAAAGACGGTGAATTTGACAAGCAAGGTGAAAGTGATATTTATATATCTGGTGGTAAGCAAGGAGAATACTTCAGAAATAAATTCAATCATCACGCTTTTCGATATGTGCGCATCTCCAATCTTCCTCAAAAACCGGAAATAGGTGCTATGAAATCTCTGCAGATTTATGGAGATTATAAACAGACCGCAACTTTTGAATGTTCGGATGCCGACTTGAATGCTATTCACCAAATGATTCAGTATACGATGAAATGTCTGACTTTTAGTGGATATATGGTAGACTGTCCGCATTTGGAACGTGCAGGATATGGTGGTGATGGAAACTCCTCAACGATGTCTTTGCAAACGATGTACGATGTAGCTCCAACATTTGAAAACTGGGTGCAAACATGGGGAGACTCCATGCGTGAAGGAGGAAGTTTGCCGCATGTTGGTCCTAATCCGGGTGCCGGTGGCGGCGGTCCGTATTGGTGCGGATTCTTTGTACAGGCTCCCTGGAGAACGTATGTCAACTATAATGATCCCCGCTTGATTGAGAAATATTATTCTCAAATGAAAGAGTGGTTTAAGTATGTTGATAAATATACAGTGGATGGTTTGCTGAAACGTTGGCCCGATACCAAATACCGTGACTGGTATTTGGGTGATTGGCTGGCACCTATGGGAGTAGATGCAGGTAATCAGGCTTCAGTGGATTTGGTAAGTAACTGTTTTATCAGCGAATGCTTGAGCACTATGTATAAGACAGCCATAACATTAGGAAAAAGAGAAGAGGCGGAAGAGTTTGCTATTCGTAGAGAAAAACTTAACAAGTTGATTCATCAGACGTTCTATCGTGCGGATGAAGGGATCTATTCTACCGGTTCACAGTTGGATATGTGCTATCCTATGTTGGTAGGTGTTGTACCTGATTCTTTGTACAATAAAGTGAAAGAGAATGTCGTTGCCATGACCGAAGAAAAATATAAAGGACATATTGCTGTTGGTTTGGTTGGAGTGCCTATTTTGACAGAATGGGCTGTTCGGAATAAACAAGTGGATTTCTTCTATCAAATGATGAAGAAACGTGATTATCCCGGTTATCTGTATATGATTGACCATGGTGCGACAGCGACTTGGGAATATTGGAGCGGAGAACGAAGTCGTGTGCACAATTGTTATAATGGAATTGGTACTTGGTTTTATCAGGCTGTAGGAGGAATACGTCTTGACGAGGCTAAACCTGGATATCGTCATTTCTATGTCGATCCTCAAATTCCAAACGGTGTTACCTGGGCAAAAGTAACGAAAGAATCACCTTATGGCACAATTGCCGTTAATTGGAAGTTGAAAGATGATAATCAGTTGAATCTTCAATTGACAGTTCCTGCCGGAACAACGGCTACAGTTTGCATCCCTAATAATGCTGTCTCATGTAAAAAGAATAAGAAGAAAGTGAGCGTTAAGGAGCAGACTGTTGATGTAGAAGCAGGGCATTATGATTTTCTATTTAATTTGAAATAGATACCCTACTAGAGTGTATTTATGGTTCTTCGTCAAATTTGGTGGTACTTCTTCTATTGTGAATAAATAATCTTCGCTCTCAGTAGTTTAATTCCTGCCCTATTGTACATCTGTCTTTTTACCGCTTTAATTTTATTCACTGTCCCCTCCAGTAATCCGTTACTGAAGGGGATATCAATAGCTGCCTGTACTGCCCTCCCAGTCTTTTTCAATACCATATGCAAAGTTCGTCAGTGCCATATTCCGTGTTGCCTTCGCTTTTTCAATCCACTTTCTAATATCCTTATCATAAGTGTTCCCATTAATCATATCTCTGAAATTCTGACACACGCTTAAAAGTTCTTTAATCTGCGGTGAGGACTTATACAGTTCCGCTAGTTTAGGATTATCCGATTCTCCCTTTAGAATGTATTTGCGTATCTGATTCTGTGAAACTCTCTGTATTTTACTTCTGTTTTCAATGCTCTCATTATGCTCCTTGACTTCCTTCCTCTTTTGTTGATACCTTTTTCGCAAGCTGGATGTTATCCTTCCAATAAGTGCGCCACTGATTTTACTCCCCATTTTTTGTGCCAATATTTTCGAGTAATACAGCCCGCACTAATGATTGTAGCCAGTTCGGATACATATTTAAGAGCTGTCTTCTGTTGCTCATTCAAGTATGCCCTATTCTTCTGTTGTGAATAATCTTATAAATGTAGCGACTTTTCTTACCCAAATGTGTGGCTGTCTGCTCAATGGTCATCCCCTGCATTTTTAAGTTCAAGCTTTCCTGTATATCTTCAATTTTTCTCTGTGTCGGACATCTCCCATGTTAAATATGTCCTGAAGAATTAACGAAGAAGCCGTGTCTCTGTCAGGATATTCGTATTTGAGCTTTTTCTTGGTCTGACGGATTATTTTCTCTATTTCCGGTATCATCGTGTCCGTCATATTCTTGATTAGATGGAATCGGTCGCAGATTTGTGTAACACCAGGAATTATTCTGTTTATAGCCTCTGTGAAACATCTTCCACGGTCTCGTTATATATTGTATTTGAGGATTCGGATGAGCCAGTTATCAAGTGCTTCTCCGTTTCTATCCTCTAACAAAGCAATAGGTATGTGTGTCATCTGGTCTACGACCACACTCATATAATCCTTACCTTTTTTATAGGCAAAATCATCAATACCTACATAAATACTTTTATTATGCATAGGATTGTGTTGTCCGCACTGTTGTAGGATGCGTAAGCAGGAAGAACTACTGGCTGTTATATGGAACAGTTGCAAAGAGAAGTTTTCGGGAAGTAAGTTCCAAACTTATCGATCTGATGCGTTCCTCAACAAGATAGCTCCGTCTACCATACCGACGAGCCAGAAAAGACAACGGTTCGCAGAATATTTTTTGTGGACAAGAAACATTGTCACAATAATATTTGCCAACCTTGGTGACTAACTCCAAAGTATGACCGTAAACTTCAAGATCCTCAATATGACGGGAGTAGTAACTGTGCAATCGGTGACTGAAATGTCCGCAATAAGGACAGGAAGCCCCTTTGCCAGCCGTATGTAGAAAGACCGTCAATGAGCCAACAGCTTCAGAGATACCATCTTGTTGCAGATTATTGTAGCCAAGACTGAATCTGAAATCATGGAATAATCCCCTATTTGTAGGAGCATTTTCTTTTTTTGATGTATATTTGTACGTTGTAGATATGACTTGTTGCATTGTAACTCTTAATGATGTGGTGTCTTTAAAGTTACTAAAAAGCAAACATATCTACAACTTTTAATAGGATTAAGAAAGAAGAAGACAGTTGAAATAAAAAAGAGATTACCACCAAATTTGACGAAGAACCGTATTTATGATTTTCATTTCTCATATTCTCATTCATTAATCATAAATAGCAGAAAACTAATAGAATAGACTATGAGAAATGATTTCTAAGACGGCATTTCTCATAGTTTTTCCGTCAAATACCCCGTATTTTACCTTGTTTCTCATACTTGTTAGATTCATTTCTCATAGTGTTTTTCCAATCAACCTATACAAGAATAAAGAAGCAACTAGTCAACGATTATCAGGGAAGTACATATTCTTCTTGTCCCATATATTGTGGGAAGGTATTCCCTATTAACAGGGAAAAGATTCTCTTATTTTGTGGGAATAAATTCTCATAATATTAGGGCATTTTCCCATAATATATGGGACAATCGGAACTACAGTTTATCTTCA
>SCPO01000441.1_pt1 | contig 21662 bp, 38 predicted proteins | sample 6106821 | NCBI WGS metagenome assembly SCPO01 (sample SAMN10720448, study PRJNA508395) | human gut metagenome | isolation source: Participant 2 stool, 0 month | host: Homo sapiens | collected 2017 | reverse complement strand
TCAATCTCATCAAATCCATCCATTAAAAGTTGGCAATGTCCTTCGTATAAGGCTTTCTCTGCTTTCTCAGATGTAAAACTTTCATCCTTTGATGACACCGTTTCAACTATAAACTGTAGAATTTCAGTTTCTTGAGTAAAGTATCTGAGTTCAAGAAAAATAGGAAGAATTCCTGTTGTTGTGTAATCTTCGGCAGCTTCAAGAAAAAGATGCTGAAGCATGAGAGACTTTCCACATCCTCCGCTACCAATTAGGAGTGTTCTTTTGTTGTCATAACCGAGCTGCTTTAAATACATATTTCTAATGGTACTCATCCGCGGATTATCTAAATATAAGCACTTTATTTTCTTTTATCAGCAAATACACGTTCTTTCTCTCCAACAGTGTTACAGACAAAAAATCTTTAAGTGAAACCTCTTTTCCACCGATCAATCTCATTACATTGTATCGTTCAGTAGCTTTCTCAATGTAAGCCATAAATGCCTTTTTTGATTCGTTCGGAGTATTTTGAACCATTTTTCCCGAATTACCAATGTTTGTTCTGCATGGAGACTATGAGTAGGCATGAATACTCGAAATGTTGCAGTATTCTTTCTCCAATGTCACCTTGATATGTTCTTGGTCCTCCTCCTGCAGGTGGGCGCACCAAACATCATATGTTTGTTTTCCAACATTGTTATCTTTTCTCTGAGTAACTGCATAATACCAAACCCCTAAAAGCAAAGCTGGCAGACATACTTCATTAAGGTTACTGAAAGTGGCTTTTTTATTTTTTCCATCTTCAGATATGAAAATTCTTCATCCGGATCAATATTATCATCATCTATAACTAATTCAATTAGAGCCGCTGTAAGCCTAATGTCACGCCTACTAGCAGTACCAATTTCGAGAAAATTGTACGTACGTAATTCCGTCATTGCTTCAAGAGCAGCCGAATAATTAGTCTGAACTCTTCGAGCAAACTCACTCATCTCTGTTGTTTTCCAAAAGGAAAATACTTTCCGGCAGATGTACTACACGATTTATACCTCGTTTGTCTTTGATTTAATTATGTTCAATTCAGGTGCATGGTAATCCGGATTTATTACACGAATTAGCTCCCACAAGGACTTCTGGATCAGACAATCCATCGTTCACCTTTATAGTGTCTAGCCTTTGTTCGTTGCTTTAACCTTGAAGTACCAGTGTGAAAAGGTACCACCGCAAAGACGAGGGCATGTACTCTCTTCATTCATCATCCTCCTGCTTTATCGATACGGCTATGAGCCGTTTTTCTTATTACAAGTTATTCATAGTTAATTATAGAATATCACATATTTTCAGATCCTTCAATTACAGACAGAAAATTGCATCTGATGATTCTTAAATTTTATCACGGTCAAACCTTAAAAACCATATGAACCTTGCGAACTAGATGCATCTAACCTAACATACGATTTGATAGCTCTTGTGATCAGTCACAAGGGCTTTTCTTTTTCGTCCTGTGACTGTCGCAAATATAAGACCATTACAGGAGGAAAATTATGGCAAATCACGAAAATATTAGTACACTATTTATCTATCTCCATTCTGCACAAGAGAACGGCAAAGTAAAGCTTAATGATGATTGCAAGTCTGAACCGGTTCTTGTTGTCATCAAAATATCACTTTGTAATGACGCAATAGGAAAATCTAACAATCCCTCATGTACAAATTCCTTTCTTACAAATACCAGTGTTATCATTATTCCTGGTGTTGTGGATTTAGACTGTAGTCCAATTCTTAATCGTTCCGAGGTTTACTTTGGTGTGTACGACTACGCAAACATCAACTTCTATGTTTGCAGCAGCTTTGGCAATAAGAAACTCTCTGCGCATTCAAAATTCTACAAACAACTCATGACGGTAAGTCGCTTTGTGGCAAAACTAATATTGAGTCTGTTTTCGCCCTCTGATACAAGCAACATTTCTTTGATTAAGGAAATGACAAGGAAATGTTACAGATTATTCTCGTTGTTGTTCTTCTTGCCATCTGTCTCGTATTCTGCGTGGTATTTCTGATCATTGCGTTCCAGAATTTCATCAATAATCGCAAGTATGAGAGCCGTAAGCATGGAAGTGCCCAGCGACCTTGAATTCCGCGAAGTTCGTATGAAGGAATAACACAAGTTAAACAAAACAAGAAAGTATCAACGTAGACCGGTTACTCATTCATGAAATTCGAAGTAGCGTTTTGCGGTAGATATGTTTCTATAATAATAACCGAGTATTTTGAAGTTAGAAAACAAACCTCAACTTCAAAATACTCGGAAATACATCGTATTTTGTACTTATTTTTCTTCCTCTCCAAACAACAAATCACTTCACAATGCCCCGTCTCCGGAAACATATCCACCGGCCATGCCCCTTCAGCCTGATACCCCATCTTCTTAAACATGCCCAGATCTCTTGCCAGCGTATCTGGTCCGCAAGATACATAGATGACAGTCTTTGCCTTTACTGCTGCCACGGCCTTAATAAACGCCTCGGTACTTCCGGCTCTTGGCGGGTCCATGAGGACTACATCTACGGTGTCACCAGATGCGGCCATCTGCATCATGAATTCGGTTGCATCGTTGCAGTAGAAACGGATATTTTTGACATCGTTACATTTGGCGTTCTGGACAGCGTCGCGGACGGCATCGGCATTCAGTTCTACGCCGATGACTTCTTTGGCTTTGATGCGGCGATGATGCCGATGGTTCCGATTCCGCAGTAGGCATCCAGTACGCGCTCGTTGCCAGTCAGGCCAGCAAGTTCGATGGCTTTGCCGTACAGGTACTCGGTCTGAACCGGGTTGACCTGGTAGAAGGACTGCGGGGAGATGCGGAAGGTGCAGCCGCACAGTTCGTCTTCGATGTAGCCTTTGCCGAACAGAACGTGTTCTTTATCGCCCAGTACCATGCTGGTACCGCGGTTGTTGATGTTCTGGACAATCGTGGTGATCTCCGGGTGTTTCTGGCGCAGGGCTTTGACGAAGTTGTTCTTGGACGGGAATACCGGGGATGCGGTGACCAGCACGACCATGATCTGGCCGCTGGTGAAGCCGCGGCGAACCAGCACGTGGCGCAGCAGGCCGTAGCCGGAATCTTCATCGTAGGTGCGGATTTTGAAGGATTTCAGCATGCCGCGGATGGTGCCGATGATCTCGTCTGCTTTCTGGTCTTCGATCATGCAGGTTTCCACCGGAACGATGTTGTGGGTTTTCTCTTCGTAAACGCCGGAGATGGCTTCGCCTTTGCGGTAGCCGAATACGGCATGTACCTTGTTGCGGTAGTGGAACGGATCGTCCATGCCTTTGATACCGTGTACTTTGCAGTAGTTTCCGAGAAGCTTCTGCATCTGGCTTCCTGCTTCATCTGAAGCTGTTCTGCATATGGCATATCCAGGTACTGGCATCCGCCGCAGCGATGCGCCACCGGGCACAGACCTTTTTTCTTCGGTGCCTTTTTCTCTTCTGCTGCAGACTGAAGTTTTCCTGATTTCGGGGAAGCGCCCAATCCATGCTTCAATTCTGATTTTTTGCCAAAGTTCATAGTATCCTTATGGGCAGATTTTCCGAAACTCTTGCGCAGACTTTCCATCTGCTTTTCCGAATTTTTCAACTTTTCCACAAGCAAAATCCCGCGCAGATTTCTGATCTTCATTCTTGCCATCTTTCTTCCTAGCCCGGCTCCAAGCCTCTTTCTGGTCTGTTTTCTGCTCAGAAGATTTTCCGGCCTTTTTCCCAGCTTCTCCAATCCACTCTTCAAATTTATCATCCAGACTCCGTCCCTGCTTTCCGGCAGCCGGTTTCTTCTTCCAATTTTCTTTTTTTAACATTTCTATCCTGTTTCACAGTACTCAAGCCCCTTGTCTTTTTCTTTAAAAAATATTTATAATATACTAGGGTTCCAAAGTCAAAATCTGACGCAAGCTTGCTTGCAGGAAGATTTCTGACCTCGGAACCCGCCAAAAATACGATTACATACCTTCAGGAGGAACCCTTATGTCCAACACATCCGATAACACACACAAGCCGGTGCGTTACACACCGGCGAGGATTCTTTTTATATGGATCCGGTTCTCTACACCGGGCGTCCGGCGGACTGCTCGGGCGGCTGGAGAAGGAGATCCGCACCTATGACCTGTTAGATGAGCTCCAGATTCCTTACTGGCGGCTGGATCACGATGCCACCGCCACCATTGACGCCTGCCATGACGTGGATGTCCGGCTGGACATTGAGATCTGCAAGAACCTGTTTCTCTGCAATGCCCAGAAAACCGATTTTACATGCCTCGCGATGCCAGGCCACAAGTTTAAGACGGCGAAGCTTTCCAAACAGATTGAAGCGCCCGCCTTTCCTTTGCAAGCCCGGAATTCATGGAGGAATTTCTGGATATCACGCCGGGTTCTGTCAGCGTGCTGGGGCTGATGAATGACAAAATAACCGTGTGCGGCTGCTCATCGACCAGGATGTGATCGACCACCACACCTTTGTAGGCTGTCATCCATGCATCAACACCTCCAGCTTTACACGAAGGACATTCTGGAGAAGTTTCTCCCGGCAGTCCATCATGAATATACGATCGTCAATCTTCCATGGGAAGACTGATCTGATTCCATGTCAGAACTGCAGACAAATGGCCAAATCCGATGTCCGGACTGACTGCGCACAGTTTCTGCCATGGAACCAGTTACTCATTTCTTATTTGCTAAGCGGTCTGGTGACTTCTTTTAACCAGGCCGCTTCTTCTGCGTCCAGATGCGGCGCGATCTTTTCATATACCTGTGCGTGGTACTGTATTGAGCCATGCCAGATCCTGCTCTTCCATCAGAGATACATCCACCGGCTCCAGATCGATCGGCACGTAGGTCAGATACTCGAAGCTTAAGAACTGGCCGTAATCCGTCTTTTCGTCCTTCTTGCAGTAGATCAGGTTCTCTGTGCGGATGCCGTGGCTTCCTCAATGTAAATACCCGGCTCATCGGAGCATACCATGCCCGGCATAAACGGCGCGCTGTCCTGGCGCTCCGGCACTACCCGGTAACGGATGCCGATGGGACGCTCATGCACATTTAACAGATAACCCACACCGTGGCCGGTTCCGTGGTTGAAATCCAGCCCGCGCTTCCAGAACGGTGCCCGCGCTACATAGTCCAGGCTCAGGCCGCTGCAGCCTTCCAGGAATTTCACATGGCCCAGGCGCAGCATGCTCATCAGAACCAGGGTGTAATGCTCTTTTTCCTCATCGGTCACCGGTCCCAGGGCAATGGTACGGGTGATGTCGGTGGTTCCCTCGTAATACTGGCCGCCGGAATCTACCAGGTACAGGCCTCTTGCCTGCAGGCTCGCGCAGTGCTCTGGCACTGCATGATAATGGCACAGCGCCGCATTTTCGCCATATGCGGAGATTGTGTTGAAGCTGATATCCAGTGCTCCATGCTCCCGGCGCATCTGGTCCAGACGATCAGCCACGCTGCACTCATCCATCGGGATCTTGTCGATATTTTTCTTCAGCCAGTAAATATATTTGGTCATGACCACACCATCGGTGATGTGGGCCTTTTTCATATTTTCAATCTCGGTCTCATTCTTCTGGGACTTGGCGTACACGGTCGGATTCATCTGGTCGATGATCTGGTTCTGGGCCTGCACGCTCTCATAAATGGCGAAGTTCACGCGGCTCTTCTCCAGAAGCACGGTATGGTCTTTCAGCTCCTTCACATCTGCGTAAATGTCATTGTACGGACGGATGGTCACGCCCAGGGACTCCAGGTAAGAGCGGACTCATCGGAGATCACCTGCGGATTCACATAGAAGAACAGGTTCTCCCCGGTTACCATCAGGTAGGACAGCACCACCGGATTGCACGGAATGTCGTTGCCGCGGATATTGAACAGCCAGACAATGTCATCCAGCGTGGTGATGATGCACATCCGCGTAAGCCTTCTTCATGGCTTCGCGCAGGTTTTTAATCTTCTCGGATGCGGCCTGTCCGGCATATTTCTCTTCCAGGATCCATACTGGCTCTGCGGAAAGCTCTGGGCGGTTTTCCCAGATTTCGCCGATCAGGTCATGATCGGAACAGATGGATGCCTGTTTCGGGAAAGACGCTCCTGTAAGCTTTCTCCGGTCTTGCTGTTGATGACGCGGCCATCGAAGCCCAGCACGCCGTGCTCCGGCATATGATCTGTCAGGTACTGCTCCACGGTCGGAACACCCGGCTGGCCCATTTCATCAGCTCCACGCCGCTGTCTTTCAGTTCTGCGGCCGCCTGCACGAAATAGCGGCCATCGGTCCACAGACCGGCCCAGTCCTTTGTGATCAGGGCGATGCCTGCGGAACCGGTAAATCCGGTGATGTACTTTCTGCATGCAAATGCTCGCCTACGTACTCGGACTCGTGGAAATCTGCGGTCGGCACCAGGTAAGCATCCATATGATAAGTCTCCATCAGCCTGCGGAGACGCGCAATTCTTTCTGTAATCTCGTTCATTGTATCATCCTCATTTTCTTTATTTTTCATTCTGACGCATGGCATCCTCAATGGCTGCCGCAATGCCTTCACTGTAGGTCGGATGTGCACGCATCGCCAGGGAAAGCTGCTCGGCCGTCAGTCCGTTGGCAATGGCCGTGGCCATCTCCCCGATCATATCCGTGGCGCGCGGACACATCATCTGCGCTCCCACAATGGTATTGGAATAGGCCTCAAAGATCAGGCGGATAAAGCCATGCTCTTCTCTGGCAATGATGGATTTTCCATTTTCGCCCATATCGTAAACGCCACAGCGTACCTTCATGCCAAGTTCTCCGGCCTTCGCCTCCGTGATGCCAACCGTAGCAATCTCCGGCTCGGTATAAATGCAGCTCGGCACGATCGGCGGGAGACAAACATGCCGTTCGGTACTGCCTCCAGACGGATGGTGTGCGGCTTTCCAGCCAAATTTTCAATGACGTAGGTTGCCTGCGCCATAGCCACATGGGCCAGTTGTGTTTTTGCAGAAACATCTCCAATCGCATAGATTCCCGGTTCGCTAGTCTCAAAATCCGCATTTACCACCGGTCTTCCATGCTCCATCTGCAGGGTCATATCCTCTCCAAGAAGACCTTCCGTGTAAGGTGTTCGTCCAACGGCTACCACCACCTGATTCGTTTTAATCTGGGTCGTCTCGTCGGTCAGCAGATGGCGCACGGTACATACCAGACCTTCCTCCCGCTGGATCTCCTCCACCATGGCATTGCAGTATACAGTAATGCCCTTTTCCGTGAGCTGTTCCTTTAACGCCTCAGAAACTTCCTCATCCATCGGTCCCAGAAGATGCGGCCCTTTTCTACGATGGTTACCTTGGAGCAGAGTGCCTGGAAAATGGTGGCAAACTCCACGCCAATGACACCGCCGCCCATGATGACGATGCGGTCATAGTTCCAGGTTGGAACCGCCAACAGACGGTCACTGTTGATGACGCCCGGCAGGTTAATGCCCGGAATCTTCGGCATAATCGGCTTTGCGCCGGTGGCGATGATGATGTTCTTTGCCCGAGATATTCCTTGCCATTCTCTCCCACCACTTCGATGGTCTTTTCCCGGCGGATAGTCGCCTTTCCTTTGATAAAAGTAATGTTATTTTTATCAAACAGCTTCTGGATCTCGCCCCGGTAACGGCGCACGGACCGCTTCTTGTAATCCTGCATTTTCGCGAAATCGAAGGAGATAAAATCAGTAGAGACACCGAATTCATCCCCGTGCTGCATCATGGAAAAAATGTTGGACGCGTGCAGCAGCGCCTTGGTGGGAATGCAGCCCCGGTTGATGCAGACGCCGCCAAGCTTATCTTCGTCTACCACGGCTACCTTCATGCCGAAGGACGCGCCCTTGAGGGCCGCCGTGTAACCGCCCGGTCCTGCCCGATAATCACAAGATCGTAATATGTTGCCATAAATTTGTATTCCTTTCGTTCTGTCACGATTTTTCTGTCATTGTACCTGCGCAGCAATTTGCAGCCGCACCTGCCTAAAACAGGTGCAGCGCTTCGCAAGCCTTATAAACACCGTCCTCGCCAATGGGCGCTGTAACGTAATCCGCTGCCGCCTTCAGCTGCGGATGCCCATTGCCCATAGCCACGCCGATACCTGCGGTAGTCACAATCTCATAATCATTCATACTGTCGCCAAAGGCGATCGTGTTCTTCAGCGGGATATTCCAGGCTTTGCAGAGGCGTTTGAGTCCTTCTGCCTTGAGGCATCCTTCTCGATGATATCGGCACCTTCCCGGCTGGAAAACAGCGGAAGCTTCAGCATGGGAAATGCCGCCTCCACCTCTTTGCCCCCGGCTCCCGGCCAATGTAGGCCAGCGCGCACCGGCATGTTCAGAAGTTTCCACGGATCGCGAAACTTCCGGTCCGACATCTGCCAGCGTACCATATCGTGGCGGGTCACACACCAGGGATTGATGAAATAATCGATATCACCCACGGTCATGCCGATGGCGTAGTCCTTCCTTCTGCAAAATGCAGCAGTTCTTCTACCAGTTCCCGCTTCATACAATGTTCATAGATCAGCTCCGGACCGATGGTGATCTTGTTGCCATTTAAATGGATGATGGCATCCGGCTTCACCTCATCTTCCAGGCCCTCGCTGAACTTGGCATCCATATCGCGGCCGGTGGCGATCACGATATAATAATTTTTGCGAAGCAGATCCAGCGCTTTGATGGCGCTGTCCGGGATCTTATAATCTGCATGGTTCAGCAGTGTCATGTCCATGTCAAAACTGACGATTCCTTCATAAACAACTCTCCGTTTTCCTTCTGTAATCGAGGCTGCGAGCAATCCGCCAGCCGCCGGTAATTCTAGTATCCATGATAGCAAAGTACGGGGACTGTAAAGTCCGGAAGGCAGATTTAAAAATTCTTATACAAATTGCTTTTCAAATCGCTCATTTTCTGATATACTATTATAGTTCGATCGGGGTATGGCGTAGCTTGGTAGCGCGCTCGGCTGGGGGCCGAGAGGTCGCAGGTTCAAATCCTGTTGCCCCGATTCTATAAAAGCATCGGCAGTTTTCTGTCGATGCTTTTTGACTATTCTTCATTTTCTTTTCAGTACCTCAATTTTCTTACGCTGTCTCTCCCCCAGTTACCCGCCTGATATGAATCGCAAGAAATCCTGCTTCTTTCTCAAACGTCATGCGCAGTTCCTGTTCCAGTTTTTTCAAAATCTGCTCAGCCAGCGCGTATTCGAATGAAAACTGCTCTTTGCGTATGCTTCCAGATCAAGATCCGTGCGTTCTCCCTTTCTGGCCCGGGCCAGCATATAGCGGACATGGCTCATCAGCCGGTTGTAAACCGAGAGCCATAGGGGATTCTTTCCGGTCCCTTCCTCGATCATGGTCATACAGACGCCCACCAGACGGGCTGTTTCCAGGGAATCCGCCACATTCTCCTGCGCCAGTCCAGCGTGGATATGCAGGGCAATGAAACCGGCTTCATCCTCTCCCAAGGGCGGTTCCCGTCATCTTTTTTAAGATTTCGCATCCTTTTCTGGCCGCTTCATACTCATCTCCAAATAAGGCTGCAATATCATGCTGGAAACGGATTGGGAATTTCTTCTCTCTGGCCCGTGCTACTGCCATAGCAATGTGATCTGCCATTGGGATCAGAATATCATGCTGCAGTGGTCCCATCGCCGCTTCTGCCGTCTCTATGATTTTTCCGGCTGCTTCGATATAAATCGGATCAATGCCGTTTACACGGATCAGCGCCGGCGTTTTTTCGCTCACAAGTTCATAACGGCGTCCCTTAGGAAGTTCTGCCATCCGCTCTCCCATACGATGTCCGAAGCCGACCCCGTTCCCCAGAAGAATCTGCTCTTGACCGTTGGCATCATCCAGCACCAGAATTCCCGTTATTGTTCAATACTTTGATTACCCGATACATAAAAAATACCTCCTGCATCTTATGCCTGTCCTGTTATTATACACGACAACCTTAGGATGCAGAAAGTACTTTTTGTTTCGTATGATAAATACTCCCTAAGTTTTATCTTACTTTCTTATCTGACCAATCAGCTCTAGCCGTTTCACTTGCTTTTCTCCTTCTAAGCTTAAGCTTTCTCCCTCTGTCAGTCCTGTAAAAATAACGATACAGGCGTCACTCACTGCATGTTCCCGGATATAAGCCGGGTCAAATTCCATGAGTTTTTCGCCTTTCTTAATTTTCTGTCCATCACTTACAAATACCGTGAAGCCTTCCCCATTCAGTTTCACAGTATCTACACCGATATGGAGCAGATATTCCGTCCCATCCGCTGCCTTCAGGCCAATCGCGTGTTTGCTCGGAAATACAAACATGACTTCACCATCTTCCGGTGCCTCAACGATTCCATCTTCCGGCATAACCAGGTAGCCGTCTCCCATGGCTTTGCTGGCAAATGCCTCATCCGGTGCCTCCGTGATTGGCTTTAATACGCCCTGGAACGGAGAGTAAAGTTTGTGGACGTTTTCTGCGATGTTCTTGCTCTCTGCCAGATTCACAGATGCTTCGGTTTCCGCAGTCACTTTGGTGCCCATATTCTCTGCACTATCTGTAGCTTCTGCGGTATCCTCCTCATGTTCCTCTGCCAGATAAGCTTCCAGCTCGGATTTGATCACAGTCACCTGCGGTCCGTAAATAATCTGGATTCCCTGCCCTTTTACGATCACGCCTACCGCGCCGGTCGACTTCAACAGCTTTCATCAACCAACGACGAATCTGCGATAGAGCAGCGGGAGTCGTGTCGCGCAGCAGTCCACGGAAGTGATATTGTTTCTTCCTCCCATACCCATTGCAATGGCTGCACTCCGGCTGTCTTTGCTGTTTTCTGCCTGGCTGCCGCTTTCTCCCTCTTTCGCTTCAGTCCTGCGGGCATTCACATCAGCCTTCGTGTAGAGCTTCGTCTCCTCGTCATCGTCCTCACGGCCCGGTGTTTTCTAAATCAAATTTTTAATCAGAAAACTGAACAAAACGTAATACAGAAGGAAATACACAACTCCTGCCGGAATGATGCGAAGCCAGCTAGTTTTCGCATTGCCCTGAAGCACACCGAAAATCACCAGATCCAGAAGACCACCGGAAAATGTAACCACTGCAATGTTCAAAATATGCGCAACCATATAGGCGCTTCCGGCCAGAATCACCTGAACCGCAAACAGCATTGGTGCTACAAACAGGAAAGAGAACTCAATTGGCTCTGTAATTCCGGTAAACATGCAGGCCAGCGCCGCACTTAAAAGCAGACCTCCTGCTGCCTTTTTCTTTTCCGGTTTAGCGCACCGGTACATGGCCAGCGCTGCACCCGGAAGTCCAAAAATCATAAAAATAAACTCACCGGAAAAATACCGGGTAGCATCCGCGCTGAAATGCGTCACATCTGACGAAGCAAGCTGCGCAAAGAAAATGTTCTGGCCGCCCTGAATCAGATTTCCATCCACCATCATGGTGCCGCCTACCGCAGTCTGCCAGAAAGGCATATAAACACATGATGCAGGCCGAACGGGATCAGCGCACGCTTAATGATACCAAAAATCAGGGTTCCGAAATAACCGGTTCCTGTAACCAGACCGCCCAGCGCGAAAATGCCATTCTGGACAGCCGGCCAGATAAAGTACATCAGAATACCGATACCAACGTAAGTAACGGTAGAAATAATCGGTACAAAACGGGAGCCGCCAAAAAATGACAGTGCGTTTGGCAGTTCAATCTTATAAAACCGGTTGTGGAGTGCTGCCACACCAAGTCCCACAAGAATACCGCCAAATACGCCCATCTGCAGGGTCTGAATACCGCAGACACTGGCAATGGTTCCCTCAAGCACATCCGAGGCAATTGTTCCGTCCGCTAAAACTTTTCCTGCTAATAAAAGCACTGCGTTGATTGATGCATGCATCACAAAAAGAAATCATAGCCGAAAGTGCCGCAACCTCTTTTTCCGCCTTCGCCATGCCAATGGCAACACCCACCGCAAAAATGATCGGCAGATTATCAAAAATGACGTTTCCTGCCTTGCTCATGATCATAAGCAGTGCATGCAGGACGGTTCCATTACCAAGAATCCCCTGTAAGCCATAGGTTGCAATGGTAGTCTCATTGGTAAAGGAACTTCCAATCCCCAGCAGGAGGCCAGCAACCGGAAGCACCGCAATCGGAAGCATAAAGCTGCGACCTACTCGCTGAAGCACCCCAAAATCTTGTCTTTCATGTTCTTTCTCCTTTTTCTGAGTATTCAGGTGTGTCTTTCTGACAGTTTTCACATCTCCCGAAAATTCTTCCTGCAAACGCACAAACGCCTTTCCACTTTACGTATTTCACCTGTGCAGAAAAGAAACCCGCTTCTATCAGCATACCCAAAACACTCCGTTTCAGTCGCTTCTGGGAAGTGTAGTTTTATTTGGAAAAAAAGGCATCATCCAAAAGGACATCTCTTCGATGCCCTTTCGGTTAATGCCTGCTTTACCAGTAACACGCCCAAATCTCGATTGTGTTATTAGTATAGTATGGAATGACAGATCTGTCAACTATTTACGACGCACATCAGTGGAATCGAAATTTCCCATAACTCAGCTGCATCCGCATCCGGAATTGCAGCCATCTCCCGGCCGCCCCGAGCTCCAGGTCCGCCCGGTCTGCGGTCATCGTCCGTCCTTCCCGAATCCATCACGGAAACCGGCATCATAGCCTTCACGGAATCCGTTACGGAATGCTTCCGGTTATTCCTGTTCCATCCGCAGGAACCGCCACATCCCCAGTTATTCCAGCCCCAGCCGCCGCAGTTATTACCGAAGCCGCCACAATTGTTACCACAACCATTCCAGCTACACATATCGAAATCTCCTTTTTTGCTGTTTGTACTGTATCTTATGAGCAAACGCAGACAAGGGTGACAACCCTGCTTTCTGTCATATGATAGATTCCAATGCACCGCTGTTTCTGCTTTCACATAAGATGGTACTAGAAACTCTGGAAAGGATTTATGATCATGGAATATTCCAATAACCGATGCGGCTGTATGCAGAGACCACAACTGCCGGAACCGCCGCATACCAATACAGGCAGCTCCTGCGGATGTGCAGTCCAGCGTCCCATGCAGCCGATATGCCGCGCCAGCAGATGCCTGCACAAAGCAGGAACTCTGCTTCGCCAGCAGAACGCCCATCCTGTTCGCTCAGACAGCCAAATTGCGAAACTACACAAAGAGACTGCTTAAGTGACATGTCCGTTGCCATGGCTTATGTCCCCATGCAGCGCTGGAACCAGGTGTATGATATGAGCCGCGGACTTACCTCCGGGGAACCATTTTCCCGGAACTGGATTTGCCGTTTGTGATGGGGAGGTGCCGATGATGTGTGGATGCGACGACAAACTCCTGCAGGCTGTATATGAAACAGGCTTTGCTCTGGATGAGGCAACTCTGTATCGGACACTCATCCAAACTGCCCAATGGCCATGCAGTATTTTCAGAACGCCCGGCGCATGAACCGCCAGGCTATGAAGGCGTATGAAGAACTAAATGGACCACTCCAGGTCGCTGACGCCGATTCCAATAACTGGAACTGGATCAACGGCCCATGGCCCTGGGAAGGAGGAATGCGCTGATGTGGAGGTATGAAAAACGACTATAGTATCCGGTAAAGATTTCACAGCCGAATCCAAAGATGGCTCAGTTTATCATGAGCCAGTATGGTGGCCCGGACGGCGAGATGGGCGCATCTATGCGCTATTTATCCCAGAGATATGCCATGCCTTATGACATAGCGAAAGCTTCCCTGACCGATATCGGAACCGAGGAACTGGCACATTTGGAGATAGTGGCAGCTATCGTTCACCAGCTTACCCGCAACTTAACCCCGCAGGAAATCGAAGATTCCGGATTCGGCCCTTATTATATTGACCACACTACCGGAATCTGGCCTCAGGCCGCAGGCGGCGTTCCGTTTAATGCCTGTGAATTCCAGTCCAAGGGCGATCCAATCACGGATTTATTCGAGGATCTCGCTGCCGAACAGAGCCCGGAGCACTTACGACAACATTCTCCGCGTCGTAAAAGATCCGAAGTCTGCGATCCAATCCGCTATCGGGCAAGGGAAGTTGTATCAGCGTTGAGAAACATTGCGACATGTGCAGGATCAGCTTAACAGCAAGAACTTCTATGCCTTTAACCCGGCATTTGATCCAGGCCGGAAGACAAAAATTCTGGAAATAATTAATACCATCCTATAAAACAAAACCGGAAGCCCATTTGATCATTTATCAATTGCGCTTCCCGGTTTATCTTTCCATCAATATTCTGGTTATGATTGTAATTAGATGGTTTGAGCTGATAATTCTTTTAACACGTCACAAAGCAGTTCAAAACCGGTCTGTATATCCGATACAGCGGTGGCTTCTGCCGGATTATGGCTGATACCTCCGATACTCGCACGAAGATCATCGCGGTCGGGAAATGCTTTCCGAATACCATCGAGTCGTGTCGGCACCGCTGTTCATATGCTTATACGCGAGATGTTTCTCTTCACAGTGCCGCTCGATCACACGAATCACGTTCGGATCCATCTGCGCTGACTTCAACCAGTGGTTCTGTCCAAGCCGGAGCTTAAAACCTCGATGGCTTCCGATTTTATCCGCCACCGGCAAACCTTCCCGATCGCGCATATCAATGCGCAGATTTTACCCGATCTGCAATGACATTCTGCATTCCAGGAAATACCTGTATCGCGCCATAGGTAAGGGTGGCAGAAGGGGCCTGCGCCATCATCTGACGGGTAGACTCTGTGATGAATTCCGCAGCAGCTACCACAGGATCGTGTCGTAAAGACATCGAGGTGGTACCTGCATGGTTCTGGCTTCCATGAATGGTTAGCTCATAATTGACGATACCGACGATACCGTCCACAATACCGATCTGCTTCTGCTCGCTTTCAAGCACCGGTCCCTGTTCGATATGCAGTTCTACGATTGCTCGAATATCGTCACGTTTCACATTTTTCAGCGCTTCCGTCCGATACCCGGCAGATACCAGTGCTTCACGAAGTGTGACGCCATCACGGCCGACCTCCTCGAGATCCTCTTCTTTCAGCGTGCCACAGATCGCACGGCTGCCCTGACAGCCGGATGGAAAACGACTGCCCTCTTCCTCCATCAGACCACCCACTTCCAGGCTGTGTTTCGGAACGAAGCCCGACTGTTTGAGATATCCCAGCGCTGCCACACCGGTCACAACGCCCAGTGCGCCATCATATTTTCCACCGTTCTTTACGGTATCCAGGTGGGATCCCGTCAGTATGGTTCCAGGTTCTGTCCCCGGAAGCCGTCCATACACGTTACCGATCGCGTCCTCTCTGTATTCAAGCCCCAGATCCTCGATCCACTCACGCAGGATGTTCTTCGCGATTTTGTCTTCCAGAGTATACGCTGCACGCCAGATCTCTCCGTCAATGCGCGTCGCATCGGCCAGCTGACACAGCATTTCTTCGATTATTACTCCCGCTTCGTTTTTCATCATAAATGTCACCTCATTTCATAGTTTGTTTTCTTACAATATTCTCCGTATTCTTCTCCTGCGCGACCTCCCGTTGCGTATAACCATATGGCATGAAATCTCCTTTCTGTATAAGACAATTGTAATATATTATATACATACGCGATTGTTTTGTAAAATAAAACCGGGCAGCCCATTTGATCTGCCCGGAATTTTTTAGTTTTCCTTTTCCAGTTTTGAATAACAATATTTAATAATATCTTTTCTTGTAACCATCCCGATGAAGAACCCCGGTCATCTACTACCGGAACAAAGTTCTGGTTCAGCGCCCGGTCGATCAGGTCTTCCATCTTACATTCTACGGAAACCGGTTTGTAGTCCACACGCCGCGGGATCGATGCGACAGGCGCGTTTTCTGCTTCTTTGAAGTTCATCTGGTATTCCTTCCGGATTCCCAGAGCAGGTCTCCTTCCGTAATGGTTCCGACATAGGTGCCGTCTTTTGAGAGCAGGGGGATGGTGGAATAGCGGAAGCCTTCCATCTTGTCCAGTGCCTGGCGCACCGTATCATCTTCGTAAATGTGAGCTACCTCGCTCTTTGGAGTCAGAAAAAACAGGATATTCATAGTTCACCTCAAATTGTATTTTCGCAGCACTGCGGCCCGGCGAATGGAGCAGGCGCAGCTGCCTTTCATCTTATGCCAGAAGCATACCATACAATTTCGATCATTCTATGAACAAATTATAAAACTTTCTTACTCCAGGTAATCTAACGGATCTACCGTTTTATCCCCGTGGCGCATTTCCAGGAAGATGTTGCTTCCCTCGATGGTATAATATTTGGTTGGTTCTGCCACATAGCCCAGAAGCTGTCCGGCTTCCAGGTATTCTCCCTGAACGGCGGTAATTTCTTTTAACTGCCCACAGGTTACCGTGTAATCATTTCCCAGGTCGAGAAGCACATAGTCGCCAATTTCCTCGTTGTTTCCTACTTCCAGCACCCGTGCGGCAGCCGGAGCGTTGACCGGTGCTGACCTCACTCTGGATGACCAGACCCGGATTGCATTTGTACTGTTCCAGGGTTGGAAAATAGATGGTGGAATCCATGCTGTAATCCAGCAGGACATTACCTCTTGCCGGCCACAGCATCTTGCTGGTATCAGCAAAGTTTAATACCAGCGCGGTGGCGGCACTTCCGCCTGCACCGGCCTCTCTCACGGCCGGATCTTCCCCGTCATCCTTTGTACCATTTGCTGCAAGTCCGGTATTCTGCCCGTTTCCGGTCTCCGGTCCTGCTTCCTCTGCAATGTGTCCCTGCTCGGCGGCTGCATTGTCCTGATTAGACGCTGCTTCAGCCAGAATCTGCTCCTCCTGTGTAATTTCGGATCCGGAATTCTCCGCATTGAATTTCCTGCAACCGGCGCCTGATCTTTTGCTTCCTCTGCAAAATATTCATCCTGCCCCTGCATATCCACATATGGTTTCTGTTCCTGTCCGTTTCCTCTTCGAATCGTAACGACGCCTGCTGCGGCAACCATAGTCAGCAGGCCAAGCACCAACATGACCAGGAATAATTTATCCCGGAACATCTGATTCATTTTTCTTTCACCGTTTATCACCTCGGTAGTAGTTTTGCCAAAGTGCTTTTTCTTATTCAGTCATCAGTGAAATATTTTTGTAATAATAGTTCAAAATGTCGGAATAGCTCCATCCTTCCTCTGCCATGGCCTGGGCACCATTCTGACTGAGGCCGTAACCGTGGCCGCAGCCTTTCACTGTAACCGCGATTGTCCCTAATGTTCTTGGTGTCGATGGTAAACAGGTGGATGGCAGATCCAGCGCATACTGGACATCATCCCCGGTATAGGTACGCGGACCGATCTTGATCTGCATCACATATCCTGCATCGTCCCGCTTTACGATCTGGATTTCGGAAGAAAGGCGCTCTGGATCCAGAGATGGTGCGTCACTGAAATTTTTGATGCGCTGCGCAAATTCCGATGAACGGAAGGATACTTCCGACTCGCTTCCCACGACATCCCATTTACTCTCCACCGACTGCAGATACGGATAGTCTGCCTCCCCGGTCCGCGTCCGCCCGGCGCTGCGCTCATGAAACAATGGGAGAATATAACGGTCCTCATATTTCATAACCACTCCTGCCGTGGCTTCTGCCGCCTGCCTGCACTGCTCCAGGCGCTTTGCCAGTTCTTCTTTCTGGTGCACGGTCATGGTTTTGCCAGCCTGGCCGTATAGTCTCCCAGATAGTCAAGATCCAGTTCTTCCTCCTGTATTTCCTCCCGCTCCCCCATCTGACGGTATATGTAGGTGCGGGCAATGACTGCCTGGCATTTTAACGCCTCTGGCCCATTTCCGGCCCGGTCTGGCAGACCATAACGCCCGGAAGGTAATCCTCTACCGAAAGGTAGGTGCGGACACCGTAGCGCTCCAGAATAATGCGGCGGGAATATGCCTCTCCATCACCCCTGATCCGCGCTGTGGGAATTTCCATTCCATCCCGCTGTTTTCCCACTGTCCTGACTGTCTCCGTTCGAATTCCAGCCTGTCGTCTGCCCGGATACGCTCCGCTCGACTTCTGTCTGCCCGTATCCATCCAACACGCTTTCTCCACTCACAACACTTCCATTTTCCTCTTTCACTGTTCCCCCGGCCTGTCCCGCCGCATGCATACAGAAAAAAGTGAAAACATCCAGGAGGCCACAAACACCACTACAGCCACGATCCCGATTTTGCGCATAAAAAATCCCTCCGTCAGTTTAATCTACGGAGGGATTTCTAATTTTATTCCTGAAATATTCTACGCATGAACCCAGGCTTTTTCTGGTCCTGCATGCGTTTTGTTCCGTCAGGCTATTACAGTTCAACCTTCACCTTATCCAGATGCCAGATATCTTTTACGTACTCCTCGATGGTGCGGTCAGAGCTGAACTTACCGCTGCATGCGGTGTTGAGCATAGCTGCCTTTGCCCACCACTGCTCGTCACGGTATGCTTCATCTACACGTTTCTGCGCGTCTGCATACATCCGGAAATCCTTCAGGATAAAGTAGGTGTCAGCGCGGTCACTGCTTAAGGTGTTCAGCAGAGAGTTATAGATATCGCGGAACAGCTCCGGATCATATGGTGCGTAGTAGCCGTTAATAAGCTGCATCAGCACACGGCGGATATCCTGGTCGCTGTTGAAGATCTGCATCGGATCGTAGCTGTGGTCATGCTCCATGCGGATGATGTCGTCGGAGGACGTACCGAAGATGAACGCGTTTTCTGCGCCAACCTCTTCCACGATCTCCACGTTTGCGCCGTCCATGGTTCCCACAGTCAGTGGCGCCATTTAACATGAACTTCATGTTTCCGGTACCGGATGCCTCTTTACTTGCGGTGGAGATCTGCTCGCTGACATCGGCTGCCGCGAAGATGATCTCAGCGTTGGATACGCGGTAATCCTCAATGAAGACAACCTTCAGCTTGCCGTTGATGGACTTATCGTTGTTGATGACATCTGCAACGGAGTTGATCAGCTTGATCGTCAGTTTCGCACGCTTATATCCTGCTGCTGCCTTAGCACCGAAGATGAAGGTTCTCGGAACCATATCCATATTCGGGTTATCCTTCAGCTGGTTATACAGATACATCACATGCAGAATGTTCATAAACTGGCGTTTGTACTCATGCAGTCTCTTAACCTGTACATCGAAGATGGAACGCGGATCGACATCGATGCCGTTGTGCTCCTTGATGTATTTTGCCAGACGTACCTTATTCTGATATTTGATATTCATGAATTCGTGCTGGCACTTCTCATCATCCACATACAGCTTTAACTTGCTGATAGCGGAAAGGTCTGTAATCCATTCGTCACCGATCTTGTCAGTGATCCAGTCTGCCAGAAGCGGGTTTGCGTGAAGCAGGAAACGTCTCTGGGTAATGCCGTTGGTCTTATTATTGAACTTCTGCGGCATCATCTCATAAAAGTCTTTTAACTCCTGCTTTTCCAGGATCTCAGTATGCAGTCTTGCTACACCGTTCACAGAGAAGCTGCCCGCGATCGCCATGTGTGCCATCTTGACCTGACCATCATAGATGATAGCCATCTTCGCAATCTTTTCCTGGTTTCCCGGGTATTTCTTCTGGATCTCAAGGAGGAAGCGGCGGTTGATCTCCTCTACGATCTGATAAATACGCGGAAGAAGTCTGGAGAACAGGTCAACGGGCCATTTCTCGAGTGCCTCAGCCATGATCGTATGGTTGGTGTAAGCGCAGGTCTTTGTTGTGACATCCCATGCCTCTTCCCAGGTTAAGTTATAGTCATCCAGAAGGATTCGCATGAGCTCTGCAACAGCTACGGTCGGATGGGTATCATTTAACTGGAATACGTTCTTCTCATAGAACTTGCGGATATCTTCATGCTTCTCCATGTATTTGCTTACAGCACGCTGTACACTTGCAGAAATGAAGAAGTACTGCTGTTTTAAGCGCAGCTCCTTGCCGGCATAGTGATTATCATTTGGATAAAGCACATCACAGATGGTCTTGGCCAGGTTTTCCTGCTCCACAGCCTTCTGATAATCACCTTTATCGAAGGAATCCAGGTTGAAGGTATTAATCGGCTCTGCATCCCAGATCCGCAGTGTATTGACTACATTGTTGCCATAGCCTACGATCGGCAGGTCATACGGAACAGCCATAACAGACTGATAGCCCTCCTGAACGAAATGTTCTCTTCCGTTCTCCCAGACAGTGCGCACATAACCGCCGAATTTGACCTCGGTTGCGTACTCGGAGCGGCGTACCTCAAAGGGGTTGCCGTCCTTAACCAGTTATCCGGCACCTCTACCTGATAGCCGTTTTCAATCTTCTGCTTGAACATACCGTAGTGGTAACGGATGCCGCAGCCGTATGCCGGATATCCCAGAGTTGCCAGGGAATCCAGGAAGCATGCTGCAAGACGTCCAAGTCCTCCGTTTCCCAGAGCCGCATCCGGCTCCTGGTCCTCAATCACGTTTAAGTCAAAGCCAAGCTCATCGAGAGCCTCACGGACTTCCTGTCTTGCACGGATATTGATGATATTGTTGCCCAGCGCGCCCCATTAAGAACTCCATGGAAAGATAGTAAACTGTCTTTACATCCTTCTTTCGTATTCCTTGTGGGTTGCGATCCACTCGTCAATAATGACATCTTTAACCGCATAGGCTACTGCCTGGAACACCTGGTTCGGTGGTAGCCTCATCAATGGTGCGGCGATACAGATTTTTAACATTATCGACACGCTCTTTTTAAATGTTTCTTTGTCAAACCCTTTGTTTGCCATAACTGCCATACTGGATCTCCTCTCCTCAGTTACAGTCTCGGAAAGGCCCCTCTGCGGGCCTGGCACATGCTATGCATGTGCTATTTCTGGCAGCTGTCATCTGTTGCTTTTCAACACCCAACATTCCGGTCTCACCGTTAATATTCCACTCTTTTGCGTATCCACCCATCTGTCCAAGGAAAATGTGATCGGCAAGTACTTCACCTTTCATGGTGTCTGCATATTTCTTAAAGATATCAGCAATCTTGTCATTGTTATCCTGATATACATTAATATGATCGGTAACCTCAAATCCTGCTTCTTTTCGCATGGTCTGGATCTTACTTACCAGCTCACGGACAAAACCTTCCAGCAGCTCCGGAGTCAGGTGGGTATCCAGGGCTACCGTTACATAGTTGTCACCCTCAGATACATAGCCCTCGGTCTGAGCCATCTCGATCAACAGATCATCTTCGGTCAGGACTACCAGCTCGCCGCCGAAGTCAAACTTCAGCGCACCCTCTGCCTTTAAAGTGTCCATGGCAGCATTGCCATCGATCTCAGACAGAGCCTTGCGGATGTTGCCAAGCTGCTTGCCGTACTTCGGTCCGACGGTCTTAAGCTGCGGCTTGAAGCTGTAGGAGGTGAAGTTTCTGACGTCATCTACGAACTCTACGCTCTTGACATTTAACTCATCCTCAATGATCTCTACATAGAAGTCGGACAGCTTGTTTTCTGCCTTAACATACATCTTGCCAATCGGCTGACGGTTCTTGATGTTTGCGGTATTTCTTGCTGCTCGGCCGAATACAACAATCTTTAAGACCTCATCCATATCGGACTCCAGC
>SCPO01000316.1_pt1 | contig 21750 bp, 34 predicted proteins | sample 6106821 | NCBI WGS metagenome assembly SCPO01 (sample SAMN10720448, study PRJNA508395) | human gut metagenome | isolation source: Participant 2 stool, 0 month | host: Homo sapiens | collected 2017 | reverse complement strand
GCGGTCAAAGCCGTCCAGCAGGCATTCCACGCGGGAGAGTACTTCCCCACCCACAGGCCGCGTTCCCGGCCAGAGTCAGTACTCGTCCAGCTGGCGTTCTCGGCAGCATTGCAGTAAATTTCTGGGTCAAATATCAATTTCGGCACCTCGATATCAATAAAATGCTATTTTCAAATAGATTATAACCTGTTATTATAATCATGTCAACAGAAACAGCCCCCTACATGGGCTGAATACCACTGAATTTTATGGAGGATGAGCATTATGGCTTCCATTAGCTGCCGTCACGTCAAGAAAGTTTACCCCGGCAATGTTACCGCTGTTCCCGATTTCAACCTGGAAATCGCTGATAAGGAATTTATCGTTTTCGTCGGTCCTTCCGGCTGCGGTAAGTCCACCACCCTGCGTATGATCGCTGGCCTGGAGGAGATCTCTGGCGGCGAGATGTACATCGGCGACCGTCTGATCAACGACGTTCCCCGAAAGACCGCGACATCGCGATGGTCTTCCAGAACTACGCTCTGTACCCGCACATGACCGTTTACAAGAACATGGCTTTCGGTCTGAGCTGCGCAAGATGCCCAAGGACGAGATCGACAGCGTCCGCGAGGCTGCTAAGATCCTGGAGATCGAGCACCTGCTCGACCGTAAGCCGAAGGCTCTGTCCGGTGGTCAGCGCCAGCGTGTTGCTCTGGGCCGCGCAATGGTTCGTAACCCGGCGGTCTTCCTGCTCGACGAGCCTCTGTCCAACCTGGATGCTAAGCTGCGTACCAGCATGCGTACCGAGATCATCAAGCTGCACAAGAAGCTGGCTACCACCTTCATCTATGTTACTCATGACCAGACCGAGGCCATGACCATGGGCGACCGCATCGTCGTCATGAAGGACGGCATGATCCAGCAGGTCGATACCCCGCAGAACCTGTACGATTATCCCTGCAACATCTTCGTCGCAGGCTTCATCGGCAGCCCCCAGATGAACTTCCTGGACGGCACCCTGAAGAAGAACGGCGACCAGTTCACCGTTGATCTGGCTGGCACCGACATTCCTCTGCCGAAGGAAAAGACCGCTGACGGCAAGCTGGACGCTTACGTTGGCAAGACCTTGAAGGTTGGCATCCGTCCCGAGGATATCAAGGACGATGAGGAATTCCTGGACAAGCATTCCAACAGCCACATTGGCGCTGAGGTTGAGGTTTCCGAGCTGATGGGCGCTGAGATCTACCTGTACCTGACCTATCAGGGCCAGAACCTGATGGCTCGTGTTGCCCCCACTTCCAAGTCTCGCCGCGGCGACAAGATCACCGTTGCCATGGATACCCACAAGATTCATCTGTTCGATCCCGAGACCGAGAAGACCCTGCTCAACTAATTCTTCAAGCTCTCATAGCGGTTCCGTTGCGGCGGAACCGCTTTTAGTAAACGGAGGAACGACGATGCGCATTGCCAACTACCCGGCCGGATTGTGTCGCACTGCGCCAGCGGGCGGATTCCCTGCAGGGCGCGGTGCAGCAGCTTGTGGCGCTGCTGGATGGGGCCAAAGTCCTGACGGACACGGCAGTCTTTGCGGCAGATGTCCGCGCCCGGCTGGAACTGGGCGGCGTCTGCGTGGGCAATGGACTGGCGATCCCCCACGCCAAGAGCACCGCGGTGGAAAAATTGCAGCTGGCCGCATTGACGCTGGATCCACCGCTGCCCTGCGATACGCCCGACGGCCAGCCGTTGGAGATGCTGTTCCTCATCGCTGCCCCGCCGAGCCAACGACCTGCATGTGCAGGTGTTGGCCGAGCTGGCAACGCTGTTTTGGATACCGATTTCTGCGCCAGTCTGCGCCAGAGCGAGACGCCCGAGGCCTTCTGCCGCGCCATTACCCGGCGCGAAGCCCAGGACGACCCGGCCGCGCCCCCGCCGACGCCCACCAACGAGCCGGGCTACCGGCTGCTGGTGTGACGGCCTGCCCCACCGGCATTGCGCACACCTACCTGGCGGCCGAGGCCTTACAGCAGGCCGCTCAGACCCGGGTCTGACCATCAAAGTGGAGACGAACGGCGCGGGCGGCGTGGGCAATGAACTGACCGAGGACGAGATCCAGGCCGCCGACTGCATCATCGTGGCGGTAGACCGCTCGATCTCACTGGCGCGGTTTGTGGGCAAGCGGCTGGTCTACACCTCGGCAGGGGAGGCCGTGCGCAACGCGGATGCCCTGCTGGAAAAGGCCGTTTCCGGCAAAGCATCCATCTACCGCGGCGGCCACGCCTTCCGCACCAACGACTGGAAGGAGCTGGGCCGCGAGTACTACGGCCACCTGATGAGCGGCATCTCCCATATGCTGCCCTTTGTGGTGGCGGGTGGCGTGATGCTGGCGCTCTCGCTGCTTTTGCAGCACCTGGGCGGCCCGGCGAACTGGTCCACGATGATGACGAACGTCGGCAACGCCGCGCTCTCCATGATGTACCCGATTCTGTCCGCGTTCATCGCGTACAGCATTGCCGACCGGCCCGGCCTGATGCCCGGCCTGATGGGCGGCTACCTGGCCCAGACCGGCATGACAACGGCCACCAAACTCAGCTGGATCCCCAGCGGGTTCTGGGGCCTCATTGCGGGCTTTGCCGCCGGGCTGGTGGTACGCCTGCTGAACCGACTGTTCCGCCGCATCCCCCAGGATCTGGACCACATCAAGACCGGGCTGCTGGTGCCGCTGTTGAGCTTTTTGTCGGCTGGCTGATGCTTATGGTCGTCAACCCGCCGCTGGGGCGGTTCAACCGCTGGATGTCGCTGGCGCTTGCCAAGCTGCAGGGCGGCAGCCGCCTGGTGCTGGGTGCCGTGCTGGGTGCGCTGATGGCCACCGACTACGGCGGGCCCATCAACAAGGCGGCCTACGTCACCGGCACGCTGGCTGTGACCAACAGCCAATATGACATCATGGCCGCCGTCATGGCGGGCGGTATGATCCCACCGCTGGGGCTGGCACTGGCCTGCCTGCTGTTTCCCGACGCGGTTCACCAAGGCCGAGCGCCGCACCGTGCCGCAGAACCTTGTGATGGGCGCGTCCTTTGTGACCGAGGGTGCGCTGCCCTTGCCCTGCGCGACCCGCTGCGGTCGTACTCCTGTATGGCAGGCAGTGCGCTGGCCGGGTTCCTGACCGTACTGTTTGGCTGCGGCTGCCCTGCACCCCACGGCGGATTGTTCCTGCTTGCCGTCATAGGCAATCGCTGGGCTTTTGGCTGCCCTGGCGGCTGGCAGTCTGCTGACCACATTGTTGGTCGGTATGCTGAAGAAGCCTGTGAAATCGTAAATTTTCGTTTCTTCGTTCCTGCCGCAGAATATCCGCTTTCCACCCCCGCTGTGCGTTGCGTGCAGCGGGGTTTATTCTATACTATGAATATATGTGTCAAAAAGAGGAGGCCTTTACCCCCATGGAACAGGTCAAGACGTTTTACCGGCGGTACCGCTGGTTATTTTTAGCGGCGGCCTATCTGGTGGTGTTTGCGGTGGGCGTGCTGTATCTGCGCGTCACCATCAGCATCCCGCCGGAAGGGGACGACAAATTAACGCTGAACCGTTGGATGTACGACTTTCAACGGATGCCCTTCTGGCAATACCTATTGCAGGACTTGCAGGGGCGGCTGCGGTATTTCACCCTGCAGGAGGTTCGGTTCTTTCCGTTCCACTACCCCAACGCGGTAGCGCTGCTGTTTACGGCAGTTTGAGCCATTACCGGCTCTACATCATTGCCTGGACCGGGGCGGCGCGTTCTGGTCAGCCGGGTGGCCGCGCGGTTCGGCAGCGGGGATGCCCTGGCGCTGGGCGGCTTTACGCTGGCCATGGCGGCGGCCCCATCTGGAACGAGGGTATGTACAGCTACTACGCCGTGCCCCAGCGGCGCTTCTGGGGCCATGGCGGCCTGGCTCTGCCTGTTTGGGTGGGAGACCGCCGCGGCTGGGCTGCGGCAGCGCTGCTCTCCTTCGTCGCCCGGTACTTATGAAATTGGCTATATGTTCGCGGCGCTGGCCTTTGTGGTTTGGTGCCTGCGTGCCCGCAGCGTCAAAGCCGGGCTGTTCAGCACCGCCCCGCGCTGGGCGGCATGGGCGTGGCGCTCATATTCCATATGCTGTGCGGTCGCAGCGGCGGCACCGGCAACGAGGTCTCACTGGATATCCCCAGGTGCTGCGCGTGCTGGTGCAGCAGATGGCTGCGTCTCTCCCGGGCTGAACTCCCGCATTTTGCAGGAGGATTGCGGCACTCTCCAACGGCGACCGGCTGTGGCCGCTGGTGCTGGGCGTGCTGGCCGGACTGCTGCTTTTCTTCGCCGCCGCGCGAAAACTGAACCTCAAAATGTTGGGTGCCGCCGCCGGGTTTGGCCTGGCGGTCTGGCGCTGCCCGCACTGCTGCTGGCGCTGTCCGCCCGCTACCAGGCTCCCGGGGCCATCACCTGGAAGTGGGGCTACATCCCCGCCGCCGCGAGCTCCATCGGCTTTGCGCTGGTGGTGGCCGTGCTGCTGGCTGCGCTGGCGGGTGCCTGCCGCAAGCTGCCCCAAATTTTGTCCATTCTGGCGCGGCTGGCCTGACCGCCGCGCTGGCCGCCGGGCTTTGCCTGAACGGCTCCTACCTGCGGGGCGTCGTGCGCACTCACCACGCCGAGAATCTGGATAACTACCAGTTCTTTGTGCGCACCATCAATCCGGCCTGGCAGATGCCGTCCAGCCCGGGGATCTCATTCTCTGCAATGAGAATGTCTGGGACAGCAACGCCGACGCCGAGACGGCCTTTTTCAGCCGGTTCACCGGGCGCGACTTGCACTGCCGTGCTGGGCACGACCTACGATGCCCCCGCCGGGAACACCTACGCCTACCAGACCTACCGCAAGTACGGCGGGTACGACCTGGCCTGGTGCGGCAGGCTGCAAAGCGCCGACAGTGACCTGATGGACGGCGTGCAGGTTTATGTGCAGAGCGCCTGCGTGCCCGATAATGCAGTCATCAAGTACAAAGTCCGCCTGGCCGACGGCACCGAGGAAGCCCGCGCCATCTGCCTGCTGACTGCACCCAGACCCCGCGGGACGCCAACGGCGACTACCTTGCCACCGTGGAGGACAGCGGTATCGTGAATGCCAAGCTCATGATCTGGGACGGCTAACTAAAAGAGGATTTACGGATGAAACATTTCTTTGCTTTCTGCAAGCGCAACCGGCTGTTCGCTGCCCTGCTGGCGGTGGAGCTGGCCGTGCTCTGCGTGCTGGCGGCCGGGCTGTTCGGTGCGCCTTACAAGCTGACGATGACCCCCGACCTGTTCGAGAACCCCTTCCCGGACATTGCCTCCAACGAGGGGATCACTTCCAGGTGTGGAACCAGACGAACTTCCAGACCAGTGACCCGCTGGATTTCCCTTCTGCCGGGCAGGCGGTGCGATCCGGCGCGTATGAGGTGACGGTGCAGTATTTCTCCTGCCAGACGCCCGACGCGCCCACCTTCAATATGCTCAATTCCGCCGGTACGCTGAGCTTTTCCAGCGCCATGGTTCCCTCGGCGGTCAGCGCCGACACCCTGCGGCTGGATGACTGCCACCGCACCCTGACTACCGGCTGTGGGTCAGCAGCGGCGCACAGCTCAACGATTTGACCGCCACGCTGCACTACAACGGCCAGGGCCAGCTATCTCTACGCCATCACCCTGACCGAGCAGCCCATCTACCGCGTCACCCGGCTGCTGGGCTTTGCGCTGCCCTTCGCGGTCGTGGACTCCTGCTCTGGCTGCTGTTTGCCAAAACAGGGGAGGAGGGCGCTGCCAGCCGCCGTGCCCTGCGGCTGCCGCTGGCGCTCATCGCCATCACGGCGTTTGCCTGCCTGCCGCTGTTCAGCAATTATCTCTACTTCGGCCACGATATGGACTACCACCTGCAGCGCATTTCGCCATGGCGGCAGAGCCTGTCCTATGGGCAGTTCCCGGTGCGGCTCACCACCACGACGCTGAACTACGGCTACGCGAACCCGCTGTGCTACTGCGAGCTGTTTTGCTATTGCCCGCGCTGCTGTACAACCTGTGGCCGCTGCGCACCTGCTACCAAATCTACCTGTTTGCTGTGACGCTGGCCACCTGCCATTGCCTATTACAGCTTTGCCAAAATCGCGGCCAGCCGCCGCCTGGGCCTGCTGGGGCGCTGCTTTACACCTGTCCTGCTACCGGCTCGTCTGCGTCTACACCCGCGCCGCTGCGGGCGAATTCACGGCCATGGCCTTCTTCCCGCTGGTGCTGGCGGGCCTGTACGGCATCTACACCAGGGACAAGCCCCGCTTTGCCGATTGGCTTCCCATGTCGCTGGGCATGGCGGCCAGGTGCAGAGCCATCTGCTCTAGAGTTGACGGCGCGCTGCTCATCCTTCTTCTGCCTGCTGCGCCTGCGCAGGAGACGCCCGCGCGGCTGCTGGCCTGGGTCAAGGCCGCACTGCTGGCCGTGGGTTGAGCGCGTGGTATCTGGTGCCGTTCTTCCTCTCCACTTCGTCGATTCCCTTCATGGTCAATGGCCCTCTGATCGGCAAAATTCAGTTCCAGGGCCTCTACCTGATACAGCCTGTTCAACCCTTCTACAACGGCTTTGCGGGCGCAGATGCGGGCACGAACCCCGACATGATTTCGCTGGGCTGCCGCTGATTCTGGGCTGGGGCTGGTCGTGTTCTGCCTGCTGCCGCCGCGACGCCCAGGACCAGGCCGCGTCCATCCTGACGACGGCCGCCGGGTTCTTTTGCGCTGACGGTGTTTTGGCGTGCGCCATCTTCCCCGGATTACGTGCAGACCACGCTATGCACCGGCGCGTTTCTGGCCGGGCTGTTCCAGTATCCGTGGCGTTTCCTCTCGCTGGCGACGGTGCTGCTCTGCCTGGCGGTCATTATGGCCGTCAAGCTGCTGACGGCGCGTGACCGCCGCCTGGGGCTGACCGCCACCGTAGTGCTGGCCGCTGCCGCCCTGTTTATGACCGGGGCCATGCAGGCGCAGATGCTCAACGGCCAACGCGAGGTCAGCTACAATGTGTTCAGCTACGAAAACCCGACGAGCTGCATCGGCGTGGGGAGTACCTCATCGACGGCACCAGCTCCTACGAGACGATCTGGGCGCAGCCCGCCGGCAGCGATGAGCTGCACCTGGTCAGCTATGAGAAAAGCAGGGCGTCGCCTACGTAAGCGTACAGAACGACGGCGGCGAGGCAACCATTTCGCTGCCTATCTTTAACTACGGCAGCTACTGCGCGGCCGACGAAAACGACCAACCCTTTACCATCACCAGCGGCGAGAACGAGCGTATTGTGCTTACGATCCCCGCCAACTACACCGGCACTGTGCGTGTCTGGTACCAGGCCCCGGCTTCTGGCGCGTGTTCGAGGTCATTTCCGCCTTGAGCCTGCTGGGCACGGTGGGGTACAGTGTGTTCGCCCGCCGCAAGCGCCGCGGCCGTTACCGTGTAAAACGAGGTCTCTTCATGCCAAACCGCATCAACTATCAGCTGGAAATGGAAAGGTCCTGCACACTGGACGGCACGCGGCCAAAGCTCCTGCTGCACGCCTGCTGTGCGCCCTGTTCCAGCGCGACACTGGAACGCCTGGCCGCGCATTTCGACATCACGATCTTATACTACAACCCCAACATCTACCCACCGGAGGAATACCACCGCCGGGAGGCCGAGCTGGAACGCTTTGTGGAGGAGGCGGGCTACCACTACCCGGTGGTGGAGCTGCCCTACGACCCGCAGGAGTTTTACACCGCCGTGAAGGGACTGGAGAGCGAGCCGGAGAAGGGCGCACGCTGCACGGTCTGCTACCGGCTTCGGCTGGAACAGGCCGCCCGCTATGCCGCCGCGCACGGCTTTGACTGGTACTGCACGACGCTGTCCATCTCGCCCATGAAGGACCCCATCCGCCTGAACGACCTGGGCACCGAACTGGGCAAGCAGTACTGGCGTGCCGTTTTGCCCAGTGAGTTCCGCAAAAGGACGGCTACAAGCGCAGTTTACAGTTGAGCGCCGAGTATGGGTTGTACCGGCAGGATTACTGCGGGTGTGTATTCAGCAAAAAAAAGAGAACGTCCCTCCGCCCCTGCAAACGTTATCCCCTAAACAGGAGTTACCTTTATGACATTCTACCAAATCGCATTTTTATTTTCACTTACTCGTTCCTGGGCTGGGTGGGGAGGTCGTCTTGGCGGCGGTCCGCCGCAAGTACAGGACCGGGCGTTCTGAGCGGCCCGCTGTGCATTTTGTACGGCATCGGCGGTCTGGTCATCACGTTTGCTTTGGGGGATATGAGCCGCGACGGCTGGTTCTTCCTCTTTGTGTTCAGCGCCGTCTATGCCACCGTCATTGAGTGGATCGGCGGGCACATTTTGGGCGCACCTCCACACCCGCTGGTGGGATTACAGCGCTATGCCGTTCAACCTGGACGGTTACATCTGCCTGGGTGCATCGGCCACCTGGGGCGTGCTGGGCGTTGTGCTGCTCAAGTGGGGCAACCCGCTTTTGCTGGCGCTGTTCAGCCTGATCCCCATGGCCTGGCCGCCGTAGCGCTGTGGGCATCGCTGGTGGTGCTGGGCATTGATCTGGTCGGCACGCTGCTGGCTATGGCGGGCCTGCGCTACAAGTGGCCCGCCGCCGCGGCCATCGAAACCGCCTTGCCAACATGACGGTGCGCGGCGGTATGTGGATCCTGGATCGTGTGGAGCGCCGTATGGCCAAAGCCCACCCTGACTTTGCCCGCCCGAGCGGCAGCAGGCGGCACCTTTGCCGCCGGGTGCAGCCCTATAAAATCATTCTGCTGTTCTTCATCGGCGCGTTCTTGGGCGATATCACCGAGACCATTTTCTGCCGCGTCACGGGCGGCGAGTGGATGAGCCGTTCCAGCGTGGTGTGGGGCCCGTTTTCCATCGTGTGGGGCCTCGCCATCGCGCTGGTCACACAGCTGCTCTACCGCTACAAGGACAAACATGCAAGCTGGCTGTTTGTCACCGGTACGCTGCTTGGCGGCGCCTATGAGTACCTGTGCAGCGTCTTTACCGAGGTCGTGTTCGGCGCGGTGTTCTGGGATTACAGCGCGATACCGTTCAATTTGGGCGGGCGTATCAACCTGCTGTACTGCTTCTTCTGGGGCTTCGCCGCGGTGGCCTGGTTCAAAGTGCTGTACCCGCCGATTTCTGCCGCCATCGAAAAGCTGCCCCGCCGCTTCGGCACGGTGCTGACCTGGGCGCTCTGCGTGTTCATGGCGGCGGATATGGTCGTCAGCTCGGCTGCGCTGGTGCGCTACAACGACCGCCTGAACGGCGTTCCCGCCGCGAACAGCATCGAAACTTATTTAGACGAGCACTACGACAATGACCGAATGTATAAGGTGTACCCGAAGGCGGTGCATACAGGTTAATTGCAAAAATCTTTGTATATTCCGCACATATGTGTTATAATAATTTTGTATCTGTTGTATAAGAATCGAGGAGGCGACCGGCTGTGAACCGCAACGAGGGAATGAACTGTACCTGAAAGCCCAAAAGCTGGCACTGCGCGATTACCGGGAGAAAATGCTTGCCGGGCAATCGCCGTTTCTGCCTGTGCTGGACGATATCCTGCAAAATGTCCCTGTGGAAAATCAAATTCCCTCGGCCAGGTGGATATCCCGCTGAATCTGCTGGTGGGCACCAAAACGACTGGCCGCACCGCAGCGTTCGCATCCAACTTTATGCCGCTGCTGGACCTCAAGACCGAGTTTGCCAGTAAGTGGGTCAACCTCTGCCTGTCTCATCTGGAAGAGGGCATCCGCGACCCCATCCGCTGCTATGAGTACATGGGTCGCTTCTATGTGGAGGGCAACAAGCGCGTCAGCGTGCTGAAATACTTTGACGCGACCAGCATTCTGGGCAATGTCATCCGCGTGCGTGCCGCAGTACAGCGACGACCCCGCCGTGCAGATGTACTACGAGTTCATGCACTTTTACCCCATCACACAGAACTATCTGCTCACCTTCACCAAGCCCGGCAGCTATGCCCGCCTGCAAAAATCCTGGGCAAAGGCCCGGATGAAAGTGGAGCGGCGACGACCGCGCCGAGGTATTATCCCTTTACAACTGGGTCGAAAGGCTTTTGGCCCACGGCGGCGCAAACTGCGCTGCACAGTGGGCGACGTACTGCTGCTGTTGCTGCGCGTTTACACCAAAGAGGAGCTTGCCAAGCTCAGCCCTAATGAGTTGAGCGAGAAGCTCGACGCCCTGTGGGACGATGTGCTGGCCCTGCAAAGGCTGACCCGTGCGTGTCAGCGACAAACCCGCCGAGCCGAAGCAGACCGGGCTGTTGGACCACATTCTGCCCGGCAAGCACACCGCACCCAGCCACTTGAAAGTTGCCTTTGTCCACGAGCGCACCCCCGGGACCAGCTCCTGGACGAGCCAGCACGAGTTTGGACGTACCCAGTTGGACACCGTATTTGCGGGCCAGGTCGAGACGACCGCCTACTTCAACGCAGTCCCCGGTGAGAACGCCGATGCCTTGGTCGAGCAGGCCATCGCCGACGGCGCAGACGTTGTTTTCACCACCAGCCCCAAGCTGGTGGGTGCGTCCTTACGCGCCGCCGTCAAGCACCCGGGTTCGCATTCTGAACTGCTCGATGGAGATGCCCTACGCCAGCATCCGCACCTATTACACCCGCGTGTACGAGGCCAAGTTCATCACCGGCGCGATTGCCGGTGCCATGGCGGGCACGGACCGCATCGGCTATGTGGCCGACTACCCGAGCTTTGGCGTACCCGCCAACATCAACGCCTTTGCGCTGGGTGCCCGCATGGCGAACCCCGCGCCCGCATTGAGCTGTTGTGGACCTGCCTGCCTGACCAGGCCGACCCGCTGCACACCTTCACCCAGAAGGGCATCACTGTTATTTCGGGCCGCGACGCACCGATGCCCAACCGCCCGCAGCGGGAGTTCGGCACATTTTGGTGCGCCCCGGCGGCGTATTGCAGGACCTGGCTACGCCGTTCTGGCACTGGGGCCAGTTCTACGAGAATGTCATCCGCACCGTTTTGAACGGCGGCTGGGTGCGGGATAAATCCGGCACCGACGGCCGCGCCGTCAACTATTGGTGGGGCATGAACAGCGGCGTCATGGACGTGCTGCTCAGCCGCGAACTGCCGCCCGATGTCAACCACCTGGCACAGATCCTGCGTTCCGGCGTCACTTCCGGTATGATCGATCCGTTCCACTGCCGCATCACGGCGCAGGACGGCAGCGTCAAGAACAGCGGCCGCCATGGGCTGGACCTGGAGCAGATTGCCCACATGGACTACCTGTGCGACGCCGTGGACGGCCACATTCCCGAATATGACGAGCTAGCCGATATCGCGAAGCCGATGTACCGTATGCAGGGCATCCACCGCGATCTTCTCCCGGTGGAGGAAGGAGGCCGAGCTGTGAAGATTCTAGCTATCGCCGACGAGGAATGCAAGGCCCTGTGGGACTATTTCACCCCGGACAAGCTGGAAGGGTCGAGGCTGATCATCGCCTGCGGCGATTTGAGCCGCCACTATCTGGAATACTTAGCCACCATGGCCCCGATGCCGGTCCTCTACGTACACGGCAACCACGATGAAAGCTACGACCTGCTCCCGCCGCAGGGGGTCATCTGCATTGATGACGAGGTCTATGTCCACAACGGCCTGCGGGTGGCGGGGCTGGGCGGCAGCTGCCGCTACCACACCGGTGCCTGGCAGTTTACCGAAGCCGAAATGAAAAACGGGTCAACCGCCTGCGGCAAGATCGACCGCCACGGCGGGGTGGACATCTTAGTCACCCACGCGCCGCTGCACGGCTACGGCGACATGACCGACCTGCCGCACCGCGGGTTCACGGCGTTTTCCACGCTGCTGGACCGCTATCACCCGCAGTATATGCTGCATGGGCACATCCATTTGAACTACGGTGCCTCCATCCCGCGGGAGCACACCTACGGCACCACCCGCATCGTCAACTGCTTTGAGAGGGTCTATCTGGATGTGGACGCCCCCGCCCCAAGCCCCGGCACCGCTTGTTTGCCGGGCTGCTGGGCAACCATCAGTAGGGCGGCCATTGGTCGCCCGCCAGGCTGCCGCACGGTTCCCGGGCGAGCAATGCTCGCCCCTACATTCCAAACCTTCTCGTTACAAGGAGAACTATTTCTATGACTAAAATTGCCGTATTCGGTGCCGGCACCTGGGGTATTGCGCTGGCGCGGCTGCTGGCCGCCAATGGCCGCGATGTGACCGTGTGGAGCGCGATCCCGGCAGAGCTGAAATCGCTTTCCACCACCCTCCGCCATCCCAACCTGCCCGGTATGGAACTGCCCGCCGCCATGCACTACACCGCCGATATTGCCGAGGCCTGCACGGGCCGCGATATCCTGCTCTTTGCGGTGCCATCTCCTTTTGTGCGTGCCACCGCCAAAGGCCGTCCCGCACATCCCGGAGGGCCAGATCATCGTCGATGTTGCCAAAGGCGTTGAGGATAAGACCCTGATGACCATGAGCGAGATTATTGAGGACGAGCTCACCAAGGCTGAAAGCACGGCCCGGGTCGTGGCGCTGTCCACCCACGCCGAGGAAGTCGCCCGCGATATGCCCACCGCCATCGTGGCCGCCAGCGCCGACGAGGACGCCGCCAAGACTGTGCAGAAAATTTTCAACACACCGACCTTCCGCGTCTATACCAACGACGACCGCCGCGGCACCGAGCTGGGCGGCGCGGTCAAGAACGTCATTGCGCTGGCCGTCGGCATCGCGCTGGGCTTGGGCTACGGCGACAACGCCAAGGCCGCCCTTATCACCCGCGGCAACGCCGAGCTTTCCGTCTGGGCATCGCCATGGGCTGCAAGCCCGAGACATTTGCGGGCCTGTCCGGCATGGGCGATCTGATCGTCACCTGTACCAGTATGCACAGCCGCAACCTGCACGCCGGTATGCTGATTGGCCGCGGCAAATCCGTCGAGGACGCCAAGACTGAGGTCGGCCAAGTCGTTGAGGGCATCAACGCGCTGCCCGCCGCCTGCCACCTTGCCAAAAGTACAAAGTCGAAATGCCCATCGTGCAGGCTGTGGAGGCCATCCTCGACGGCAAGCTCGAAGCCCGCAACGCCCTGATGGCGCTGATGGGCCGCAATCTGAAGAGGGAGTAACCCCATGGCGGATATCAAAGCTGCATTTTTTACATTGACGGTACGCTGCTGCCGTTTGAGGCCAAACCTGCCCGCCTCAACGGTGGACGCGCTGGCCCGGCTGCGCAAAAACGGCGTCAAAACGTTTATTGCTACCGGTCGCCCGCCGGTACATCTGCCGTACCTGCGCGCTGGACGGCATCCCTTTGACGGCTATGTCACGATGAACGGCCAGTACTGCTACCTGGCCGACGGCGAGCTGCTGTACACCAAGTACATCCGGCGGCATCGCTGCAAACGCTGCTGCCGTACATTGAAAAGAGCAGCTGTCCGTCGGTTTTGTTGGCAAAGACTTCTGCCGGTTCAACCTTATCAACGATTGGAGCCGTGACTTTGCCAAAAAGCTGGAGCTGGGGGCTGGGGATGTTGCCGCGCTGATCCAGCACGAGGATATTTACCAGCTCAGCGCGTTCCTGCCGCCGGAGAAGGAGGCCGAGTTCCTGCGCCGCTGCCCCGGCTGCCTGGCTGTGCGCTGGGAGGATGATTTTTGCGATATCCTACCCGAGGGCGGCGGCAAGCCTAACGGCCTGGCCCACACGCTGGCGCACCTGGGGCTGACCCGGGAGCAGTGCATCGCCTTTGGTGACGGCGGCAATGATGTGACGATGCTGGACTATGCGGGCATCGGCGTCGCCATGGGCAACGCCTGTGATACCGCCAAGCAGGCCGCGGATTATGTCACGGATGATATTATGAAAGACGGCTTGGCGAAGGCGCTGGGGCATTTCCATCTGATTTGATTGTAGGGGCCAGGCATGCCTGGCCTACATCTAAAATAACGCCCCAACCGTTTTGGTTGGGGTGCTATATTTCACCGATTCTTCTTCATAAACGCCTTGACCGCAATTACCAGCGCGGCGTACACCACGCCGCCGATGGCCCAGATGAACCAACTGTACTGCGGCTGGCCGTTTCCCGGGGCCGAAGGTGTACCACAGGAAGATGGCGACCACCACCAGCCAGTAGGCGGCAGTCAGCGCGTTTATGCGGCTCTTGATGGCTTTGTTTGGGCGGGTGTAGTCGCCCTCCTCCAACAGCTGATCCATGGCATCCCGCACCGTGCTCACCCGCACAAAGGCGTAGACGCCGGGCCACCAAGGCCAGCACCAGGCAGATGGACGCCGACACCAAAACGACGCACCAACCATCATGGCAGCAAACACCGGCACCGCCGACAAACGCAGAGCACCGTGCCGAGGATGTTGGCCTTGTCGTACTGCGGCGCAAAGGCGTCGCGGCGCTCCTTCGCAAGGCCGGTGACGCCGTACTCAGTCTCAATGGCCTGCTTTTGCAAAATTCATACGCCCTCACCGACGCTCTGCACTGCATGAAGATAGCCACCGCTGCGGCGATGATGACCAGCAGCGCAATGGGGCCGATGCCCCCCGCCAGGTCATCCCAGATGCCGAACAGGCCGGCCTCGCTCAACGCCACCAGCGCCAGCAGCGGGATGGGGGAGACGACACAGAGCGCCGTCGCCAGCGCCAGCCTGGGCGCGTTGGCCTGGGCCTTGGCAAGGTAGTCGTTGGCCTGGGCCAGCGTCACCCAGGGCAGGGGAGGTATCGTCCTCGGTGTACTCCGGCTCGGCCGCGTCGTCTTTAAAAGGTAGTCTGTCGTCACACCGAACAGGCAGCTCAGCTGCAAGATTTTGTCAATGTCGGGCACAGACTGTGCGCCCTCCCACTTGGATACCGACTGCCGGGTCACGTTCAGTTTCTCGGCCAGTTCCTCTTGGGACCAGCCCGCCTTTTGCGCAGGGTGATAAGTTTGTCTGCAAAGATCATTTTGGGTGTACCTCCTTCAATTTCCTTTGCCCTTATCCTACCAGAATCCCCGGTTGCACACCATAAATCGGCCCCGGCAATCTGTCAACTTTGGGTTGCGTTTGCGGGCAGATACCAGTCAATTTTCGATACACCGTTATTTTCTAAAAAGCATTTACTTTGCCAAACGGTGCCGAGCCAAAGAACCCGCGGTAGGCCGAAAGCGGGCTGGGGTGGGCAGATTCCAGCACCAGCACCGGGCGGCGGGCGGCGGCCTTCTCAAAATCGCCGCGTATTTCTGGGCGGGCTTGCCCCACAGCACGGCGGCCAGCGGGGCCGTGCCTGCAGCGGCGGCGTATTCCAGCGCCGCGCGGGTGAACGTCTCCCACCCATGGCCCGCGTGGGCGTTGGCCGCGCCCTGCTCTACGGTCAGCACGGTGTTCAGCAGCAGCACACCCTGCTGCGTCCAGGGGGTCAGGTCGGTGTGGGCGGCACAGCCGGGCCGAACTCGCTCTCAATTCCTTAAAGATGTTGCGCAGGCTCGGCGGGGCCTTGCAGCCGTCCGGCACCGAGAAGGAAAGCCCCATAGCCTGGCCCGGCTCATGGTAGGGTCCTGCCCAGGATGACCACCCGCACCGACGATGCCGGGCAGGCGCGGAACGCCGCAAAGATATTTTCCGGCGCGGGTAGACGGTCTTTCCGCCGCAGCCACTGTCACAAAGGCGTCTAATTCCGCAAAATACGGCTTTGCCCGCTCCTGCGCAAAAACGGCTGCCAATCGGTGGCGGATAATCTGTCGAGTTCGGCGGTTAAAAGCATAGTAAATCTCCTCGGTAGCTTTGTAGGCCGGGCATGCCCGGCCCGTGCGTAAAACAGGCGGTCGTTCACGGGAAAGTTGCGGGCCGCACATGTGCGGCCTACATAGGTGCCCTCACACATTTTTCACAAGTATATCACACCCCGCAGGGGTTGCAATAGCGGCAAAATGCGGTATAATATCATTTATGCTGCGGCGTTGTGCCGCGCCAATCATAAAGGGGAGAACCAAATCCATGCGTTCCATTAAAACCAAGCTGTTCAGCCTTGCCATGGCTGTTTCCATGGTGCTGGCGCTGGCTGGCGCCATGTCCACGCCGTCCACCGTCGGCTCCATCGGCGGGATCGAGATCCCGGCCGGTATCTACCTGCTGGCTCAGTACAACTCCTACAACACCGCCGCCAACGCGGCAGAGCTTGCCACCGGCGAGACTGCCTCCGACGTCAAGGCCGTGCTGAAGGCCACCTGCACCGGCACCATCGGTGATGAGGAAGTCACCGCCACCGGCAGTGAGTATGTTGCAAGCTGACCGACCGCGCCATTTCTTATTACGCCGAGGTCGAGCGCCGCTTTACCGATGAACGGCGTGCTGGATGACGCCGCTACCGCCGAGGCCGCCGACACTGCCGACAACCTGTGGTCCACCAACGGCGACCTGTATACCGCCAATGGCATTTCCAAGACGAGTCTGCAGACCTACCTGCTCAACGCCCATAGGCCAAGGCTCTGCTGAAGATGACCTACGGCCCGACGGTACGACGCCTGTGGCCGAGGACGATGTACACCGACTTCGTCAACAACGACTGCTACTACATCGAGGCTGTGCAGTTCCCGCTGGTGGATTACTCCACCTACTCGATGGCCGATGACGACCAGAAGGCCGCCATCATGGCCACCGCCGAAAGCTGCATGGCTGAATTGAACACGACCGCCACCGCCGAGACCGCCAGCAACAGCGCCTGTACACCGCCGCCATGACCTATGCCGCAGGCGATGGCCGCCAGGGGCAGCAGTCTGGACGCCAGCCAGGCCGTTTACTACGCAGCTTCCCAGCTGTACACGCCGGACGACCTGAGCAGCTACGGCAGCGACGAGTACAACAACCTGACCGACCCGCTGGACGAGGCCGGGCTGAACCACTGGACCACCATCAACCTGGGCACGACGATTCTGGTTGCCCGTAAGATTGATCCGTTCAAGACCTACACTGTGGACGAGCTGAACAGTATGTACGACCTGTTGAGCAGCATGAAGTCCACCGACATCCAGAGCGAGCTGTACGCTGCCGGTGCCGCACTGGGCATAACCTGAACAGTTCCGCCCTGAACACATACAGCGCATCCAAGATTAAAGAACGTTTGAGCGTAAAACGCGGCCGGGAGCAGCATTGTTTGCTCCCGGCGCTTTGAGAGGATCCCCTATGACGAAAACAAATCCGTGAACTTCCTGCTGCAAATGCTGGGCTGCTTTATCTCGGCGGCGGGCATTTACAGCTTTGCGGTCGCGTCCGAAGTCCCCGTCACCGGCGTTGCGGGCATCTGCGCTATTCTGTACCGCCTGTTCGGCATCCCCATGGGTTTGAGCAAGTGCTCATTAACATTCCCATTATCCTTTGCACGTATAAATTGCTCGGCAAATCGTTCTTTATTCGCAGTGTCTGCTGCATGGTGCTGTTTGCGGTGTTCACCGACTATCTGCTGCCGCTCATGCCGGTCTATCAGGGCGACCGCCTGCTGGCCACAATCTGCGGCGTCGTGGTGGGCGGCATCGGCGACGCACTGATCTACATGAACAATTCCAGCACCGGCGGCCTGGACTTCATCACCATGGGCATCAAGGCCAAGCACCCGCACCTTCCATTTGGCAACATCACCTTTGCGGCGGCGCTGGCGGTCATTCTGCTCAACGGCGCAGTTTTCCAGGATGTGGATTCTATTATCTACGGTATCATGTTCAATTTCATTGTGTCCGCCGTCATTAACAAGATGATGTTCGGCTTCTCGTCGTCGATGCTGGCAATGATTATCACCGACGACGGCGCGGCCGCCTGTGCTGAGATTGACCGGGTAGCGGACCGCGGCTCGACGATTTTGCAGGGCCGCGGCGGCTACGGCGGCCAGCCGAAGGACGTGGTGCTCTGTGCCTGCTCCAACAAGCAACTGTACGAGATCGAGCACGCTGTCCAAGCCATCGACCCCGGCTGTTTCATCATCATGCTCCAATCCAACGAAGTCCACGGCGAGGGCTTCAGGCAGTTGGAATTGGGGAAGAACGAAAACAAGTCAGAATAAGTAAGTATCATACACACGCTGATTTTGCGCAATTCTATGAAGCATAGGTTGCCAAAATCGGCGTGTTTCTTTATGATAAGGGCAAAACAATGCAGGAGGGCTTTCTTATGGATGCTACAAAAATCGGAACGTTTATCGCCGCCGAACGCCGCGCCAAGGGCTGGACGCAGCGCCAGCTGGCCGACAAACTTCAACTGACGGACAAAGCAGTCAGCCGTTGGGAGACAGGAAAGGGCCTGCCGGATGTTTCGTTTTTGCTGCCGTTGGCCGCTGCTTTGGACGTCAGCGTTGGTGAGCTGCTGGCAGGGGAGAGCCAGCCCCAGCCGCCTGCGGTACAGGCCGCCGGGACACGAACAGCGGAACAGCTTGCCAGCTACACGCGGGAGCTTGGCCCGCAGCTGCGCCGCCGCCGTGCCTGCACAGTGCTGGCCGGGTTGCTGCTGTTTGCCGCAGCGTTTTTATCTCTGCAATTTCTGCGGCTGTTGATGGGCGGGGCGGGCATCCATGGTCTTAGCGTAACGTCTCTGCTACTGCTTGTCGTTCTGCCGTTTGTTTTGCGACATTCGCCTTTTGGCTGCTGCTCTGCACGGATGGGCTGGCGGAAACGCTGGCTTCGCCGTGCATCTGCTATGGCCTGGCTGGGCTGTGGCTGTTCGATTTGTACGCCGGCACCGGATAGCGTTCCCGGTGCTGGATTTCTGGCGCGACCCGTCGTGGCAGGCAAATGTAAATCTGGTGCCGTTTCGGCATCGCAGTACCTGCTCTGTCTGGTGCCGGGGCAGGGGTACTTGAGCGGCGGCGGGTATGCGTTCTGTGGGCATTTTGCCTTCTGGATGAACTTTTCGTGTTTTCCGTGCCGGTTCTGCTGCTACCGCGCATCTCGCCCCTGGCGCGGGCAGGGCCGCCGTCTGGCTTGCCGTGTTGGGCGGCAGTGTGATCGAGGTCACGCAGCTGTTTGTGCGCACCGATACCGCACCATTCCGGTTTGACGTGGACGCTATCCTTTGCGGGTACTCGGGGCGGTAGTGTTCTGGCGTATCGGCAGGATACCCGCCGTAAAAGTTGTTGGCACATCTGTTTTAGTCGCAGTGGATGGGATTTATCCCTCCCGGGGGCGCGGGCCGCTCTTGCTGTATATCTCACCACACCGTAGGAGCCGGCATGCCCGGCCCGCGCGTGTATGGCAAACACCCCTTCGCGGGAAGGCCCGCGGGCGGATATGGAATCCACCCCTACATCCTCTGTCCCAGAATGGCTCTATGTAGAAGCGGCCTGAGGGCAGGCCGCCCTACAACCGCCCAAACTAAGCACCACTCCGTGGGGCGTCGAGGACCGCCGCCCTTACCAAGCGCAAAATTCTGGCAGCATGGTTGCTGTCAGGGCACTATTAAATTAGTAGTTCTTCGCTTCTTCCTCGCCGGTCATGACGCGGAGAGCCCTGGCAGAGGGCAAGCAGCTCGTCCTCGCCGGGGTAAGTGGTGACAGGGGCGATCCAGCCGAGGTAATCGGTCAGGGTCTGGGCCGTGAACGGTTGTAAGGCAATGCCGCCGGTCAGGATGATCTGGTCTACTTTGCCGCAGGACAGCGGCCATAGCGCGGCATCCTTGGCAATCTGGTAGAAGAATGCCTCCCAGACCTGCTTTGCCAGCGCGTCGCCGGACTCCGCCATCTTGCCGACCTCGCGGGCATCGTTGGTATGCAGGTAGCCGTTGAAGCCGCCGTTGCCGCAAATCTTCTTGTAGATTTCCTTCTGGGTGTACTTGCCGCTGAAGCACATCTTGACCAGGTCGCCCACAGGCACGGTACCGCTGCGCTCGGGGCTGAAGCAGCCCTCGCCATCGAGAATGTTGTTCACATCCACGACCTTGCCGTGGTCATGGGCACCAACCGAGACGCCGCCGCCCATGTGGATGACGATGAGGTTCAGATCCTCGTAGCGCTTGCCGTTCTCCTTGGCAAAGCGGCGGGCAACGGCCTTCTGGTTCAGCGCGTGGAAGATGGGCGGCGCTCCGGCATACCGGAAATGCGCGCCTTATCGGTCAATTCATCAACGACGACGGGGTCAACGATGTAGCTGGGCACGCCCAGGGAATCACCGATCTCGCGGGCGAGGATACCGCCCAGGTTGGAGGCGTGCTGGCCCTGGACACCGGCCTTCAGGTCAGCCAGCAGGGCATCGCTGACGGCATAGGTGCCGCCGGGGATGGGTTTGAGCAGAGCCGCCGCGGCCCACGATGACGTTGGAGGGTCTTGGGATCGCAGTCCTTTCAGGAAGTCCAGAATGATCTCCTTGCGGAAGTCCTTCTGGTCGATGACGCTGGCATACTTGGCGATTTCCTCGGTGGGGTGGCGCAGCGTTTCTTCAAACAGCAGGGTCTCATCCTCGAACACACCGACCTTGGTGGAGGTGGAGCCGGGATTGATGACCAGAGTTTTGATGGACATTGTGAACGTCTCCTTTTACATTCTTTGGCTTCCCCAGGGGGAAGCCGCCCGCAGGCGGCTGATGAGGGGAGCCTTATTGTGATTGCCCGCCAATGGATGGCTGCCGCAAACCTGCCCTCATCCGACCTTCGGTTACCTTCAGTCTACGCGTTAAGAGCGCCTTCGGCGGTTGCGGCTGACACGCGCCTCAGGGCGCAGCCTCGGGGAAGGCATTTTTACTGGTTCAGCCCAGCCGCGACAACAGCGGCCAGCGCGATGGAGTTGACCTTCGTCTGGAAGGAATCGCTGCGGCTGGTCAGGATGGCGGGGACCTTTGCGGTCAGGATGCAGCCGTTCTTGCAGTCGGCGGTATGGACCAGCGTCTGTAGACGAGGTTGCCCGCCTGGATGTCGGGGAACAGCAGGATATCCGCATTTACGGCCAGCGGTCCTGAGCACCTTTTGTGGTGGCAGCCCGGGGTCACGGCAATGTCCATGGAGGAGGACCGTCGACGACGCAGCCGTGATCTTGCCCTCGGCGTTCATTTTGCGCAGCTCGTCGGCATCGACGGTGCAGGGCATCTTCGGGTTGACGACCTCAACGGCGGCCAGGGGCGCGACCTTGGGGCACTCGACGCCGCAGGCATGGGCCAGCAACGTATTCTCGATGATATACTTTATCTTCCAATGTCGGGTGGTCATCGAAGGCGACGTCGGTCAGGAACAGCAGCTGCTCGATGCCCTTGACCTCGAACACGGCGACGTGGGACAGGGTGTTGCCGGTGCGCAGGCCGACTTCCTTGTCCAGCACGCTCTTCAGGAAGGTCTTGGTATCCAGCAGGCCCTTCATGTACATATTGGCCACGCCGTCGTGGGCCAGCTTGACGGCCTTGAGAGAAGCCTGCACCTTGTCAGGTTCATTGATGATCTCATAGTCGGAGAGGTCGATGTTCAGCTCGGCCGCGATCTTGCGGATGGCTGCCTCCGTCACCGACGAGGATTGCATCGGCGATGCCCTGCTTGTGGGCAGCGTCAACAGCCTCCAGGACAGCGTCGTCCTCGGCAGCGGCAACGGCCAGCTTCTGCTTGCCGCAGGTCTTTACTTTGCGATCAGGTCCTCAAAATTCATTTTACAGCACCTCGTTTTACTCTTCAGACGCGGGACACTCTCAAAGCACCGTATGTTAAAAAATAACACGTTATAGTCCATGGGTCAAGAGGGGAAGGGGAGAAGGGTATTAAAAAATTGTTTTAC
>SCPO01000092.1_pt1 | contig 21806 bp, 23 predicted proteins | sample 6106821 | NCBI WGS metagenome assembly SCPO01 (sample SAMN10720448, study PRJNA508395) | human gut metagenome | isolation source: Participant 2 stool, 0 month | host: Homo sapiens | collected 2017 | reverse complement strand
ATTCTTGTTCACCAGTCCGCCATATACCATGGTTACCACTTTCAGCGTTTCTGCATCCGTAATGCGGCGGCCATTCACCATCTTGCTTTCAATCCCTAGTTGTGCCGCCAGTCTGGTAGCAGAGCGCCCGCCACCGTGTACCAACAACTTATAACCTTCTATAGCAGAGAAATCAGCCAACAACTGATTAAGTGTAGACTCTTCCTCTACAATTTTTCCACCTACTTTTATGATAGTCAGTTTCTCTTTCATACTATTATTCCAAATAAGTATATCCGTACAACCCGGAACGATAATTAGAGAGGAATTCTTTTCCTTCCTCTACAGAAATTCTTCCTTCCTTCACTGATTTGGTCACCCAGGTTTCCAGTGTACGCACCAATTTCTTCGGGTTATATTGTACATAATCCAAAACCTCGGCCACCGTTTCACCATCAATTACCTGATCAATAGAATACCCTTTGTCATCCACCGTAACATGCACCGCATTGGTATCTCCAAACAAATTGTGCATATCACCCAGAATCTCCTGATAAGCACCAACCAAAAATACACCTATATAATAAGCGTCTTTTCCCTTCAACGAATGTACCGGCAGGTCATGCGATACATAACGGGTAGAGATAAAATTGGCAATCTTTCCATCCGAATCACAAGTGATATCCTGCAAGGTAGCATTTCTGTCGGGCTTCTCATCCAGACGCTGGATAGGCATGATAGGGAATATCTGATCTATCGCCCACGAGTCCGGCAACGACTGGAACAACGAGAAATTACAAAAATATTTATCAGCCAGCAGTTTGTCCAGTTTGCGGAACTCATCGGGCGCATGTTTCAGCCCCGAAGCAATCTGATTGATCTCACGGGTCACCGACCAGTACAGACGCTCTATCTGGGCACGGGTCTTCAAATCCACAATACCGTGGCTGAATAAATCAAGTGCTTCCTCACGTATCTGCTGTGCATCGTGCCAAGCCTCCACCATACGGCTCTGATTCAGATTATCCCATATCTCATAAAGTTCATGTACCAGTTCATGATCATTTTCACCCACTTCGAAATCCTCATCCATTTCGGGCAGAGTCGCCGTTTCCAGCACCTCGAAAATCAGCACGGAGTGATGGGCGGTCAGTGAACGTCCGCTTTCGGTAATAATATTCGGATGAGGAATTCCATTCTTGTCACTGGCATCCACCAGCGTAGAGATAGAGTCATTCACATACTCCTGAATAGAGTAGTTCACACTGCTTTCACTATTGGCAGAACGAGTTCCGTCGTAATCCACACCCAAACCGCCGCCGATATCCACAAATTCCACATTAAATCCCATCACATGCAACTGCACATAGAATTGCGATGCCTCACGCAGAGCTGTCTTGATACGGCGTATTTTAGTCACCTGGCTGCCTATATGAAAATGAATCAGTTTCAGACAGTCCTTCATGTCTTTCTTTCCAGAAAATCAAGCGCTTCCAGCAATTCACTGGATGTCAAGCCAAACTTACTGGCATCTCCTCCGCTATCTTCCCATTTACCACTTCCCGAAGAAGCCAGCTTAATGCGGATACCTATGTTAGGACGCACATTCAGCTGCTTTGCCATTTTGGCTATCAGGCGTAATTCATTCATTTTCTCCACTACCAAGAAAATGCGTTTCCCCATCTTCTGTGCCAGCAGAGCCAGCTCGATATAACTTTCGTCCTTATATCCGTTACAGATAATCAATGAATCCGAATCTGTATTCACAGCTATCACCGCATGAAGTTCAGGTTTGGAACCGGCTTCCAGTCCCAAATTGAATTTCTTTCCATGACTGATGATTTCTTCCACTACAGGACGCATCTGATTTACCTTGATAGGATAAATGATAAAATTCTGGGCCTTATACCCATACTCATCAGATGCCTGCTTAAAGCAGTTCGCGATTTTTTCAATACGATTATCCAGAATATCCGGAAAACGGACCAGCATAGGAGCTGCCACATCCCGCAATTGCAACTCATCGACCAACTCTTTCAAATCGACCTCAACGCCGTCCTTACGAGGAGTTACCACTACATGACCTTTGTCATTGATACCAAAGTACGAAGTTCCCCACCCTGTTATGTTGTAGAGTTCTTCCGAATCTTCAATACGCCATTTTCTCATTTCTTCTTCTGTACAAAGAGTGTGTATTTTACTATATATAATTATTTATTCAATTTCTTTCTCAAGCTGTCAACAGAGGCTTGAATTTGTCTTTTATCCTCCAGCTCATCAGCCTTAAACAGATGTTTCGCCTTTGAATAAAACGGATGTCTTTTCTGTAACGCCTCACAGATAAAATCCATCAGTTCCTCATCACTTTTATTTGCTAACAATGGACGTTGCTGCTTGGCCACTCTCAGACGGCGGAACAATACGGCAGGTTCCACATCCAGAAACACCGTATCACCGCAATCATTCATATACTCCATGTTATCAAAAAAACAAGGTGTTCCTCCACCGGTCGAAACAACCACATCTTCAAACTCGGCCACTTCGTGCAACATTTTCCGTTCCAGTTCCCGGAATCCGTCTTCTCCGCGTTCCAAGAACAGCTGTTGAACGGTTTTATGGAAACGTTCCTCGATAAACCAGTCCAAATCAATGAAATTCAGACTCATTTCACGGGCAAACGCCTTACCTAGAGTCGTTTTGCCCGCGCCCATATATCCTATTAAAAATATACGTGTCATTTTTTTGCTTTTGCAGTGCCCTTTACCTTGGAAGCCGCCTTACTTTTTGCGGATTCTTCGGGCTTTTCGGACTCCTCTTCCATATTCACGGTTCCCCTGTTTCTTGAAGCCGCTTTCGTTTTACGCGTTTCCGCCTTGCTTTTCTGCAATTCAATCACCTTAAAACAAGCCTCCAGACTTAAATCTGCCGGTTCTACATTCTCAGGAATCTTATAATTCTTTTTCTGATAACTGATGTATGGGCCGTAACGTCCGTTCAAGACCTGCATATCAGGGTCAGCATCGAATACTTTAATAAACTTCTTCTCCTGCGCTTCTATCTTATTCTTGATCAACTCTACCGCCTCATCCAAAGAAATCTCCATCGGATCCGTTCCTTTAGGAATAGAAACAAACAGTTTGTCATAGCGCACGTATGGTCCGAAACGCCCTACTCCTACCGTTACCGTATGGCCGTCATAATCCCCCAACGTACGGGGAAGCTTGAACGCATCCAATGCTTCTTCCAACGTAATGGTTTCCATCGACAATCCCTTTGTCAACTGCGCAAAACGCGGTTTTTCCTCATCATCGGCAGTACCAATCTGAATAACCGGACCGAAACGACCGATCTTAACCGATACCGGCTTACCGCTTACAGGATCTGTTCCCAATACCCTTTCACCCACCTTATGCTCAGTCTTAGAGTGAATGGTCTTATCTACCAACGGATGGAAGCCTTTATAGAAACTGTCCATCATGCCAGTCCATTCCTTTTCTCCTTCCGCCACTTCATCGAACTCTTTCTCCACATTCGCTGTAAAGTTAAAGTCCATGATTTCAGGAAAGTATTCCATCAGGAAATCGTTTACCACGATACCGGTATCAGTAGGCAACAACTTGGCCTTTTCATTTCCCGTCATCTCTGTCTTGGTAGTTTCCGTAATCTTGCCGCCTTTCAGTTTCAAGATATCATACGGGCGTTTCACACCTTCACTGTTTCCTTTTTCTACATAACCGCGTTGCTGCACAGTAGAAATGGTAGGTGCATATGTAGATGGACGACCGATGCCCAACTCTTCCAGTTTGCGTACCAGGCTGGCTTCCGTATAACGGGGCGGACATTGGGTAAAGCGCTGAGTCGCCAGGATTTCTTTTCTTATCAGTTTTTCCCCTTTGCTCAGAGGCGGCAACAGACGGCCCTCGTCTTCCTGCTCATTGTCATCATCGTATGATTCCTTGTATACACGCAGGAAACCGTCAAAAGTAATCACCTCGCCGGTAGCGATAAATTTCTCGCTACTGTTGCTGATTACAATAGTAGCCGTTGTTTTCTCCAGCTCCGCATCTGCCATCTGTGAAGCGATGGTACGTTTCCAGATCAGTTCATACAATTTCTGCTCCTGACCGGTTCCGTTCACCGTTTCATTCTCCATATAGGTAGGACGGATAGCCTCATGCGCTTCCTGTGCTCCTTTAGTCTTGGTGGCAAACTTACGGACTTTGACGTATCTTTCTCCCATCAGGGACAAGATAGTCTGCTTGCTGGTATTCAAAGCCAGATCCGAAAGGTTCACCGAATCCGTACGCATATAGGTAATTTGTCCGTTTTCATACAGACGCTGTGCCACCATCATGGTCTGCGCTACTGTAAATCCCAACTTACGGGCAGCTTCCTGCTGCAACGTAGAAGTAGTAAACGGTGCCGCCGGCGATTTCTTCACAGGGCGGGTTGTTATATCTTCAATAGAGAACTGCGCATCCTTACAAGTTTCAAGGAAAGCCTGTGCTTCTTCCTTGGTTTTGAAACGGTTGGACAATTCCGCTTTCACTTCAACTTCATTTCCATCGACATCAGGTACTTCAAACACTGCTGTAACGCGATAAGACGGCTCACTGACAAAAGCATGCACCTCACGTTCACGTTCCACAATCAAACGAACGGCAACAGATTGCACACGTCCGGCAGAAAGAGCAGGCTTTACCTTCTTCCACAATACCGGTGAGAGTTCAAAACCTACAATTCTATCCAGAATACGGCGTGCCTGCTGGGCATTTACCAGATTCACATCAATGTCACGCGGATTTTCGATGGCCTTTAGTATCGCTGTTTTGGTTATCTCGTGGAATACAATGCGCTTGGTCTTCTCAGGGTCCAGCCCCAAGACTTCAAACAAGTGCCATGAAATAGCTTCTCCTTCACGGTCCTCATCGGATGCAAGCCATACCATATCAGCTTTCTTTGCCTCCGCTTTCAATTCGGCTACCAATTTCTTTTTATCTGCCGGTATCTCGTAAGTCGGCTCAAACCCATTCTCTACATCGATACTAAACTCCTTCTTTTTCAAATCCCGGATATGCCCGTAACTGGAAAGGACTTTATAATCATTGCCCAAGAATTTCTCAATGGTTTTAGCCTTGGCGGGTGACTCAACTATTACTAGATTTTTTTGCATAATACTATGTATTCCATTTTATTTTGGGGCAAAAGTAGAAAAAAAGCAGAAGCACACCTATATAATAAGGTATGTTTCTGCTTTTTTTTCTTAAAAAAAAGTCCTTTCCGAGTGCCTATTTAACTAAAAAGCCAAAGAAAGCCCGGCTAGAACATTCAGTTTTTCAGCAGGATAGCCGTACTCATAATAATATTGTTTATTCAACAGATTACTCACACGCCCAAAAACAGACAGATCTTTCAGGAAAGTATAACTGGCTCCCACACTCAAATTGCTGATATTGCCCAAACCAAAATCCCTGCTGCTATTCCCTTCTTCTATCACATATTCTTTCCGCTGTACATATTCATAGCCCAAATTAACCTTCAATCCTTCAAAAACCTTAGCCTCAGCATAGAAATTCAATTCAAACTTGGGCTTGGTCACTAAATACAGCTCTTCATTTTCATTGTCTGTCTTCCAGCTATAAAATGTACCTTTCAATGAAGCGTCAAACCAGTCCTTATAACCGTATTTCAATTCAGCACCTCCATACGCGGTTTCGCTTTATCCTGCAAGAAATGAGTAAAATAATACCCGTCCGCATCCACCAGATTGCAAAACAACTCATCTTTACTGATCCGATATCCACCAAAGACATTAAACCACAAACCATTTACCGGAGATGCTTTAAAACCCAATGTAGCATTCAGTGGCACATAGGTAGAAGGCATCCGGGCGTTTAAAGACCAATAAGGTGAAAAAGCATTCAACCGGCGATAATCATTCAGTTCACGCCCTCCCAGCGCATGTAAATAAAGCACATAACTCTCCGAGAACAAGTATTCGGCTTTCACGTCAGGAGACACATCAATACCACTGTCCTCTCCCGACTGCCAATCCACATGAGCACCGACACGGACCCGCCAGTCATCACTTTCCAACATATAATAAGGATTCAAACCCAGTGAAGTATAGTTGCCCATTAAACTGTCCGAAGAATAAAACAGGTTATCCATCTCGAAACGGATACCTACCCGTTGCTCATTATCCAGCTTGCCCCATACATCTCCTTCAGTGTGGACAATCTTCTCCTTACCTGTAGATGCATTGCCTGAATAATCCAGCGGATATTTGATACCAAAATACTTCAATCCGGTCTGCAAAGTGAATTGCAAAGGAAGCGATTCATCTCTGGAAGAAACACCTATGTGAAAATCGCCTAAAGTATGATGCTGTTTATCAGTAGCTCTGGCAGAAGCCGTATGCATTTCGGAATCAGGCATATAGTTAAACACTTGTGATTGCAGGCCGCCACCTAAATTCAAAGTTACCTTACTGAAATCATGAGAATAGTCCAAACGGAACTCAGTAGAATAAAAACGTGATTTCCAATCCTCAGCATTCCAATGCTTCAGCTTTCCGTTCATGCCATCCAGAGATACCCCGACTTTCAGACGGTCCTTTCCGGTGATATTCCACAGATACCCAGCCTTAAAATCCACATTCCCATAATTTCCATATCCGGCACGGACATATCCACGTTTCGCGCGGTTCATAGCCCATTCACGGGTTACAGGAGACATACTTTCATACGTCCAGGCCGAAACAGGGCGCAAGGCTGTAGCATATTCTATGCCTTTCTTCATTACAGCCGGCTCCTCCACCCTAGGCAGGACATTAATCTTTGAGGCATCCATGATATTGGGATTATACTCATTCTCTACCACCACAGTGCGGTTCAACGTACTATCTTGCTGCGCATATGCAACAGACAGAGGCAAAAGCCAATATAATGGACAATTGACAATGGACAATTGACAATTTCTTACTTATCATATTCAGCACTTATTTTTTAATTTTTAATTCTCTGTTTTCAATTTCTCCAGTCTGCTTTCAATCATTCCGGCAATATCATCATCGGCCTGATAGTTCTGCTTCAATGAAAGCAAATATTGTTTAGCATCCAAGTTACGCCCCAACTTCATATACACATCAGCCAATAACACAAAGCTGCGTGCCAGCCAATAGGTATGCGGTGTACTTACCTCAATGTAATTCAGCACCTCCTGCTCCGCCTTATCCGTTTGTCCGCCGTCAAAGTAAATCTGGGCGACTTTATATTTGGCCTCCGCTCCATATACATTACGGGTGTCTTTCGCCAAGACCTTCAAATCTTCCATAGCTCCATCCGTCTTGCCGGCATCCAAATAAGCTTTTGCACGGTAATAATGTGCCTCGTTAGACAATTCCGGCGCCAGTTTAGTATCGGCCAGCAAATCTGTTGCGGCAAAGATAATCTCTTCCTCATTTCCCAGCATATGCGCACTGCGTAACATTCCGGTTTTTGCAAGCCGGCGACGCTCCATAGAAGCGGCTTTATCTTTCAATTGCTTGTAAATATGCAAGGCTTTTTCATAATCCTTCGCCGTATAAGCCATTTCGGCCCCATCAACATGGCATCTTCAGAATATTTGTTGTTGGGATATTCCAATACTTTATCCAAATGCCGGGCTGCACTTTCATAGGCTTTCTGATTATAGTCTATCAAACCGATATAATAGTTGGCATTCAGACTGAAAGCACCTTCGGGGAAAGTCTGTAAATAACGGTAAAGCTGTTGCGGGCCTCGGCGACCTCACCCCGCATATATACCCTTTCGGCAGCCACATAGGTCAATGAGTCACGCTCATTCACATCAAAGTTGGCACCGCCGGGGATAGTTGAAGCAAAATTGGCATACTCATCCACCTTATTCAAATCAATATAGATCGATTTCAAGTCACGCTGCGCCAAACGCGCCTCCTCACTGCCCGGATAACCGGCTATGACCTGCTTATAAGCCTGGATGGCTTCAGGATACTTGTCATCCTGATAGTATAGCAAACCGATCTCGTTAGCCGCCCGCCGTGCGACATTGCTCTCCGGAAATTTCTTCACCAGAATATTGAAACGGGCAATGGCATTGGCATTATCCTCCATCTGCACAAAAGCACGTCCCTGCTCGTAAAGGGCATCATCCATGTATTGTGATTCCGGATAATCCGAAATCAAGCGGTTCAACGTCTGCACTTTTCCATTGTAATCACGTTGCAAACCACGCACAAACGCCTCCTGATACAAAGAGTAATCCCCCAGTGACGGATCAATCTCCACCGCACGGGCATAATCCTGACGAGCCTGTTCAAAACGGCGGTCATAGAAGTTGCAGTCACCTATGCGGTTATAGGCATCTGCCTGCATGGTGCGTTCATTGATACTTCCCCTGTCCACAAAACGGGTAAACCAAGTGCCCGCATTTCCATAATTTTTCTGTTTGAAATAAGTATATCCCAAGTTATAGAGCGCCAAACCATATTCCTGTCCGTTCTTACTGGTGGCAAATTCCAGATACAAGCGGTAATCGTTACCCGCCTGCGGAAAACGGTCCAGACGATAATTGGATTCCCCCCTCCAGAAATAAGCGTCCGCCTTTGTCGCCTGATTGTATTGCCCCACAGCAAGCGATTGGTTGAAGAGCTCCAGAGCCTCCTGGAAACGGGCATTCGCAAATGCCTGTGTGCCCAGCCGGAACAAAATCTTCTGCTTGGCCTCCATAATGCGTGTGCCCGGATGCTCAATCTTTGCTATAGATTTTAAAGCAGCTTCATAACTGCGGGTATTCATATACACCTCTATCAAATAATCATTGACACGCTCCGTATAAGGTGAATTCGGGAACTCATTCAGAAAACGCTCAAACACGGTTACCGATTCGGCAAATGGAGAATAAGAGGTTTCATGAATACACAAAGCATAATTATAAAGAGCCTGTTCCTTTACTTTCGGATCAAAACTGAAATTGGCAGCCTGCTCGAATGCCATGCGTGCCCTGTTCCTCTCCTTCAAGTTCAAATAAGCCAGCCCCATGTGTAGATAAGCATTCTGTGACAAGGCATCATGTACCGAAGCCATTTCCCCCAAAGTAGCGGCAGCCTTGGAATAAACACCAGTATAATAATAACTCATACCGAGTTCATACAAAGGTTTACGCTGCGGGTGGGAAACACTTTCACGGTATCTTTCCAAAGGAGGTATCGCCGCTTGGTAATCATTCAATCCGAAACAAGCCTCTCCCCAAATCCGTTCCATCTGAGGAACATCCTTTTAGCCGGATATTGCTCCAGATACGCTTTTGCCACAGTACGGGCCTGCTGATAATTTCCTTTCACCAAATAAATCTCTCCTATATAATAAGGAACCAATGCTGCATATACGGCATCATTCTGCAAAGACTGGAAACTTTTCAGCGCCTTGTCATAGCGTTTCTCCACATAATCAATATAAGCCAGATTATAAACAGCGTCATCCTGATACAATGGGCTTACCTCTTTCAGCAAGGTAAACCATACAGCCGCTTCACGCAGATTGTCTTCTTTCAGATAAGAGGTGGCCAGACGCATGGCACAATCATCTCTTTCCTTATCAGGCAAAGCCTCCAGATCACACGACCGGAACAGGGCAATGGCCTCCTTGTATTTTCCCTCCATAAAATAAGCAGAGGCAATCAGTGACAGCACCCTGTTTTTATGGCGGGAATCAGGATATTTGTCCAAATAAGCCTGTAACAGCTCCATGCTGTCCCCGCCTTTCAACTCATATTCCCGGCATACCCGGTTATATTCCTTGTCACCTGCCACATCCTTGGGAGTGATCTGCTGCGCCATTCCTGCAAGGAACAGCCTCCCATCAATGCGGCCATCAATAAGGTTTTTCTTTTCATATCTTATCATTAAAGTTTATGTTCTTTCAAAAAACGCCGGACTCCTTCACGCACAGAATCCAGCCCGAATTCTTCGGGATTCACTTCATCCAACGGAAGCCAGAAAGACTCCGCCACATCATCCATCGCCTTTATCCGGCTGGTATCTTTCACTTTACAAAGAAAGAACAGATCCAATGTATGTACCAGAAATCCTGAATAAAGATAAGTGTTGGGCAATGAGAACTGATAAACAGCCTCCTCCACCTGCAAGCCGGTTTCTTCCAACACCTCGCGTGCCACACCTTCCTCGCCGGTTTCATGCATATCAATAAACCCGCCGGACAGGTCCAATGTTCCCTTCGCCGGTTCTTTTCCTCTGCGGCACACCAACAACTCATTCTTATCATTCAAGATAAAAGCTACAGTAGCGGCACTGGAATTGAAATAATACACAAAGCCACAATCAGCGCAACGCTTTGATTTCTCATTGTTCACTTCAAAGTGCGGCGAACCACACTTCGGACAATATTTGAATAGTTCCAACGGATGCATAATTACTCCTTTCTAAGTATAGACACCGCAAAGATAGCGCAAATGACAGATAATTCATTAATTAAATCTAAAAGAAGAAAGAGAAAACACAATTCTTAGTACATTTGTTAGCAAAACAAAACGTAAATTCTTACATGGAAATTGCCATTATTATCGCACTTATCTTATTAAACGGGGTATTCGCCATGTCCGAAATCGCCCTGATCTCAGCGCGTAAAAGTAGTTTGTCCAATGATATCCGTCATGGAAGCTCTACAGCGCGTATCGCTTTAAAGCTTGCCAATGACCCGGACAAGTTTTTATCCACCATCCAAATCGGAATCACCCTGATTGGTATATTGACCGGTATTTACTCCGGCGACGTGCTGGCCACCGATTTTGGGAACATACTGACTGACGCCGGCGTACCCGCCACATATGCCTATTTATTGGCTCAAACCCTGATTGTCATCCTGGTCACTTACCTCACTATTATCTTTGGCGAGCTGGTGCCCAAACGCATTGGCATGAGTGCCTCCACCCGTGCTGCCAAGCTATTGGCACGTCCCATGTACTGGCTGTCCGTCATCTCCTCTCCTTTTGTATGGATACTTGCCAAAAGCACTTCACTTATCTTCAACCTGCTGCATATCAACACAGCGGAAGAAAAAGTGACTGAAGAGGAAATCAAATCCATGATAGACGAAGGAACCGAGAACGGTGAAGTGCAGGAAGTGGAACAGGATATTGTGGACCGCGTCTTCTCTTGGCGACCGCAGTATCAACACCATCATGACCTATCGCAGCGACATCGTATCCATTGACATAGACATGAACAACAAGCAGCTGTATGACATCGTATGCCAACACCTGTACCAAGTTTACCCTGTAACTCAAGGAAACACCCTGGACAACATCATCGGAGTAGTTTACCTGAAAGACCTCTTCGGGAAGCTGAACAGTTGCGAATTCAATCTGCGTGATGTGATCCGTCCGGCACAATACTTCCACGAAAACATGGATGTATATAAAGTATTGGAACAAATACGCCAGCACAACATCAAATACGGATTAATCTGTGATGAATTCGGCAGTCTGCAAGGCATCATCACCATGAAGGACATTCTGGAAGCCCTGGTAGGCACCTTGCCCAGTGACTCGGAAGACCCCGATATCGTTCCCCGCAAGGACGGAAGCTGGTTGATAGACGGCCAATGTTCTTTCTATGACTTTCTGAGTCATTTCGAAATGGAGGATTTATACCCCGATTATAATTACAACACGTTGAGCGGCCTCATCCTGCAACAACTAGGCCACATTCCCAAGACCGGTGAATCCATGGAATGGAATGACTTCACACTGGAAATAGTCGACATGGACGGAGCCCGGATAGATAAAGTATTAGTAACACTAACCCATAAAAACGAAGAGGACAATTAACATGCTGCAAAGAGATTACATTATGCGGTTGCTTCAACAATTTTTCGAAGCATTGGAAAAGTTGGTAGAAGAAAGAGATAAAAAGGACGGTCCCGAGCTGCAATTGCAACTTCAAAGCATTTATCGTGCCTACTTCAATCATCCTTCCACCTTCTATTATGATCAGGATGCGGAATATATACTGAACGAGATGGGACAGAACTATGGTGGCGAGGAATTGCTCACGCGCATCGACATGTTATCCGAACTGCTCTATCAGGATGCTTTGTTGAAAGAGTCCGAAGAACAAAAATATTTGTTAAGAAAATCGCTATTCCTGTTGAACTATTTAGATACACATAGCGATACCTTCTCATTTGAAAGAAGAGGGAAAATCGGCGAAATAAAGAAGAAAATAGGTGATTAGCTCCTCTTATTGCACTTTTTTTCAAAGAAATCCTGTTTTTTCTTGCAAAATAGTAGATAAATTAAAAAGTATTCCTATATTTGCTTACAGATTGATAACATTAAAATCGGTATATTATGGAGAAAATTGATAGTCTCGACAGACAAATTCTAGAAATTATATCCCAAAATGCCCGCATCCCGTTTAAAGATGTCGCAGCAGAATGTGGAGTTTCACGCGCAGCCATTCATCAGCGTGTGCAAAGATTAATTGATTTGGGAGTTATTATCGGTTCAGGATATCATGTGAACCCTAAGAGTTTAGGGTATAGAACCTGTACATACGTAGGAATCAAGCTGGAAAAAGGTTCCATGTACAAAAACGTAGTGGCAGAACTGAAGAAGATTCCCGAAATTGTGGAATGCCACTTCACTACAGGTCCCTATACCATGCTGACCAAACTTTATTCACGCGATAACGAGCATTTGATGGACTTGCTGAACTCAAAGATTCAGGAAATTCCCGGCGTTACGGCTACCGAGACCCTGATCTCTGGAGCAGAGCATCAAAAAAGAAATACCCATTCAAAGCTAAGAAAGAATGGAATGGCTGAATGAATACCATTTAGGCGGTATTGCCATCGGCATTTGTACCTTTTTAATAATCGGTCTTTTCCACCCCATCGTGGTCAAGGCCGAATATTATTGGGGTACACGGTGCTGGTGGATATTTTGGTACTGGGCATAGCAGGCATTATAGGGACTGTGCTTATCAGTGACATCCTGATTTCCTCTTTATTGGGTGTCTTCTCCTTCTCTTCTTTCTGGACTATCAAGGAGATATTCGAGCAACGCGAACGCGTGCTGAAAGGCTGGTTTCCGATGAATCCGAAACGGAAACACGAATACGAATAGAAACTATTCTTTCCGGCCAAACCCTTTGCAATCCAATTAAAGGGCTTTTATTTCTTCTTCAGGAAGCCCTGTAGCCTGTACTATGACATCAGATGACACTCTCAAGTTTCGCGCATTCCTCATGCGCTCTTCGTAAACGTTCCCGCGATTCTAATATCATACGCATCCCGTGCCTGCAACATATCAAACAAAAATTATTTCACAACTTTATCCCCTGCTCCGTACTCTGCAAACTCTTCTTATTCCTATATTTGAAATTCTTTCCTTGCATATAATAATTGAATCCTAATGAAAAGCAGAAACTTCGGTCCTTCATCCTGCCGGATGAGAAATTGTAATAAGTTCCTTCGTGCGTAGTGGAATCATACCCCAAAGTGCCCAACAAATACCTCATATTTCCAGTAATTCCCAAATGTTTGTTCACACGCCAAGTTACCGTCAGTTCCGATTCAGACCCATAATGTTTCCGTTTGTTATTCACACCATAGCTGAAAGGCCGATAATTCCCATAAAGATTCCATGACAATCTTTTATAATGTCCATACGTATTAAGATTAACATAAAGAGAGCCCTTTCCATGCTGATGAGTATAGAAATGAGTATCATACCCTATATTTCCACCAAATGCAGATGGCGGAGGCAATGGTTCACCCTCTTTGCTAGGAGAGATGAGAAAAAGAAATAGTCATTGGGAACGCTTTGGTTTTCCATTAAGCCTTCGGCTTGGAAAATGGAACTTTTACAACAATCTGGTCCTTTCTAATGCAGGAGATCCTTATATCACGGAAAATATAACCCATAACAGCCACCTGAACACCCATATTGTAAATCAAAATATAGACCGTAAAAATATAAGAAGAATCAATGAAACATTCAGCATGTTATATGATATAACTACCCTGCAAAGCATCGGACTTAACTGTATGGTAAAACAGGCTGGAAGCACACTAAAATCTTCTTCTTTTCCGAAACACAAGAAACAGAAAAGGAATATACCTCTTCCTACCATAGTAAAGGGAAAGGGGATGACAAAATATATCAGGCTAGTTTGAACTATAATTGGAAATCAAAAAACGGAAAGAATACTTTGCAAACAGTTCTTGATTATTTGAAAAGTGACGAAACGAAAGAACTGAATCACCATTATCTTTATCAGTATCCGGAGAAAAACGAAGAGGATAATAAATGTAGCAACACCGGAACTGTTTCTGATTTATGGAAAGCAGAAATAAATTATATCTTCTTGCTCAACAAACATTCCAGGTTGAAATGGGGTGGCGACTATTATAATAACCATACCAACAACCAAATGTATTACGCATATCAGAGTGGAGAAGGATGGCAGAAAGAAGAACACGTAGAAGCGAAACAATATATCACAGCGTATACAATATGAATGCCGGCCTTTACAAATATTTCCTGGATCAAAAGTTCTGCATAAATTTATCAGTTTACGCTATTTTGAATAAAAGAAGAAATCTGACCACAATTACCAATAACAATCTAAGCAGAATAGAAGAAAATAATAAAACCCCTTATCAAGGAGCGTGCTTAAACCTTATATATAAGTTTGACTTTGGCAAGAAAGTAAAAGTAAAACGTGCGAAAAGCATACAGACAACAAGCGATAGTTATTTGCGTAAATAGTGATCAGGAAATTGTCAATTCTAGTACATTGATCTATTTATCCGACAGATAGTTTTAGCACCCATCTCAACCACACGTCAAGATACAATGAAGGAATTATTTCCTTCAAATCCTTCATCAGCGCATTACTTGCTGAATATAAATAAGTTGCAATGAAGGATCGCTATAGATATCCTTCATCTATTCTTCATGACAGTCTACTTTTAATACTTCAAGGAAACGTTCCAGGTTTTCTAAATCTATTTTCTGCCAAATCCATAATGATTCGTTTTTATACCCAAGATATAAGAACAAAAAAAGAAGAGAGACAATATAGAAGCGCGGAGACGCTTACATATTCCTTCAGCCCCGTTCCATCTCCAAAAACGCATCCCAAGGTGATGACTGTCTGGCAAAACACTCACATTTCATCAAATGACAACAACCGGACGAATAAGGTGTATCATCCGGTCGAAGTCGTTGTATCTTCCCTTCAAGTAAATTGTTTCACTTAAGTGATGATATTATATCACCCTAGTGATGAACTTTCATCACTAGAGTGCTCAAACTTCATCACTTAGGTGAAACAACTGAATCAAAAGGAAGATATCGTGTAATCAACCGAACGAAACAGCTTGTTATTCAGGATGTTTACGCTTAGTCACTTTTCTCTAAAACCCCACGAAAAACACTTGCAAAACGCTATTTTACACAGTATCTTTGTTCCAACGGAAACCTAAAACAACAAATAATGAATAAAAAGTTATTGAACAAAGTAATGAAGAAGCTTGCTTCCTCGAATGTAGTGATAAGTCCAACAGTGAAGAGTTCATCTACCTCATTATCAATGCAGAAGAAACCGGAAACGGAGAAAAAAAAAAAATTGGAACAATATTTGCTGAGCCGCTACCATTTTCGCTTCAACCTGCTGACGGAACAAACGGAATGTTGCAAAAAAGACGCTGACACACCTATATATAAGGTAATAAGCCAGCGCACACTGAACAGCCTGTGCCTGGAAGCACGTGCACGTCACATCAACTGCTGGGACAAGGATGTAAGCCGGTTCGTGAACTCGGAGCAGATGCCGGACTATCATCCGTTACTTTCCTATATGAACACCCTTCCCGAATGGGACGGCAAGGACCGCGTGACTCCGCTGGCACAACGCATATCTACGAAAGATTTCTGGGTGAACAGTTTCCACCGCTGGATGCTGGGCGTAACTGCCCAGTGGAGCGGACGCATGGCCCGGTGCGCCAACGCTGTGGCCCCCATGCTGGTGAGCAGCGAGCAAGGGAGATGCAAATCCACTTTCTGCGAATTGCTGATGCCCGATTCGTTGAAAGACTACTATACGGACAGCTTCGAACTGACCGGACAGGCAGGATGCGAGCAGAAGCTGGCTTTCTTCGGACTGATTAATCTGGATGAGTACGACCGTCTTTCACCACAGAAACTGCCATTGCTGAAAAATCTGATGCAGATGAAAAAACTGGATTTCCGCAAGTCGCACCGCTCGTCCTACAGCCATCTGCCCCGGATGGCCTTTCATCGGCACCAGTAACCGGAAAGCGCTGCTCACCGACCCCAGCGGAAGCCGCCGTTATTTCTTTGCCGAGGTAAAGGAGAAGATAGACTGCTCGCCACTGGAGCACAACAGCTTTTCGCCCAGCTGAAAGCAGAACTGACGAGGGAAAGCGTTACTGGTTCTCGGCGGAGGAGGAATCCGAGCTGAAACTGCGCAACCAGGCCTATTATGCCTTGCCTACCGAAGCGGAAATGATTCTCCATTGTTTCAGACTGCCGGAGAAAGGGGAAGACTTCAAACTTTACTCGGCAGTATTTGTTCAATATCCTGCTGAAACGATATCCGGCAGCCATGCGCGGCATCACGATAAACAAAATGGGAAGAATCATGAATTCCCTGAGCGGAACGGATGCATACCACAACAGGAAATATGTATAAACTGGTAGCTCTGGCCGGGTAAAAACATCCCTGAAGCTATTATGAAGGAATTTATAATGATTCCTTCATAATAGCCTTCTGTATATCAACACATTACCCTTCCATGAAGGATTTGAACAATTTTATCGCTTATTTTAATTCCGATGTACCACCATCTTCTTATTCCGGCCGGTAAACCTGCAAAGGCAGCTCACCTTCAAGGCTCCCAACGCATTATAAGCCAGCGAGCCCATCTCGTCTTCACCGGGCATCAGCACGACCGGCGCCAGATAATCAATCTGTTCCTTGAGAATCCCTACACAGTAATCACTATGGGCAATGCCTCCCGTCAGAATAATGGCATCCACCTGCCCACGGAGCGTGACATACATGGCCCTGCCTGTTTCGCCACCGTATAGAGCATCGCATCCAATACCCTTTATAAGGCTCCTCGCCTTCGGAAGCTTCCGGGCAATAGTCACCACATCATTCATACCCAGATGGGCAGTCAGCCCCTTTGCCATTCAGCATCTTCTTGATCTGCTTTAACGTATACTTACCGCTGAAGCACAATTCCGCCAACTGGTCGGCAGGAATGGTTCCCGCACGTTCGGGAGAAAACGGCCCCTCACCGTTCAAGGCATTGTTAACATCAATCACCCGTCCTTTGCAATGGGCACCCACCGATATGCCACCCCCCAGATGCACCACAATCAGATTCAACTCTTCATAATGTTTCCCGATGGAAGCGGCATATTTACGCGATACCGCCTTACTGTTCAAGGCATGGAAGATGGAAATGCGCTCTATCTCCGGTATTCCCGTCAGGCGGGCGGCCGGTTGCAGCTCGTCTACCACTTCGATCGGCAATGTAGGCGGGACAATGGCATTCCCGGGCTATTTCATCGGCAATCAGCGCGCCCAAATTACAGGCGTGCTCCCGGGCGTTGAGCAAATCGTGTTTCATCTGTTCGTTAATGGCATACACCCCGCCGGGCGTAGGCTTCAGCAGACCGCCACGGGCAATGACGGCATCAAAATCCAACGGAATATCCGCCTCGGCAAGCAATCGCAATACAAAGTCCTTACGGTACGCATACTGTTCGTTGACGTGGTGAAACTCCGACAAGTCATCCGCAGTATGATGGGCCCCTGCCGCCCACACCGGCTTTTCATCGATGAAAAGGGCTATTTTGGTAGAAGTAGAGCCCGGATTAATCACAAATATTTTCATAGTTTCAATAATTTATCAATTTGCGAATGAGCCAAAACCATGCGGCAACACAGCACAGCCAATTGACACACCGGCAAATTGGCACATTGCCACATTATTTATCCGGCCACGCAGGCCAATGCCAGACTGTAATATTTCGAATTACCGGAATCGGCACGCGACGGAACCACTACGGGAGAGGCCGTACCTCGCAACATACCTGCCATGTTGGCGTCACCAAACAATGACACCGTTTTATAGAATGTATTTCCCGACTCGATATTGGGAAAGATCAACAAATCCGCATGTCCCACCACCGGCGAGCTGATTCCTTTCACCTCACCGCTATGCGCATCACATGCCGTCTTCACATCCATGGGTCCGTCCAAGTACATGTTTCCGTAAGCACCGGCGGCGGCACGTTCCTTTAAAGTCACATAATCCAGTGTATGAGGGAATTTCTCGTTTACTTTTTCCGTACAATGAATCAAGGCCACACGGGAGCTTCTATTCCCATGCGGCGGCATACCTCCAGATCATACCGCAGCATCGCCTCGAATTGTTCCAAGGTAGGACGGGGAATGACCGCTGCATCCGAGAAGAACAGCAATTTCTTGTACATCGGGATCTGTGCCACCGTGATATGGCTCAGCACATTCCCTTTCGGCAGGATACCATGTTCCTTATTAAGCACGGCCCGCAATAAATTATCCGTATTGATAATCCCTTTCATCAACACGTCCGCATGTCCCTCACGTATCAGCGAAACAGCTTCCTGGGCTGCTTTATCGGGACTTGTCGCCTCGTATACTTTCACATGATCCGGATATTGAAGGCGGATATATTCCGAGTTCAGCAAATGGGGCGTATCCGCCACCAATAAGAAATCGGCAAAGCCTTCGTGCAAACTGCGGGTTATAACGTATTCGGTATGAGGGTCATTGGGGCAAACAACCACCACACGTTTCCGCTCTTCAACGAACGCAAACGGCATATCAGGCCGGCGAAGTCTTGTATAGGTTCCATGGTCATTAGATTTTTAGCAAATATGAAAAATAAATCTGAATTTATCCCTATCTTTGCTTAGTTTCTATGAATAATTTAACTTATGAAAACGTTTCAAACATTTGACATTTCAGCCGAGTACGATGCCATACACCGCACCTTTCCCGCCACAAAGATGCTCCAGTCATAGGGCTTACCGGAAACTTCCAGGAAGGCGCATGTACTTTGCTGGAAGGATATTTCACTTCCATTCTGAAAGCAGGAGGTATTCCTTTCATTATTCCTCCTGTTGACGAAACTAACAGTTTGATAAACTCACTGAATGCATTGGATGGCTTGCTACTGACCGGCGGTGCGGATATCAATCCCTTGTTCCTTGGAGAAGAACCGATAAAGGAATTACACAGCATAAATCCCCGGAGGGATCGTCAGGAGTTATTGCTTGCCAAACTGGCCGCCGACCGGCAGATACCGATTCTGGGAATATGCCGCGGCATACAGGTGATGAACGCCGCTTTGGAGGCAGCCTGTATCAGGATATCCACGTACAGATGGAAGGGGAACGGATCAAACACGATCAGGATTTGGGACGGGGATATGCCTCGCATACGGTCCGGATAGAGAAAGATTCCTTACTCTATAAATTGTTTGAAACAGAAATATTGCCGGTCAATTCGTTTCACCATCAGGCGGTAAAGGAGGTTGCGCCGGGTTTCAGGGTAACTGCCCGCTCATCCGACGGAGTCATTGAAGCGATGGAATCTACCGAATGCAAGTCCATGATGGGAGTGCAATGGCATCCGGAATGTTTCATTCTGGAAAACAATACCTGTATGATGCCGGTATTCCACTGGCTTATACAGGAATCCACTTCTTTCAGAGAAGCCAAAAAACTTCACAGCCGCATGATAACGCTGGATTCACATTGCGACACCCCATGTTCTTCGATCAAGGAATAAACTTCGCCACCCGTGACAAGAAAATCCTGGTAGACCTGCATAAGATGACGGAAGGACATCTGGACGCAACCATCATGGTGGCTTACCTGAAGCAATTGGAACGTACCGATGAAGCCTTATCGGCCGCTACTGCCAAAGCAGACCGCATCCTGAACGAAATAGAGGAGATGGTTGCCAAGAAGTACAGCCGTAGATATAGCATATACTCCCGCTGATCTGTGCCGTTTGAAAAAGCAGGGAAAAGGCTGTCATGCTGGGCATTGAAAACGGATATGCCATTGGCAAGGATATCACGAATGTAGAACGTTTCCGCCATCGTGGCGTGGTGTACATGACACTTTGCCACAACGGAAATAATGATATCTGCGGCTCTGCCCGTTATAATGAGGAAGGACTGGGCGTAAGCACATTCGGTGAACAGGTGATAAAGAAATGAACCGTGTGGGAATGATGGTAGATGTTTCTCATGCCGGAGAGAAAAGTTTCTATGATGCACTGGCAATCAGCGGCAAACCGATCGTAGCCTCTCATTCTTCGGCCCGTGCCCTTTGCGACCATCCGCGCAATCTGACGGATGACCAATTGAAAGCATTGGCAGCCAAGGGGGGGGTGGCACAGGTATGTATGTATGGCGGATTCCTGCGCAAGAACGGAGAAGCTACCATCAAGGATGCCATCGAGCATCTGAACCACATGGTAAATGTCATGGGCATAGAACATGTAGGGATAGGAACCGATTTTGACGGTGACGGCGGCATCACAGGCTGCGCTTCGGCATCAGAATTGATAAACTTTACACGCCGGCTGCTGTTGGAAAGATACAGTGAAGAAAATATCCGCCTCATTTGGGGTGGAAACTTCCTGCGCGTTATGGAAGAAGTACAAAGAAAATAACGTAACTTTGCGGCGCAGCCCCCTTCCATATAAAGGATAATGCACAAATAAATAACAGAAGAATAAGTATGAAGATAAGAAATGTTTTAGTAATCCCGTTCTTGCTGCTTGTATTGACAGCCGTTTCGTGCGGAAACAGTAAAAGCAGAAACGACCGGACAGAAACCGTAGACAAAGAAGTGATCAAGGCTCCCGAATTCAATGCAGACAGCGCCTACCAGTACATTCAGGTACAAGCAGACTTCGGTCCCCGTGTTCCCAACACACAGGCGCACAAAGAATGTGGGAATATCTGGCAGGACAATTGGAAAAATTCGGCGCCAAGGTTTACAATCAATATGCCGATCTGATAGCATACGACGGTTCGATACTGAAATCACGCAACATTATCGGTGCTTACAAGCCCGAAAGTAAAAAACGTATCCTGCTTTGCGCCCATTGGGACAGCCGCCCGTATGCCGACAATGATCCCGACCCGAAGAATCACCATACTCCTATACTGGGAGTGAATGATGGTGCCAGCGGTGTGGGGGTGCTGCTGGAAATCGCCCGTCAGATACAGAAGGAACAACCTGCCCTAGGTATAGATATCGTATTTTTCGATTCGGAGGATTATGGAATTCCCGAATTTTATGACGGCAAGTACAAACAGGACACTTGGTGTCTTGGATCACAATACTGGGCACGTACCCCACATGTTCAGAACTATAATGCACGCTATGGAATCTTGCTGGATATGGTAGGAGGAAAAGATGCCACGTTCTATTATGAAGGTTACTCGGCCCGCACCGCCCGTTCCGAAATGAAGAAAATCTGGAAAAAGGCACATGAGCTGGGATATGGCAAATATTTTGTAAAAGAAGACGGGGGCGAGACGGTGGACGACCATATCTATGTCAACAAGTTGGCGCGTATCCCGTGTGTGGACATCATTAACTATGATGCCGACAATCCGCAAAGTTCTTTCGGCTCTTTCTGGCATACGGTAAACGATACGATGGAAAACATTGACCGTA
>SCPO01000011.1_pt1 | contig 21916 bp, 20 predicted proteins | sample 6106821 | NCBI WGS metagenome assembly SCPO01 (sample SAMN10720448, study PRJNA508395) | human gut metagenome | isolation source: Participant 2 stool, 0 month | host: Homo sapiens | collected 2017 | reverse complement strand
AATCCTTACTTCGGATACAAGGAGGGCGTAACCAAGGAACACAGAAGATGGGCTCCGCGCCAGACTGCAGAAATGGCAGAAGACGGTGTGCCTTTCGATGAGCGCAAGTTCGGTATGGGACAGGGTCTCCGCCCTCAGCTCGTCAACTTCGTACGCTCTGAGCGCATTCTCATCAAGGACGTAAAGATGATCAACTCGCCTTTCTGGGTGATGCACCCTCTGCTGCAAGGACATCACGGTAGACGGCGTAACCGTCATTGTACTTCGTTCAGTTACGTATTGCTGAGACGGATGCGACCCTGAAGCATGCGAGAATGTACTCATTCAGAACTGTATCTTCCACACCGGCGACGACTGCATCGCCATCAAGAGCGGACGAAACAACGACGGTCGTCTCTGGAACAAACCATCTAAGAATATCATCATCCGCAACTGTCGCATGGAAGACGGACACGGTGGCGTAGTCATCGGTTCTGAGATTTCAGGCGGATGCGAGAATGTATACGCCGAGAACTGCGAGATGGACTCTCCTCATCTGGAGCGCATCCTCCGCATCAAGACCAACAACTGCCGCGGCGGACTCATCCAGAACATCCACATGCGCAAGGTTACCGTAGGACAGTGTAAGGAAGCCGTACTCAAAATCAACCTCGACTATGAGCCAAGAGGGCTACCGCGGATTTGAACCTACCGTGCGCAACGTGAGCATGGAAGATGTTACCTGCCAGAAGAGCAACTACGGTGTGCTCATCATCGGTGGAAACAAGGTAGAAAACGTATACGACATCCATGTAAAGAACTGTAAGTTCGACGGTGTCATCAAGCAGCCTACCAAGGTTCGCAAACAAGACAAGAAACGTGAAGTTCGACAACCTCATCATCAATGGTTCACTGGTTCTCAACAAGGAAGACCGTCCTTACCAGACCTACTCAGAGTGGCTCACCCACAGCGAGATGCAGCGCGTGCCTCAGTCTTACCTGCTCGACTTCAGCAAGAAGCCAAAGTGGAGCTACGTAATGGGCATTGAGATGGAAGGTATGCTCGACACCTACCTCCATTACAAAGGCGGAAAGAGCACCTTCAAGGGAGCTGATGCCGAAGCCAACAACGAGGCAATCATCAACTACCTGAAAGAATATCCAGCCAAGATGATTGACGAAAGGGGAAACATCACAGGCTACAAATATGAGGATTTCAACCTCGACAATGTGCGCACAGCGAAGTTCATCCTCCGCATGCACAACCTCTTCCCTAGCAAGAGCAGCGAACTGGCGCTGAAGACGCTCTTCAAGCAGCTGCAGAACCAGCCTCGCACCAAGGAAGGCGTTTACTGGCACAAGGCTATTTACGCCAACCAGGTATGGCTCGACGGCATCTTCATGGGTCTGCCTTTCTACTGCAACTACGCTGTACAGAACCTCAAGCCAAAGAAGGCGAAGAAGATTCTCGACGATGCGGTAGACCAGATTGTGAAGACCGACCTGCGTACCTACGATGAGAAGACTCAGCTCTGGAAACATGCATGGGACGAGACCCACAGCCAGTTCTGGGCAAACAAGGAAGACGGAAAGAGCCAACATACTTGGGCAAGAGCCCTCGGATGGTACGTCATGGCAATGACCGAATGCCTCGATGCCATGCCTGAAGATTATGCTCGCCGCGGCGAAATCATCACCTTATTAAATAAGGCCATGAAGAGCGTGGTGAAATACCAGGATAAGAAGACGGGCGTATGGTACGACGTGATGGACGTAAAGGATCCTCGCAACTACCTCGAGAGCACCGCTTCAAGCATGTTTGCCTATGTTCTCCTCAAGGGTTACCGCAAGGGATACCTCGGCAAGGAATATCAGGAAGCAGGTATCAAGGCTTATGAGGGAATCCTGAACAACTTCATCCAGGTAAATCCTGACAAGACCATCAGCCTTACCCGCTGCTGTGCTGTCAGCGGACTCGGTCCTGGCCCTGGTCCATACGTCAAGAAGCCAAACTTCAAGCGCGACGGCAGCTTCGACTATTACATGAGCGAACCAATCCGCGACAATGATGCCAAGGGCGTAGGTCCTTTCATCTGGGCTAGTCTGGAAATGGAAATGCAGGGACTGAATAAGTAAAACTTAGTTTATAGTTTACAGTTTACAGCGACTTCACCGTATAGCAAGATTGCCCTATAAACTATTAACTCTAAACTGTAAACTGAATTTAAAACTATTAATTGAATTCTCACCGATGGAAAAGAAAATATTCACAACAATGGCAGCAGCACTCATGAGTGCTGCTGCTTTGGCACAAACTCCAGCCTTTCCGGGCGCAGAAGGTCACGGAAGATATGTAACCGGCGGAAGAGGTGGAAAAGTAGTACACGTAACCAATCTCAATGACAGCGGAACAGGTTCTTTCAGAGAGGCTGTCAAAACGGGAAAGAGAATCATCGTCTTCGATGTGGCTGGCGTCATCGCCCTGAAGTCTGAGCTCAAGATAGGTGACAACATCACCATCCTCGGACAGACTGCCCCATCTCCGGGCATCACCCTCAGATATTACACCGTTCAACCGGGCAACAACAACATCATCCGTTTCCTCCGCATACGCCGCGGAGAGGAGAAGGATATCAATGACGGTGCGGATGCTACCTGGCAGCGCAACAAGACCGGCATCATCTTCGACCACTGTTCCTTCAGCTGGAGTATCGATGAGGTGGCTTCATTCTACGACAACAACAATTTCACCATGCAGTGGTGTACCGTTGCCGAAAGTCTCACCAATCCGGGCCACTCTAAGGGAGCACATGGTTACGGAGGCATCTGGGGCGGTAAGCTCGCCAGCTTCCACCACAACTTCGTAGGCCATCTCACGAACCGCGGTCCCCGTTTCAATGGCGCAAGATACGGATGGACAGGCTACACCAGCAACAAGGATTACGATACATATCAGTGGAAGAACACCGTGCAGGCAGAAAACGTAGACTTCCGCAACTGCGTGATGTATAACGCACAGGGTACCTGCTACGGAGGGCCGGGCGGCGGACAGATCAACATCGTGAACAATTACTACAAGGCTGGACCAAGCCACAGTTTAAAAAGTACAACCCTGAACGGCCTCAAGGTAAGCGTAAGCTCCGGCAAGGAACGTGGAAACCAGGACCGTATCACGCAAGTAACCGTATCAACAAGTGGAAATTCTGACAAGAATCATCCTGAGTTCTACGGCATGACCAGCCGTTACTTCATCAACGGAAACACCACCGAAACCACCAAGGGTTCTGTTACCAAGAACAAGGACTGGAAGGGTGTGATATACGATGATGGAACCTATACTTATAATGGCGAGGAATATTCTGCTGACAAAAAGAATTTCTACGGAGATGCCGTAGCCCACCAAACCATCAGTGGTGTTTCTTGTGTCAAGATCAAGATGGACGCTGCTGCTCCAACAGGAGAAGTTACCACCCACTCTGCTGCCGAAGCATTCAGTAAAGTACTGGCATACAGCGGAGCCTCACTCTACCGCGATGAGATTGATGCGCGCTACATGGAAGAGGCAAAGACAGGTACTGCCAAGTACAAGGGAAGTATTACCAAATCACCTGGCATCATCGACAAGGTATCAGATGTAAACGGCTACACCGAGGCAAACTTCGGCACCGCTTCTCGCCCTGCCGACTTCGACACCGATAAGGACGGCATTCCTGATGCATGGGAGACAGCCAATGGTCTGGATCAAACGACGCCACAGATGCCCTCACCTACTCGCTTGACAGCAAGGAGTACTACACCAACCTTGAGGTTTACGCCAATTCTCTGGTTGAGGACATCATGAAGCAGGGCAATGCTGATGCAGAGAACAAGGTAGATGAATACTATCCTGCATGGAAGAAACCTACAGGCATCTCGCAGATCATCACCTCAATCCCAGTGAATTAGCCGAAGTAAAGTATTACAGCCTCAACGGCACCCTCCTTTCTGCTCCTCAAAAAGGCATCAACATCCGCAAGATGCTGTTTCAGAACGGAAAGACCGTAGTGGATAAGGTAATAAAGGAATAAAACTTCTTATAAAAAAAGGGCATCCCCATGTTTGGGAATGCCCTTTTGTTTTATATGTATATACAATCTGTTACTTTACATACTTCTTACCGTTCTTGATAATCAAGCCCTTGGCAGAAGAAGAAACCTCCTGACCAGCCATATTATAGGTCTTACCATTCTTCTTGGCTGCAGCAGCGTTTACTGAAGAGATGCCAGTGCTAGTGCCTATCGTATACTTAAAGCCAAAGAAGCCCATTTTAGTACCTGCAGCAAGCACATAGTATGTACCACCAGCAGCAACGTTGAAGGTTACTATACCATTAGACTTTGCGGCAATAATATTTTCATTTTTCTCGTTCAGTGTGAATTTCTGAGATTCACCATCCTTTGCGCTTGGCAAATTATAAGAACCAGGAGTCACCTCAGCAAAATCAGCATCCAAAATATGGAAACCTTTAGTTGCTCCCATCTGTATAGCTACAGTTAAAGTTCCTGCATTTGCAGTCTCGAACTTATAAACACATCCAGTTGGCGCAGCTCCTTTCACCAACTTACCATTGTTCTTACCACATACGTAAGCAGTAAAATCACCATCAGCCCAATTATCGGTAGCCTTACCATCTGCAAAAGCAGTACCAGCATTCTCCATATAAGTCAAAGTGACATTTTTTACTGACGTAATCTTATCACCAGCATTTACCTTGTCACCTACCTGCACAGCATAAGTTCCCTAAGCATTAACACTAGCAGCCAAAGCTACGGCTACAATAAGAGTAAAGAATTTCTTCATAATCGTTTTATTTTAAGTTTATATACTCAATAGTTCGTTAATAATTCAATAATGTGCTAAGCAGCTATACGCTGTAAGCACGAGAGATCTTTGAAAATCTTGCTAATTAAAGTTCGGTTCGGGGTGTACCCACTTGCTTTAAAAATTCGTTTCACCAGATAAATATTGGTCATCAGTGACTTGAATGAAGACATAGAATATTCCATTCCCATCTCCTTCATAGTTACCTTGGCAACATTTAGTGATGTGAACGAAGCATTGAAAGCAAAATCGAGTTTCCACTTATCGCGAGCCTGGCAGTCCATAAGACCAGTATAGCCTTTGGCGTCACGAAAGCAAAATTCGATCTGGAACCTGGTTCTATAATAAAGAAGTACCTCTTCACCCGAAAGTGAGGGGTCTGTAGAGAAGAATAGTTTCTTCTTGCCATTCGGCATCTGCCAGATGACAAGTCTAACTTTACACCTGAGTGCCTTGGAATAGGCTATCAAAGTATAAGCTGTTCCTTCTATATCTTTCATCTCCATCTTCTCCATTCGAGTGAGGTCAAGATTCTTCATATCAATCTTGCCATCCTTGGTCTTGGGGCGACCACGTTTTCCAGTACGTGGACCAGCATAGACATAAAAGAGACAAGCATTGTCACGAAAGCGGCTTATCAAAGAGAACCCTTCTTTTTTTATCCCATTAACAAATGTACTTGTAGAAGTAAGCATCTGCAACTATGAGGGTTGAGAGTTTAAGAAGTTCCTTGCGGTAACGCTTAATGACGCTGATATAGAAATCTACCATAGTCTTGTTTCTAAGACTCAGTTCTTTATTACTTAGCGACTGGTGTGCTTTTAACATCATGCAGTCTTTGGCATCAATATAAATGAGGACAATACCCATGATTTCGAGACCATGTTTAACAGACTGTGCACATCCCGACCAAAAACGACCGATATGTGGAGTCTTCTTGCCAGCTTTGCTGATGTAGCTGGGATCAATGGCAATAGCCCATCTTCCCTGTTTACCAAAGAAGCGCTTGGCAAGTGAGACATTAAGTTTGAGCCAGTCAATGCTTTTCGACTTTTTTAAGCCGAATGCGTTGCGATAGGTTTGCTCAACATGCGAGCCATACCTCCCCATTTGGGTGAAATTTATCTTTCTTGGTATTACCATGAACAAAATTATCACCTCGATGAGTATTTTCTCGAAACTTTTTGTTAACTTTGCAGCCGAATCTTCAACTGCATCTTTAAAGATATCCATATATTGGTCAAGTCCTGTATTCATATAATTTTGCGTTTGTTGTGATTTGCAAAGTTACTGAAAATCAGCGACTTGACCAACTTTATAATTAAGTTTTCATAAGCACTTCTTAATATAAGTTATTGATTTACAGACGATTAAATATTAATTTAACGCAGTATTATATACTGAGTCCACTTTAAAAAGGGACATATTTTGAATCCAGTCTGGCCAGTGTGGTCATTCTGAGTGAAACATAGCAATCGGCTCCGCTGGTGAATATCTTTCGAGAAATCGCTTTGAAAGAGCCGAAAGCTCTAATAGGCCCGAAAAGGGCAAATATCGATCTTTGAAATGTTGAAATCTGGAATTTTACCATCCTTCGGAGGTTCATCCACATACATCTGCTATATGCATGCATACGATGTTTGAGCAAACCCCTATATCGGGTCTTGCCATTACGTGTATGAAAACTGTATTGGAACATGGCAGCTTCTACGTTATTCCGTTTATGCTGTTCCTCCAAAGGAAGGCTTTCTATCTGCTTCCTTAGCTGATAGGCTTTAATGTCTTTGTCTTCAAAGTAACGCCAACCGGTTTTGTTGTTCCATGGGATTCTCCATCGCTTTCTGGAGCTTTGTGACGGCTTTGACGGCCTCATAGGTGTTGCCAGTAGCAATTTCCCTGATGGTCAGACCATCCTCGTCATGTGGTATCAGTTCCCATCTACAGCCACCTTGCATCTTACCTGTCTTGAGTTGCATGGCATTGTGGTTCTTTGCAAACTCTCGATTGTCTGGACTTTGATAGGCACCATCTGCATACAGGTCTTCAATGGTAGAATCCGTGACACGTTCACTGTTTTCCACAGCCTCCTGAAGGAAATGGCAGTCTGCAAATACTGCAGTTTCAACCTGAACGGAAGTGATGATGTTAGGCTTGCCTTCCTCTACAGTCTCTGTGATGTTGGTCACGTAGCCTTGCACCTTCTGGTCATTCTTGGCACGATAGGTTGCATCAGGATCGTTAGGATTCTGAAGACTGTCTGCCTTTACCTCCTTCTTGTCTCGAAGAACAGCCTTTCCGTCCTTTACGGCATACTGTTCAGCAAACAGACGTTGAAGAAGATCATGTGCAGGGGAAGTGGCAGGAAAAGTTGCCAGCATCTCCATGATGAAATTGCCAATTCTGGCAAGATTGCTCTGAAGCGTATCGGAATCAGAGCGGTAAACGGTCTTGGAGGAATCCTCTTTCAAGTATTCCTTTGCCCGCTCTTCCTGCTCTGGGGATAGGTCGGAAAGCGTGCATGTCTTGAGGAACTTGACCAAAGTTGTATGTATCAGTTCATAACGAGACTGGCGAGCGATATTGCTGCCGATAAGCTTACTATCCATACGGACGCACTTGCCTGATATCTTGAGAAGACGTACCTGATTGCCAGCAAGCTGTTCGAAGCAGAACTGCATCAGATCTATACCAGTTCTTTCCTGATATTCGCAGATGCGGCGGCGAAAAAGATAATAGGTATCTATTGATGGAGTAACATCTGTCAGAAGTTCCATGCCAAGAGCCTTTCTGGTAAGAAGATCAAACTCGCACTTCTCGAACAGATCCTCATCACTACAACCGAAGCCCTCCTTCAAGGCAGACATAGCTACGAGAATGCGAATGGAGGCATTTGGGCGGCCGCACTTCTTGCCTTCTGGGAACAAAGGCTTGAATATCTCCTCGTTAATCTTGGTTGTCACGAGACTATAGAACTGGTTATACCATGCGTTGGGGTCAGAATACTTCTTTGAAGCACGACTTCCTAACTGCATTAAGGGAGCCGTGAATATATCTAACTGAGGATTCGGATCTGTCTTTTAAACATAGTCATTCTGTTTGATTGATGGTATAAAGATACGAAAAACATTCCAGATTACGACATAAATCAGAGATTATTTTCGTGAAATATAAACATTTTAAACAGGCCTTACTTTTAAAGTGGGCTCACTCCATGACTTTCGTAAAGGCAACTAATCGCCATGTCCGTGAGACCTCCTCGGATAAGGGCTTATTCTTTCCATATTATACCCACTTCATTTACACCAACCATTCCGAATAGCTATAGGACTTTGATTTGTGTGGCAATCTCATCCATGGTTAAATGCCTTATATGAAGTTTCTCTACGTTAGGTCAGATGTTTGCCGCCAGCTTCTTTCAGATTCCACCTCGCAGTGGACACCCTTGCTATTGGCTATACAATCCCGCTATTAGGGCTTGTTAGGGACTTGCACCCATTAGAATAAGCTCATGCCGAGCATACAACCAAACGGGCTGAAGAGACAGCTGCCCCTTCAGCCCGTTGCAGAACTATATACTAAAGTACAGTATTTTATCCTTCCTTTATCTTCCAATCACTAATTGTCCGCTGATTACTATCGTAATTAACACCAATTTTGAACAAGCGTTTACCATCAGCAGAATATGGAATCAGATATCCCTTTTCATCTATCTGTTTGATTGCTTCTTCGGCAGAACCATCATACTTCAATTCGAAAACAAATACAGCATCAGGCATATATACCACTGCATCAGCCCTGCCTATTGCACTATCCTCCTCTACCCTCATATGGGCGCCCATCAGGTTGAAGATAAGATAGAACACCGTCTGAAAATCCCGTTCGTTCTTATTGCTCAAACGGTTGGAGATGCTGGCAAGATATGCTTTCAATCGAATCATTGCTCCCTCTACATCTCCATCATAAAGCATTTCCAGGAAATCACCCACCAGGCTGTTATTATCCAAAGATATTGGTGAAAGATAGTTAGGTGCAAGACTCTTGAGCATACCAATCTTTACCTCCCTGTTAGGATATTCCAAAGTATAACGATGCAACATCGGATTATACTTCTTGATGGTGAGATAACCGCTCTGATAGAGCAACGGAAGCGCAGAAGTCATCATTTCCGGCGAAACATCAAAGTCATCCACATCACATGATTTCTTCTCAATATCCATCACATTGACGTGATACTTCTGCAATGTCTTAATAAGATAAGACGGAGTACCCGAGCCAAACCAGTAAGGAGCAATATCCCGTGCATTCAGTGCCTTTACCAGGCTGAACGGATTGAAAACATCTTCAGATTTCTTACTGAAATGATAGCCGTCGTAGAATCTTGTCAGCTCTGCCAGGCACTCCTCATACGTCATACCTAGGTCTTCTCCCAAAGCCTCAATATCCGGTTTCATCTGCGTGATAAGCTCCGTCTTGCTGATACCGCAGATGGCGGAGTACTGGTCGAACATGCTGATATTGTCGAGGTTATTCTGCTCGCTGAAGATGCTGAGCTGCGAAAACTTGGTGATACCCGTGATGAAGGTAAACTCCAGGTATGGGTCGAGCTTTTTCAGAGGACTGTAGAAGTTCTGCATGATGCGGCGGAGGGGCTGCAGGTTCTCCTTCTCATGTACCACATCCAACAATGGGGCATCATATTCATCGATGATGACAACCGCCTTTTCGCCCGTTTGCTCATAAGCACGCTTTACGATACCATCCAGTCTTTCATTAGGATAATTTTCACCTTCTCCCTTACCGTATAGCTTTTCATAGGGCAAAAGCTGCAGATTCAGATAACTGTTCAAGGCATCAGCATCAAAGTGCTTGGCACCGCTCATATCAAAATGAAGCACAGGATGCTTCACCCAATCCTTCTCATAATCAGCTATTGCCAATCCCTCGAAGAGTTCCTTTCTACCCTCGAAATAAGCTTGAAGAGTAGAGGCAAAGAGCGACTTTCCGAATCGTCTTGGACGACTCAGAAAGACATACGACATCTGCTTTTCTCTGAAATCCACGATATATTGGGTCTTATCTACATAGAGATAACCTTTCTCACGGAGTTTTTCGAATGTCTGTATCCCCACAGGGTATTTATTTACTATTTTTGCCATAATCTTACAAACTTTACGTTTTGCGCGGCTAAATTACAAAGAAAATCTGAATTAACCAAAGAAAAAATCAAATAACTTAACTTTCACTTATCAAGAAATGAAAGGAGATAAGGAAGTACTGTAAAGATAGCAAGTATTGCCCCACACGCCCTGGGCTAGGAGCTTTTGGACCTTCAGCCCGTTCTTGAACCACTTGCGAAAGTTCTGTGATTTATTATTATAATTTGGTTTAAAATTCGTTTGTTTACGCCTGCAAAAGTACGACTTAATTCTCATTTGGCAAAAGGAAAGAGAGATAAAAAGACGGAAATGTACGAAAACGATTGCGTAGCTTTTACAACAAAATTGAAACAAAAAGTTCTTAAATAGAAATAATAAGTGTATTTTTGCACCAACAAACTTAAAAATGTAAACATTAGTGTCCCGTTAAAATTGGGACGAGTTTAATATTAATCAAATAGCCCCGGAATGAGGGGACCAAATTGCTCTTTGACATCATTGGAATAAGTCTTATCGAACAGTTCCCTGAGCGGTATTTTGTCCGTCAAAGGAAACTGCTCATAAAAGACTTATTTTCAATGATTTCAAAGAACGATTAGTCCACTTTAACGGGACGGTAGTGAATAAAAATAATAAGTACAACAACCTAAAAAGGCAAACAAATGAAAAAGGATCTACTCAGATTTGGGCTCTCACTCATAGCCCTGTTTGTTATGGTAGTGGCAAATGCGCAAACCTACCAAAACAAAGAAGCTAGCGTTTCATGGCCGTTTAATGACGCCAACTACGCTACAAAGTACACAAAATCACCAGAAAATGGTTTCAGTCTGGTTTCCGTAAACACCGGTGACTTGAATTATTCTCTCAAGACATCACAGACTACAATAGACGAAGACGGAAACAAGATGGTCATGGCTGGTTTCGGTCCTGTTGGTACAACAAAAGCCGTAGAATGGACCGTTAAACCTAGCAAGGGACTTACATTTACCCCAACCTCTATCAGTACCTACGTAAACCGATTCGGTACAGATGCAGAAAATGGAGTAACCGTAACCGCTAAACTTAGCGACGGAACTTCTGTAGACTTGGGTAATTTCACTGCATTAAGAGATAACAAGACAACAGAGTCTGACAAGTTTTCGAAAAATGAAAACCTGACCAACCACATCGTCATCCAGCTCACTGCCGACCAGCAAGCCAAACTGACATCAGCTGAAGGCTTCACGCTGAGCTGCACCGTTGGCGTTGGCTCTACTAAGCAGCAAGGCTTTGCCGATGTACACATCAATGGTCTTCTGAACGGAACCATTGAAAAGGTTGCACAGTATACTCTGTCAGCTGTTGTATCAAATGCAGGAGCAGGAACCATCAAAGTATCTCCTTCTGGTACAGTATTTGACGCAGAAACACAAATCACCGTAACTGCGACAAAAAATTTCGGCTACAAATTTGTCAATTGGACAGATGCCAATAATAAGGTAGTATCTACAGATGAAGAATATACCTTCTCTATCTCTGCCAACACAGCATTGAAGGCAAACTTTGAGAAGATAAACACCTACGCTTTGGATTACATGGTAGAAGGTGGTGCAAAAGACTATATGGTAAGCGCAACTCCTGCCCCAACCGTTGTTAACGGAAAGAATATGTATGAAGAGGGAACAGAAGTAACCCTCACAGCCAGCAGCAACGACATCCTCACCTTTACCAACTGGAATGATGGTGAAACAGGAGCAGAACGCAAAATAAAGATGAATGCCGACCAGGCATATACAGCTGCATATTCTGCAAAAGATTTCATCGCAGGCTGGGACTTCTATAAGTCAGCGAGAGAAGGTCGTACAGCAGACTTCGCTGCAGAAGACAACGATGTAGACCAGCTCATCCTGCGCGATGCCGACGGAAATACATACCCATGGCTCGACAAGAGCAATAGTGCTGGCGGCTACGAAGGAAAAAATGCAGCCGTAAACTGGACCACGATTAATACCAAGCCACTGGGCGAAACCTACTGGCAGACCAAGGTCAACGCAACAGCCTTCACCGACATCAAGGTAAAGAGCAGCATGCTCTACAATTATAATGCATACCAAACATATAATGTGGAATACTCTCTCAACGGAACCGACTGGACCAAAGTTGGCGCCATTGAAATGCCTGGAACCAAAGCCTGGACCGATGGAGAGTTCACTCTCCCAGCCGATGCAAACAACAAGGCAGAAGTATACATCCGCTGGATTGCCGACAAGACTTCTTCTATCAAGGGAGCAACAGGCAACAACGACGGAATCTCTATCACAGATATCTACATCACAGGTACCGCTCAGCTCGTTAACGACGGCAAGGCTCCAGTACTCGTAAGCACCGTACCAGCAGAAGGCGCAACCAACGCATCTGCCAACGGCAAGATTGTACTGACTTTTGATGAGAAGGTAAAACTCACCGACAAGGCAAACGCTACACTCGGCACACAAAAGATAGAAGGAGTTGTGTCAGGCAAGACCATCACCTTCGCATACAAAGGTTTGAACTACGCTACAGCTTACACATTCACGCTCGCTGCCTAGGTTCTGTAGCCGACCTGACAGACAATGCAACAGACCAGGCAATTGTTCTGAACTTCACTACCAAGACCAAGCCAGCTGTAACCAAAGCACTCTACGACTTCATCGTACCAACCGACGGTGACTTCAAGGCAGCACTTGCAGCAGCAGCCAAGCGTACAGATACCAGCAAGCGATTCCGCATCTTCATCAAGCAGGGCGACTACAAGATTCCTGCTGACGAAAAGAGCAAGGTAACAGGTAGCGACGGCAAGAGTTACGCTAATCCTACCACCTATATGAATACGCCAAACGTATCAATCATTGGTGAGAGCATGGACAACACCTCACTGACTAACACCGTTCCAAACTCTGGTCAATCAGCCAACGTATTGGAAGGTATCGGCAAGGGTGACGTACTCTGCTTGCAGAAGGAGCAACAAACACCTATTTCCAGGATCTGAAGATGTACAGCAGTATGGGCGATGCCAAGGGTCGCGACATCATACTCAACGACCAGAGCAACAAGACCATCTGTAAGAACGTAAACCTCTGGGCTTACCAGGACACCTACGTATCAAACAACCAGAATGGTAAATTCTACTTCGAAGACGGAATCCTTCGTGGTCGTACCGACTACCTCTGCGGTAAGGGTGATGTATATTATAATAATGTAGAACTCTGGATCTGTGAAAAGGGAGGCTATCTCGCTGTTCCTTCTCAGCCTAAGAAGTATGGCTACATCTTCAAAGACTGTACCATCAAGGATGCTACTGCGGCAAAAGATCTGAACGGAAATTACACTCTGGGCCGTCCATGGGGTAAGGGCACACCTATTGCGCTCTATATCAACACCAAGATGGAAGCCATCCCTTCAGCGGCTGGATGGAACGAGATGAGTGGCGGATACCCTAAGCGTTTCGCAGAATACAACTCATACACATCAACAGGAAGCATAGTAGACCTCAAGGACAGAAAGAAAGTTTACGATGCCTATGATTCAAAGGATGGTGACAATTATGTAAACCGTCGTAATGAAACAGCAGGAAACCCTATCCTCACAGCAGAGGAAGCTGCAGCCTACACCATTGAAACAGTAATGGGTCAAGATGATGACTGGGATCCAACTGCAGCTACCGAGCAGGCATCAGCACCTAGCAACGTTAAGCTGAACGGTACAACCCTCGCTTGGGACAACAACGACTACGCTCTTCTATGGGCAGTATGCAAGAACGGCAAGGTAGTTGACTTCACCATCAAACCAACCTACCTCGTAGATGATGCATCAGCAACATGGAGTGTTCGTGCAGCCAACGAGATGGGAGGACTGAGCGAAGCAACAGCAGCAGTTCTGGGCACCGGCATCCACAACATCGCCTCAGCTACAGATGCAGCAGCCATCAAGACCGCCATCTTCGCTGCCGACGGCACCCAGCTCTCAAATCTCAAGAAGGGTATCAACATCATTGTGAAGACCCTGGCAGATGGCAGCAAGAAGACAAGCAAGGTCATCGTAAAGTAAAGAAACAGAGACATTAAGTAAATAGATTGACAGATAACATTCGGAGTGCAATATCCCCATCCTCGTTCAGAAGGGTGCCGGATATTGCACTTTTTCTTTGTCCTCAAAAAATATGTGAAAAGGAAGCCATGAGATGTGAAAAAGAAGCGGTAAGATGTGAAAAACAGAAGTAATTACTCAAAAATCTGCAAACGTTTACGTATATTTTTATCTCAAATATACCCATAATCTCATATTTTTTATATACTTTTGCATCAAGAAAACCAAGACTTAGCTGACGCTACGCATTCAGGTTACCCTCATCGGAGCCTTCGGGAGCCAAGAGGAACAGCCATGATAAAGCAACTGCTCAGGACTGGGATTCTACTTAAAAACATTAAGAAAAAACATTAGAAAATTAGTAATTTAGAATAAGTTTTATCTAAACCTAAAGTGTATGTCTGGTAATTTTAGAAAAAAGAAAATTGCTTTGGCAGGCGCACTGATGTTCGTAGTAACAAGTGTATCTGCACAAACAGTAAAAGGCGTCGTTACTGACAATACGGGCGAGCCAATCATCGGCGCATCTGTCATGGAGGTAGGTGTAGCTGGCAATGGTGGCGTGACCGACATTGACGGTAACTTCACAGTAAACTTAAAAGGCAAGAGCAAGAAACTGAAGATTTCATACATCGGTATGAAAGCGAAAGAAGTAAGCGTTGCAGGTAAAGAAACTATCGACGTCAAGCTTGGGGATGACAACACCACCCTCAACGACGTGGTTGTTATCGGCTATGGTACAGTCAGAAGAAGGACCTCACAGGTTCTGTATCTTCTATCAGCGACAAGCAGATTGCCAATATTCCGGTATCTAACGTAAGCGAGGCGATGATGGTAAGATGGCGGGTGTAAATATCACCACCACCGAAGGTTCACCAGATGCTGACGTGAAGATTCGCGTGCGTGGTGGCGGTTCCCTCTCTCAGGACAACTCTCCACTCTACATCGTTGACGGTTTCCCTGTAAGCTCTATCAGCGACATCGCTCCTAGCGAAATCCAGAGCATCGACGTGTTGAAGGATGCTTCCTCTACAGCCATCTATGGTGCCCGTGGTGCCAATGGTGTTATCATCGTTACAACCAAGAGCGGTTCTGAGGGCAAGACCCAGGTGAACTTCAATGCTTCTCTCGGCTACAAGAAAGTATCTAAGTTGGTAAAGACTATGTCTCCATACGACTATGCATACTATCAGTATGAGTTGGGTAGCACTGACTATGGTAACTACAACGACCTCGACATCTGGAAGTCTATCGAAGGACGTGACTATCAGGATGAGGTATTCGGCCGTACAGGTAACCAGAAGCAGTATAACGTGAACGTAAGCGGTGGTACCAAGGACCTGAAATACAACATCGGTTTTTCTCACAACGACGAGAAGAGCATCATGCAGGGTTCTGGCTATGCCAGAACAATGTAAACGCCAAGATTAATGCCAACTTGAACAAGTGGTTATCTCTCGACTTCAATGGCCGTATGGCTTTCACAAAGCTGGACGGTTTGAATGGTGGTGCTGATACCAACGAGTCAAGTGCAGCAAACTCAGTTGTTGCCAACACCGTAAGATGGAACCCGGTAGAGCCTCTCTCCAGCTCATCGGACGAGGATGAGGAGAACAGCACATCAACACGCCGTAACCCAACAGAGCGTATCACCGATACCTATAAGTATCAGGAGCGTTTCCAGCAGAACTACAATGTAGGCTTAAACTGGAAGCCATTCAAGAACATCACATTCCGCACTGAGTTCGGCTATGGTTGGAAGTATAACAATACCGACCAGGTTTGGGGTTCTAACGCAACAACCAACTCAAAGTATGGTTACAACGGTCAGCCACAGGCACAGTTCGTTCGTTTGGAAAACAAGAACTGGCGCAATGCCAACACCCTGACTTACGACAACAAGAAACTCTTCAATGGTCGTGACCGCCTCAATGTATTGGTTGGTCAGGAGTGGAGCAGCAGCCAGGACGTAACCCGTACCAATACTTCTGTAGCTTTCCCAACTTCATTCTCAACCCATGAGGTTTTGGCAAACACAGCAGCAGGTACAGCGCTTCCTAACGAGGGTAACATCAAGGCTGAGGAGAACATTCTCTCTTACTTCGGCCGTATCAACTATACACTCAACGACAAGTATCTGGCTACTATCACACTTCGTGCCGATGGTTCCAGCAAGTTTGGCAAGGACAACCGTTGGGGTCTCTTCCCATCAGCAGCCTTGGCTTGGCGTATGTCTGACGAGGAATTCCTGAAGGGTGCTTCCAGCTGGCTTTCTAACCTGAAGGCTCGTCTGAGTTTCGGTACTGCCGGCAACAACCGTATCAACTCTGGTTTGCTGACTACCACCTACTCAATGGCAGACAACACTTCAAAGGCTCCATTCTTCGATGAGAACAGAGTTTCTATGCTTGAGCATGGTAAATATCTCTATAATCCAGACTTGAAGTGGGAAACCACAGTGACCCGTAACTTCGGTATCGACTACGGTTTCTTCAATGGACGCATCAGCGGTACATTAGACTTCTACTGGAATACCACCAAGGACCTCTTGATGCAAAGTATCGTTCCTGCCAACACAGGTTACTCTTACCAGTTCCAGAACTTCGGTAAGACCTCTAACAAGGGTGTTGAGCTGGCGCTCAACGCAGTAATAGTAGACAAGAAGAACTTTGGTTTGAACTTCAACTTCAACGTATCTTACAACAAGAACAAGATTGACGAGTTGAACATGGAGAACCCATGGCAGAGTTCTAATTGGAGTGGTTCTACCATTGCCAAGTACGAAGACTTCCGCGTAGAGCAAGGCGGTCGCCTCGGTGAGCTTTGGGGCTACAAGAGCAATGGTTTCTACACAGTGTATGATGCCGCAACAGGCAAGGGTGACTTGGTATTGAAAGCCAACGGCACTTGGGCACTGGCAGATGGCGTAAAGGACAACAGCTACAAGCTCTTCGGCGGTAACCTCTATCCAGGCGTTGCTAAGGTAGAAGTTGATGAGAATGGTGATGCTGTGAAGCAGCGTCTGGGCAACACCGTACCTACCACAACAGGTGGTTTCGGCTTTGACGGTCACGTTGGTAACTTCGACTTCAACCTGTTCTTCAACTACTCATTGGGCAATAAGCTGGTGAACGGTACCAAGCTTGCCAACTCATTCTACGCAGGTTCAGCCAAGAACTATAACCTTGTAGATGATTTCAACGTAGGCAACCGTTATACATGGATTGACCCAGCCAACGGTGAGAACATTGGTCGTCCTTCAGCTAATCTGATTACAAAATACGGTGGCGTAGAGAATGTAATGAACCGCTTGAACGAAATCAATGCCAACGCCAATATCTACAATCCAGCAGGCGTATCAACCATGCAGCTCATCAGCTATGCTGTAGAAGATGCATCATTCCTGCGCCTGCAGAACGTAACAGTGGGTTACACGCCAAAGAAGTGGGTAAACAAGTGCTACATCCAGAATGTACGCATCTACTTCACAGGTTACAACCTGCTTTGCTTCACCAACTACTCAGGCTACGATCCAGAGGTTGATACAAGTTCTAAGAAGAACCCAATGACCCCAGGTATCGACTATGCAGCTTATCCAAAGAGCCGCACCTTCGTAGGTGGTATTAATGTTACATTCTAAAATTTATAAGATAATAACAATGAACAAGATATATGCATTTGCATTGGCAGGCGTATTAGAGTTGTCTTCATGCTCAGACTTCTATCCAGACCGCATGGCTTCTCGTATTCTTGACTTGGGTGACTTTAAAACATTGATTGAAAATGTTCAAGGCGCTATCGATGAAGAAGAAGCTCGTGAAATGGCTAAGAAAATGGCGAAAACAATTTCACCTTGGATGATTTCAAACAGATGAATCAGGTGAGAAAGTTAGGGCCATTACAAAATATTATTGGTATGTTGCAGGCATGGGACAAATTAAGGATCAATTGAAAGACCTTGATTTGAACAGTAAAGAGGTGCGCCGCATTGAGGCCATCATTACATCTATGACGGCAGCAGAGCGAGAAAATCCAAATATTCTTAATGGTTCTCGCCGCAAGCGTATTGCATTAGGCTCTGGTACTCAGGTACAAGATGTAAATCGCTTGTTGAAACAATTTGAGGAAGCGCGGAAGATGATGAAGCGCATGCAAGGTTTACGTGGCGGTAAGGGCGGCCCAGGAATGCCTAAATTACCGTTTATGTATACATGGGCAGGGCGCTGAACCTGTCCACCCACATCAGTATAAGGAGGTGAATTTCACATGTTAAAAATTCGTTTGACTCGTTTAGGTGCTAAAAGCTCCCTTTCTACCGTATCGTTGTTGCTGACGCACGTGCTCCACGTGAAGGTCGTCCTGTTGACACTATTGGTCAATATGATGCTACTAAACAACCAGCTATCGTTAATGTAGACGAAGAAAAGCTTTGGCTTGGTTAGCTAAAGGTGCTCAGCCTACTGACTGTTCGCTCTTTGTTCAAAACAAGGCGTTATGCAAAAATTTGCTGACGCTAAAAAGTAATTAATAGAGAGGCATACTGTGATGATAGAATTAATTTCATTAATTGCGAAATCATTAGTGAAGCAGCCTGATGCCGTATCTGTTACCATGGTCCAAAAGGGAAACATGGAGGTTTACGAACTTCACGTAGCCCCAGAGGATATGGGCAAAGTCATCGGAAAGCAAGGACGAATTGCGAAGGCGATTCGCGCTGTGGTGAAAGCGGCGGCTATTAAAGAGAACAAAAGATATCTGTTGATATTGTCTAAAAGGAGTATTCCAATGGAAGAAATGACATTACGTGTCCCTGTAGCAGTAAAGCAAAAGTAACAGAAGACTTGAAAGCGAAAATTGTATCCGATCTTGAAACTCGCCTTGATATGGTGAATAAAGATTTGAAGCAATTGAGTTTCAAGCCCAACGTATTTTAGCTGATGCGCTAAAGTTGATGCAACAAGTCTTACTGCTATTCGTCAACAAATCGACGAAGAAAAAATAAACGCTTGGCTTTCAAAGAAGAAGTAACAGCTAAATTGAAAGACGCTCAAGGTTTAGCTTTGGGAACTGAAATTCCTCAAGGTACTTTAGAGCAAACAGTTACCGTTAAAATCGGGGATGATTTGATGCCATGATGGGCGCTGAAATCCTATTAGAAGACGGTAAAATCGTTGCGTTTCGTCAATAATGAAACATAACGATTTCATCACAATATGTTATCATCGCCCCGCACGGCGTGCGGGTGATTCGTATTATGCCTCAAACCGATTTTCCAGAACGGTTTATGCATATGGATGCCTGTTACATCGATGGTAAAGAATACCACGTTGCATCCGCACGATTTCATAAAGCAATTTGTACTAGCATCCTTTAAGGAAATTCTGATCGTAACACGGCTGAATTATTCAGTAAGAAGAGCAATTCAAGTCCGTCGTGAAGATTTGGTAGAATTGCCAGAAGGTCGCTACTACATTTTGATATCATCGGTCTTGAGGTTCAAGACACTAAAGGTAACGTGCTTGGTACGGTTACTGATGTGTTGCAACCTGGTGCTAATGATGTCTATGTGGTTTCCAAAGATGGGGAACCAGATCAATTATTTGCAGCCATTGAAGAGGTCGTTAAAGACATCGATGTGGAGAATAAATTGATGATCGTAGATCCGCCTGAATGGATATAATCCTTTAGGCGGTTTTATTTTTATCTAAATATAGGTATATTATGGTAAAAGTTATATAATATAGCTATATATAGATAATGCTAATGAGTTTATGTGAGTTAATAAGTACAGAGGACGGACTATGCGTATCGATATCGTATCTTTATTTCCTGAGTTTTTGATGCTTTTTAGTCATTCCATCATAAAACGGGCTATCGAAGCGGAACGCTTATCTATGGGCGTAACTAACCCTCGACTTTAGTCATAATAAACATGGTCAAGTAGATGATACGCCGTATGGTGGTGGTGCGGGTATGCTTATGATGGCACCTCCCATCTTTGAAGCGGTAGAATCTGTTATTGCTCAATATGATAGCGATATTAATAGCGCCTATTCTATAGATGAGATATGTGATGAAATGAGCCTCATTGGTAATCCCAGTGAAAGTATACGACGTCGTGTTATTTTCATGGGGCCTACAGGTCAACCGTTTACACAAGAAAAGGCTTGTGAACTAGCGATGTACGATCAATTGGTGCTCATTTGTGGTCATTATGAAGGCGTCGATTATCGCGTAGAGGAACATTTAGTAGATGAAACGATTTCAATTGGGGACTATGTGTTAACAGGTGGCGAGTTGCCTGCTATGGTGGTAGCTGATGCAGGGCTCGTATGATTCCCGGTGTATTAGGTGCAGCTAGTGGGGCCCAAGAGGATTCCTTTTATGAGCCTTTATTAGAATGTCCTCAATATACAAAGCCTCCAGAATTCAGAGAGGATGGGTGTTCCTGATGTACTACGTAGCGGTCATCATAAAAACATTGCTACGTGGCGAAAAGGAAGCCTTAAAGCGGACACGGTTATTGCGTCCCGATTTATTGGAACGACCTTTAACAAAAGAAGAAGTTAAACTTTAAAAGAGATTATTGCTGAAGAGTCTGAAAGAGATATAGGTGAAGTATGAAAGCTTTAGTATTAGGTGCTACTGGTGCAGTTGGTCGCCATATTGTAGAATCATTGATTGACAATCATGAAATTCAAGAAATTCATGTATTTGTACGTCGTCAAGTTACGTATACATCTCCAAAGGTAACCGTTCATATTGTTAATTTTGATGAACCTCGTGAATGGGCACACTTAGTAACAGGAGATATTTTATTCTCTGCTATGGGCACAAACCGTAAACAAGCGGGCTCTAAAGAAGCACAATGGACCGTCGATTATACCTACCAGTACGAAATGGCTCGCATTGCAGCTCAAAATGGTGTAAAAAATATGGATTAGTCTCCTCTTTAGGGGCGAATCCAAAGTCTCCATTCTTCTATATGTCCATGAAAGGACAATTGGAAGAGGTTATTTTAGAGTTGCCCTTTGAAGCGATTGTTATTGCTCGTCCAGCTACCTTGATTCGAGAAGAACCTAAATTGGTAGAGCGTATTAGCTGTGCTGTATTGGGGTCATTAATAAAGCACGTGTATTAATGAGTCAAGAGCCTGTAAAACTGCTGATGTAGCTAAGGTACTTGTATCAGCTACTACGGGGCAACAATATGGTATTTCTATTATTGAAAATGAAACGATTCATGAGCGTGCAGGCTACTTTAAAGCTAATTTCATTAAATCCCGTTTAGAGAGAGTAGTTTAGATGCGTATATAGGTATTGCTACTCTAACGAGGTTGTTTATGGAGTTTAATTGTTACGATGTCCTTGAGGTTCAGGGCAGCCGTTATATAATAACTGAAAAATTAAATATAATGAGATTATTCCAAAAGCTGATCAGGAACAAGCCTATAAGGCTAAACCATCTATGCAAAAGTCTCCTTAAGGATTATTGGCATGAATATGGCCTAGAGGCTGTCGAGGGAACTGATAAAATATGGGTTACCATTGAGTACAATGATAATGAGTGGTGTACTGTATCTAGAACATCCTATCGTAAGCGTGCGCCGAAAGGCTTTACATTACATCGATCGGTTTGGAAAAGGTTGTAGACGTAGATGGTGATAGTGGTGCGTCCGTAGGTGATCGAGCTGTATAAGGAATATCAATTGCCCTGTGAAGGCGGCGCTTAGCGTATTCTTTGAAGAAATTGGTTCAAAGGGGAAAAAATGTTTGCCGAAGGCTCTCGAGTACAGTTGGTGAATATTAAACTCTGTA